>Ga0209992_10000832_pt1 | contig 37771 bp, 46 predicted proteins | sample 2SBtaG_2_FD_182564 | JGI IMG/M metagenome (GOLD analysis project Ga0209992, IMG submission 182564) | Deep subsurface microbial communities from Kolumbo volcano to uncover new lineages of life (NeLLi) - 2SBTROV12_ACTIVE470 metaG (SPAdes)... | ecosystem: Environmental > Aquatic > Marine >...
TTCTACACCTATAGTTGATTCTGCAAAAGCTGAAGTTGAAATCATTGATACTGCAAATAACATTAACAATGAAATCTTGAGCATTTTTTCACTCAATTTTTAGTATATATGAATTATTTCTATAATTGTGTAGCAATGTTCTTATCTTTGAATTCAATTTTTATCCTTTTTTGTTTTCCTCAAAATTTTTTTAATTTGCCTGTACCCTAATACTGGAAGAATACAATACACACATCCTATTTGTGAAATTGAACAGCAGCACAAGCATTCACATTTTCCTTTTTCATGGTTACATTCTTGGCATTTCATATTTCTTACTCCTAGCTTTTGTTCTTAATCTTGTTTTACAACACGGACATGTATTTTCTTCTGTAAAGAAAAATAATGCGCATAATGAGCACCATTTTTGACCAATTTTGTAACGTAAATTGTTTGTAAATGAAGTTGATTTTAGTCGCTCACACAATCCTTTGCACATTTGAACCATGAGTATATTTGTTCAAAAATCTATTTAAGAAAATTTCCAAATTGACTATTCTGAAAATTCAATTATTGCATCAATTTCAGTCATAGAGTTTAATGGTAAACATGCAACTCCTACTGCAATTCTAGAATGTTTTCCTTTGTCTCCAAAAATTTCAAAGAACAAATCTGATGCAGGATTGATTACTTTTGGATGTTGATAAAACTCTGGATCTGAATTTACAAATCCTGATAATCTTACTATTCTGCTAACTCTGTCTAGATTTCCTAATTCTCTTTTCATCTGAGCTAGAAGATTAATTGCACACATTCTTGCTGATTTTTGTGCAGTCTCTAGGTTGTCATCAGTAACTTTACCAGTGAAAATCACCTTGCCTTCTTCCATTGGAATTTGCCCTGATATGAATAACAAATTCCCTGTCTTAATTGCAGGAACATATGATCCTGCTGGTGTTGGTGGATTTGGAAGTTTAATCCCTAATGATTCAAGTTTTTCTTCAATCAAGACTATGATGCTAAATTTTTCTATGATTTTAGTTTTTACTATATTTTTTGAGATATGGCTTTTGTGGATTGTTGTATATATCAAAGAATTTGAGGAAATTTGTTACTGGGGATGCTTTATGATGAGGATCTAGTAAGTATCTCTGGTAACCATTGATAATTTTCTTCTAAACTTTAAGGAATCCTGCTTTGGGGATTTTATTGGTAAAATCTTTTTGTAACAATATTCTTTCCTGAGTTTTCCTTCCTTCCAATAGTTTCTGATTTACTTCATCCATGAATTCACTTATCTGTTTGAAGCAATTTTTCAATTCTTTTTTCAATTCTGCATCATCACTATTTTCTTTAGTCCAAAGAATAGATGATGCTAATTCAAACATACTTGTCATGGTTATGAGTAATGTCTCATATTCTGTTTTTGTATATTTACTAAACTTGTATGCTGTTAGATTTTTTGAGATATCTAAAAATATTTTCTTGTCTTGTAATTTTTTTAATGATGAACTAATTTTTGATTCATAGGTAAACATTAGGTTATTGATAAAACCAATATTTTCTTCAAGTGAATAATGATAATGTTTTTCATAGTATGCATCATTTTTGTAACCGTGTTTTTTTATGTGGCCTAATGCTTCCATTTTTTTCAATATTTCTTTTAACTTTGTCCTGTTGAATCTTTTTTTATTATTCAGACAAGTCTCCCACAAATCCCCAAAATAGTTTTTCTCATCGTTCATGCACTCTAAAATATAATTAATGGAAATCATTTGCATGAAACGTCTTTTATTGGGAATTATTTATTGCTGATGTCTTGAATGTGGTGTTTTTTAGAGCCTATTGGCAAATTCAAGGTATGAAAACTGAGTATTTTGTACATGTTTCTTACCTACTAATGTAATGAATACCAAAGATCAAATTCGAATAGATATGCTATTTCATGATGAAGAATTAGATGAGGAAGAATTAAACAAATGCTTTGCAAAATTTGATTCTAAGACTATTGAACTAATTCAAAAAGAATACACAAATGATTGATAGTCAAAAATTAGCAAATAAAGTATCTGCACATATTGAGAAAAATCTTAGAGGGAATACCCCTTTTCAAAGTACATCTGACTATATTTCATATATTGCGTATAAGGAATCTCAGAAAAAATTTAACACTACAAAGCCTTTTGAGTAATTTTTCTAATTTTTACTTATTTTGATGAGAACTTTTTCGCCCTTGTTGGAGTTGTTTTGATATATTGTTCTAGTCTTGTATCCTTGTTTTTGCAGACATCCATCTAATACAGATACCCAAGGTAATGAATGTCCACTGTTTAGTTTTGATTCTACGGTAATGTTTTTGGTATTTGCCTCAAAATTCACGTGACCTGAACAGGTAATCTGCATCACTGCATCCATGATCTCAATTACGTCATCAAGTGTTTTTGATTTGAGAGCAATTCCATTTTTTTCTAAAAGTTTGAACATGTCTATTTCTGATTTCTTTGAAATCATTGAAGAGTTTAGAATATGTAACAATCCTGCCTCATTAACAGTTTTTATGATTTTGTAGATTTCTTGTGCTTCTGCTTTTGTCATGTCTGCAAGGGCTTTTGTCTTTATTGCATGTTTCCAAATGTTTGAAAATATTTTTTCTTGATTTATTCCTAGAATTTCTGTTGATGAAAAAATGGCACCTTTTCCATTCTCGTTATTTACCATTAACAACTCTGTTTCATCAAAAATAAAGCAATTCTGTGTAATTTCTGATGCTCTTATTTCCACACCATCTGGAATTGCTCTATATGATTCAGAACAAATTTGTGATGGTGACACTAACACTTTGACATCCAAATTACGACGTAAGACTGACAATAACTGTTCTTTACATTCAGCTAACAATCCAAATCCCCATTGATCTGTCATTATTTTGATTGATGATTTTGAACCTTCAATCATTGTTTGAAGTTGGGATAGTACATTGTTTGCACTCAAATGAAAATATCTTTTTTCTTCAGAACCTCTTGACTTTCTACTTTCTTCACTTGCTTTCTTTAAATTTGAAATTAATGTATTCATTGCATTTACTTTGTTTATTTGCTCGTGAATAATTCCATCAAATGCATCTTCTGGTGCAATGGCTGTACACATTATAGGTTTGCTTTTTGAAATAATGACTAGTTTTTTATTTTCTAATTTTAGTAATGTTGGATAAATTTTTGTTCTTGGTATTTCAGAATAATATGCCAACTCACTTGCTGAAATCGTACCTTTTGCAATCAAAGCCACATATGCCTGTGCTTCATACTTGCTTAATCCAAATTCTTCTAGACTTACTGTTAAAACGTGCTCATTTACCATGATTCTCATTGATTTGTTATTAGGTAAAATTGAGAGCTAAATTCCTTTACACAAATACTCAAAAAAAATCAAAATTGTATCTCCAGATGGGTGTAACTGTGGTTACTAAATTATTTGATACACTGTCCTGATATAGGAAATCTCGAAATGCTAATCGGTATGTTGGTAAAATGCAGTGTTAATTCATTAGAAATAGAAAATATTTCACATTCTGTTACTCTTGTACCTCGATTAGAATATTCTGTTGGTCTATTAGATGAAATTATTGACACACTCACAGAAAAACAATCTGAATTAAAAGAATCTCATAAAGAATTAGTTTGTGATTTTGACGAATCTAATAAAACCCACGTTGACTCATTAAAACTTGAACACCTTGTCACCTATTCTGTAGAAATTCTATTACATGTCAAAAAAAATATGAAACATATCTCAAATGTCGGTAGCATTCCCGAAGTTCTCCCTCCTTCAATTCCTATGATCAGAACTGTTAGTGCCCAATTGTTTGACATTATTCCTAACTGCAGTCAAAAACTATCTGAAATATCTGTTCATTTAGGTAGCATTGTACTTGATTCTGCTGCTCTTACTACTGCAAGATTTGATTTCAGTCAGTCAAATATCAAATCCTCAACTTCACTTAATGAAGTAAAATTGATGGTAGACTCTAAATTAAATAAGCAGTATCCTAATCTTGATTTTTTGAAATTATGCAATACTTGAAATGTTAAACCAAAAACGAGATTTTTCAAAGGACGTAGAACGAATAAAATCTATTTCATCAAAAATCGACAAAAAATTATCTGAAGTAAAATCTTCTGATGATTCAAAAATTGATAAACTCTCTTTAGAAGAATTACAAGATTTGGATAAAATTGTTGGAATTGCCGATTTTATGATGTGTAAATATGCTGATAAAAAAGAAATGCGCTCAATTCTAAAGCATTTTACTTCAATTATCAATGATACTGCAAGTTCTCTAAATGATTTGGATGATGAGGTCTCAGAGTTAATTATATCTGCTGAAGATTCTATCAACAAGGTCAAAGACATGCACACTCATATATCAGAAAAATCTGATTTTAAAAAAAAATATCATGATGGACCTGATTATAATGAGCACGAAACAAGTGCAATTAATTTAACCAATTTTGCTACAGAGGTTCACACCGTAGAATACCAACAAAATTCTCAAGGAGAACTTGCGTAGGTAATTGAGATGAGTTTAGCACCACAAGAATTAGAAAACACAGCCAGCAAATATGCTGCTGAAGCCATAAAATTTGATTCTCAAGGTGCCCGTGGAATGGCAATTACTCACTATCAACAAGCAATCGACGCACTCGTAAAATTATTACAACTTTATCCAAACAGTAAACTGAATCAAATCTACAAAGAGCGATGTAATTCTTATCATGGTAGAATTAATGCATTACAACAGGCTCATGGAGTTGAGCCTGCAGTTGATCCTAAAGCTTCTGATGAAGATCAAAAGAAATCTGTTCAGAGACAAGAAAATGAAAATGATTTTGAAGAATTAGTAATGAAAGAAAAACCTGATGTTACTTGGGAACAAGTAATTGGTTTAGATGATGCAAAAAGTGCATTACGTGAATCTATTGTATATCCTACTAAAAGACCTGATTTGTTTCCACTTGGATGGCCAAAAGGCATGTTGTTGTATGGACCTCCAGGAACAGGAAAAACAATGCTTGCAGCAGCAACTGCAAATGAAATGGATGGTTATTTCATTAATGTTGATGCATCATCAATGATGAGCAAGTGGTTAGGTGAAGCAGAAAAGAATGTTTCAAAATTATTTGCAATGGCAAGACAATATGCTGAAAAAGAAGGCAAGCCAGTTATTTTGTTTGTAGATGAAGTTGATTCTCTATTAGGTTCTAGAAATAGTGAAGTCGGTGGCGAAGTCAGAACCAAAAATCAATTCTTAACTGAAATGGACGGCGTTAATGGTAAAGGTAAAGATTTGATGTTGTATGTAATTGGAGCCACAAACAAACCATGGAGTCTTGATTGGCCATTCCTTAGAAGATTCCAAAAGAGAATCTATGTCTCATTGCCAACACAGGCTGCAAGAGAAAACCTCTTTGATCAATACACTGCAAAATTGAATAAAAGTATGAGAATCAATAATACTGATCTTGCAAAATTATTTGACGGATACAGTGCTAGTGATATCAAAGATGTATGTCAAGCCGCACAGATTAAGACTGTTCATGAAATTTTTGATTCTCCTGATTATCATGAACCTGTTGAAGGGGAAGAACCAATTCAACCAAGAGAACTCACAACTGCTGACTTCAAAAATATCATGGAGAGAAGAAAACCTAGTGTTTCAACTGAGATGATTCGAGCTTATCACAAGTGGAGCGAAGAGTTCCAAGCCCTCTAGAATCTGCGATCAAAAAATACTCTTTTCTTACGCATAAAACTTAAATTCACATTCTTGCGGACTTAACGAGGGTCACAATTACTACAAAGAAATCAATCCACGCAAAAAAGTTTGGGAAGCTAGTTTTTGATGATGGCACTGTTCTTGATGGTGAAGGTTTTGGTTATTCAACTACTGTTTTTGGTGAAATTGTCTTTAACACCGGGATGGTTGGTTATACTGAAGCATTAACTGATCCTTCTTACAAAGGTCAAATTCTCACACTCACTTATCCTCTTGTTGGAAATTATGGAGTACCAGATCCATCAACTACTGATGAAGATGGAATTCCAAAATACTTTGAAGCAGATAACATTCAAGCCAGGGGTCTTGTAGTTCATGAACTGTCTCATACGGCAAGTCACTGGAATCTTTCAATGACTTTAGATGAATGGATGCATAATGAAAAAATTCCTGGTATTGCTGGAATTGATACTAGAGAACTAACTAAAAAACTTAGAACAGGTGGTGTCATGATGGCTGCTCTTGTTGTTTCTGATACTGAAATTAATGATGAGAGTATCAAAAAGCAACTTTCTGAGGCTAAGCATTACGATTCTGAGCAGTTTATGGATTCAGTTTCAACCAAAGAAGAAAAAATCTATGGGAATGATGAGCAGACAGTTGTAGTAATTGATACTGGTGCAAAGTTTGCAATTTTGAGAAATGTTCGAGACATTGGTTACAAGGTTATCTTAGTTCCATGGGATACTTCATATGAAAAAATAATGTCGTACAATCCAAAAGGGATTGTTCTAAGCAGTGGGCCTGGTGATCCTCAAAATTGCCCTGCAACTATTGAGACAACTAAAAAATTAATTGAAAATAATATTCCAACACTTGGCATTTGTCTTGGTGCACAAATTATTGGTATTGCAGGAAAGACTGAAACATACAAGCTAAAGTATGGACACAGAGGACAAAACAAACCTTGCGTTAATTTGGACAACAATCAAGTTTATGTTACAAGTCAGAATCATGGTTATGGAATAATACCTGAATCACTTGAAAAATCTGATTTTAATTTATGGTTTACAAACGCTGATGACAAAACAGTTGAAGGGATAAAACACAAATCCAAAAAGTGCATTGCAGTTCAATTTCATCCTGAAGCTGCCCCTGGTCCTTATGACTGTAAGTTTGTCTTTGAAGAACTAAAACAACTAATGGAGAAATAAAAATGCCAAAAAATGAATCACTAAACAAAATTCTTGTTCTGGGTAGTGGCGCAATTAAAATTGGTGAAGCAGGTGAATTTGATTATTCTGGAAGTCAATGCCTTAAAGCAATTCATGAAGATGGAATCAAAAGTGTCCTGATAAATCCAAACATTGCAACTATCCAAACTGATACGCGATTTGCCGACCAAGTGTATCTTTTACCAGTTAATCCACAATACGTTGAATCTATCATCGAAAAAGAAAGACCTGATGGAATCATGTTGGCATATGGTGGTCAAACTGCATTGAATTGTGGCGTTAATCTTGAAGAATCTGGGATTTTACAAAAATATGATGTTAAAGTTCTTGGAACTCAGATACAAGGAATCAAAAATACTGAGGACAGACAGCTTTTCAAAGACCAAATGACTGAGGCTGGAGTTCCTGTGCTCAAGAGTAAAACTGTGACTAATTTTGATGATGCAAAGAATGCAGCAGAAGAACTAAGATATCCAGTCATAATCCGAGTTGCATACACTCTTGGAGGTAGAGGTGGGGGAATTGCCCACAATGAAATTGAACTGCACGAAATTGTTGAACGTGGTCTTAACGCAAGTCTTGTTGGCCAAGTCCTAATTGAAGAATACATTGGTCATTGGAAACAAATTGAATATGAAGTCATGCAGGACTATAATGGTAATAATGTAATTGTTTGTAATATGGAAAATGTCCTTTCAATGAAAGTACATACTGGTGACAACATTGTAGTTGCACCCTCTCAGACAATTAATAATCATGAATATCACATGTTGCGTTCAGCAGCTTTGAGAGCAACAAAACACGTTGGAATTGTCGGCGAATGCAATATTCAATATGCACTGGATGCTGATTCTGATAGATATGTTGCAATAGAGATCAATCCACGGCTTTCTCGTTCTTCAGCTCTTGCAAGTAAAGCTACAGGTTATCCACTAGCATACATGTCTGCAAAGATTGGATTAGGCTATGATTTACCTGAACTTGTAAACAGAATTACAAAAAGTACAACTGCTTGTTTTGAACCTTCACTTGATTACGTTGTTTGTAAACATCCAAGATGGGACTTTTCAAAGTTTGATCAAGTTAATCGAAAACTAGGTGTAACTATGAAATCTGTTGGAGAGGTAATGGCAGTTGGAAGAACATTTGAAGAATCATTACAAAAAGCAATCAGAATGCTTGACATTGGAAACGATGGGTTGGTATTGAATCGGGTAAACGGAAAAAAATATGATGAAGAAGAGATTGAAGAAAAACTTTCGCACCATGATGATCAAATTCTATACAATGTTGCAATTGCACTAAAAATGGGAATTCCTGTTGATCGAATTTACAAACTTTCTGCAATTGATCCTTGGTTTATTCAAAAAATACAAAACATTGTTGATGCAGAAACTAAACTCAAAGAATCAGAGTTAGACAAATCTCTGATGTGGGAGGTCAAGAAACTTGGATTCTCAGACAAGCAACTTGCACGTGTAAAAGAGAAAACTCCTGATGAAGTACGTGATTTACGCAAGAAATTAGGCGTAATTCCCTCTGTCAAGCAGATTGACACCCTTGCTGCTGAATGGCCTGCAGTGACAAATTACCTGTATCTTACCTATGGTGGGCATTCTCATGATATTGACATTCCAAAGGATGACAACGGCATTGTTGTAGTTGGTGCAGGTCCTTACAGAATTGGAAGCAGTGTCGAGTTTGATTGGGGAACTGTAAACATGGTTTGGGGATTACAAGAAAATGGAGAAAAAAATGTATCTGTTGTAAACTGTAATCCTGAAACAGTATCAACTGATTATGATATTTGTACTCGATTATATTTTGAAGAATTGACTCAAGAAAGATTACTTGACATTACAGACTTTGAGAATCCCAAAGGTGTGATTACATGTGTTGGAGGACAGACTGCAAACAATTTGACTCCTGGTCTTGCTGAACATGGTGTAAACATTATGGGTACATCTGCTCATGATGTTGACAGAGCTGAAGACCGTTCAAAGTTTAGCGCAGAGCTTGACAAACTACACATTGGGCAACCCCGATGGCAAGCATTTTCAAATCTTAATGAAGCAAGATCATTTGCACAGGAAGTTGAATTTCCTGTTATCGTAAGACCATCTTATGTTTTATCTGGCGCTGCAATGAAAGTAGTATGGTCACAAGAAGAACTAAAGACATATGTCAAAGAAGCCACTGATGTTTCACCAAATCATCCAGTTGTAATTTCAAAGTTCATGTTAAACTCACTTGAAGTAGATGTAGATGGAATTAGTAACGGTAAAGAAGTTGTAATTGGTGCCATAGTCGAACACATCGACAGTGCAGGTGTTCATTCTGGTGATGCAATGATGTGTATCCCTCCATGGAGATTAAGCAACAAAACCATTGAAACAATTACTGATTATACAAAAAGAATTGCTTTGACATTTAATGTTAAAGGACCATTCAATCTGCAGTTTTTGGTGCATGATGATCATGTCTATGTTATTGAACTTAACATTCGAGCATCTCGTTCTATGCCTTTTGTCTCAAAATTGGTCAAAATGAACCTAATTTCTCTTGCTTCTAAGGCTATTTTGGACAAACCTTTCCCTAAAATTCCTGAAAACAAGTGGAAGAAAATACATAACTATGGAATCAAGGTACCCCAGTTTTCATTTATGCAATTAGATGGTGCTGACATTGCACTTGGTGTGGAGATGCAATCCACCGGTGAAGCTGCATGTTTTGGAAACAGCTTCTATGATGCATTATCAAAGGGATTGATATCAGTTGGATATAACTTACCACAAACTGGAACTGCTCTTGTGACAGTTGGTGGTGCTCAAAACAAAGAAAAATTACTCTCATCAATTGCAAAACTTAAACAACTTGGCTTCAAGATTTTGGCAACAGAACACACTGCAGAATTTTTTGAAGAAAAACTAGGTGATATAGAAATAGTTCACAAGATTTCTGAACCTGAAAGAAAACCAAACATTGCAGATTTGCTCTATGAAAGAAAAATTGATTTTATCATAAATATACCCAGTACCTCAACAATCGAAAAATATGTTGGAATGCTTGAAGATGAATATCAAATCAGAAGAAAATCCATAGAACTTGGTCTCCCAGTTCTTACTACTCTTGAGCTAGCCGATTCATTTGTTAAAACTTTAGAGTGGCTCAAAGATAACAAAACCTCTACTGATCCTATAGAACCATATGATAAACTTGAACAGGTCTAAAAAACATAAACGATACCACACATATCCATAACGATGGCAAAAAAATTCTCTGATGATGAACTTGATGAAGTTCTAAGTAAAATTGAAAAATTTGATGCTGATGGAATTCGATTTGTTAATCTTAAAGACAGTGTTAAGAAAAATTTTGTAAAAATAAAGATTGCAGAATTTAAACTCAAAGATATTTTGGTTTTCCTAGATGAAAATGGACTCGTACAGAGAATTCCATTTGATGATAAACCTGGATTTCATGACTTGACTCTTTATCGTATTTCTGAAAAAGGACGCGATTTGATTTCAAAATTTACCCGTGAACCAAATGATGATTGGAATAAGAGCAGCTATCCTTCAAACGTTTCATGCCAAAATTGTGGCTATTTTTATGAAATGCGCATAGCATATACTGAAAATGTTAAAACTTGGTCAAAATCTCAAAGATGCCCTAATTGTGCAATGAAAGGAACACTGACAACAAAATTATCTTAACTAAATAACTTGATCAATATTTGATTCATTTCCAATAATTGTTCCATCGAGCGTTATGATTTTTGCTTTAGATATTTCTTTGACTTTATTTATTATTGGAGAAATAGATTTTTTGTAATATTTTCTGTGTGTTGCGTAAAAGTATTTGTTAAATGATGGAATTATTGTGATTTCGATTTCTCCTGTTTTGTTGGGGAAAATATTTTCTTTTTCAGTTTTAATTGAAACCCAAACTCTCTGACCATTGATTATGGAATCTTCTTGAAAAAATACTGGATGAAGATGTCCCATGATGATTTTATCTACATGTGAAAAATTCTCTGATGGCAAAGTGTGACCATGAGTTAACAGGATATTTTCTTCAACCATTCCTGTTGAACCAATCATCGAAATATTCTCTGGTACTAATCTTTGAATATTTGCATCATGATTTCCTGGAATTAGTATTACATCGCATTTTTCTCTTATTTTTTTAAAAAATAATGGTACCTCATCCCACTCACTTTTTGAAATATTTTTGATACTTGACTTGATATCTCCTAGTAAAATTACTGAATCTGGTTTTTCTAAATCTATAATTTCTGATAATTCTTGAATTGATTCATTTATTGATGAATTTTTACCTATGAAAATTTCATTTGAAGCCATACTGTTTTCAAATCCTATGTGGACGTCTGTGACAATGAGATTCTTTTTTTCTCCTTCTAAAACTAAAGCTGGTTTTGATGGAACTATTCTAGTTTGTAACATCAAAGTTATACTGTAGATATCTGATTAAACCCTTATGAACAAAGATGTGGATCGAGTTCAATCCTTGGTCTCTGAAAAACGTGTAAAGTTACATGTTTTTGAGCCCTCTCAAAGGAAAATCTGGACTGTAGTTGGAAAAGGAGAGGAGCATTGGATTGATCCTGATTCTAATTATTGTTCTTGCCCTGGATACTATTTTGGTAAATTAAATGGAAAAACTACTTGCTATCATCTAGAATCTGCACAACTTGCTAGGGATGAAAACCAAGTAGAGAAAATTCTTTTTTCTGATGATGAATTTACTGATTTTGTTTCTGGATTGATATCTGATTTGTAATAATCAGTTATTCGAACGTGTTAATAACTAGAAATTTCTTCTAAAATCATGGATGAAGAACAACAAAACTCTGAAATTGAAAAAATTGCAAATCTTATGCTTCACGATGGAGTATCCCCTGATGAACAAGATGAATCAAAACTAGAAAAATACAAAAATCAGATCAAGAACGATTGTGATCTTGATGATGAACAAGCTATGAAAATTGTTTATGAAACATTACTTTATAGAAAATTAAAAAATTCTGATTCAAGTGATGTGTTAGAAAAAGGAAATGAGTTTGGAGCTGGATTCAGCTAAATTCCCTATAGTTGTATTGAATCAATATCGTCTTTTGAAACTCCTTTCCAAAGACCAATCATTCCTTCTGGTTCCACTTCTTCAACTTTAGTAATTTGTTGAATCTTAACATGGTCTGGATTTGGAGGCATCCATAGCATTGCCATGTAATCTCCTATGTCTCCCACCTTCGTTGGTAGAGCCATGGTGATTTTGTCTGCTGCAAATCCTTTTACAGTTAATGCATTTGTTGCTTTTTCTTTAAGATCCATTCTTCCATGTAGGAACAAATAGACTTGTTTTTGAGTGTCAATTTCTGCCATAAATTTACTGATTTTTCAAACTAAATCAATCTTTCCTGATCTAATTGGCCCAAAAAGGGTTAAATTAGAACGTACAAAAATCTCAACTGTGAAAATCTTTACTGTTGGAAGTAAGTCATTTGTTACTAGTTTCCAATTAGCTGGAATTCCTGGAAAAATTTCTGAAAATCCTCAAAAAGCATTGGAAGAAATCAAAACCTTAACTGAAGATTCTGATGTTGGTTTAGTTTTAGTTAGTGATGATATTACAGAATCCATTAATGATGAATTGACTGCATTAAGAGCTGAAAAATCTACTTTGGTATTTGCATTGCCTGCAACTGGAAGTGAAAAAACTGAAGTTGATTACAGAGTAATGTTAAAGAAAATCCTCGGCGTATAATCTACTTATAATCAAATTTCTAATGTTCTACCATGAAAACTGCTTCTGTTAAAGAGCACTCTGTGATTTCTGTTGACGAAACAGAAAATCCAAAACTAGAATCTGGTGATATTTTAGTTCAGATGCATGCATGTGGAATTTGTGGCTCTGATTTGGAAAAAGTTTTTGGTCAATATGGTCAACCCTCTATGCGTTTGGGTCATGAACCATCTGGAATTGTTTTAGATGTTGGCTCTGATGTATCTGAATTTAAAAAAGGTGATAGAGTTTTCACACATCATCATGTTCCATGTTATGATTGTCATTTTTGTAAACATGGTAATGAAACAATGTGTAAAAAATACTACGAAACAAATCTCTCTCCGTGTGGTTTATCTGAAGAATATGTTGTTCCATCATGGAATGTTTCTCATGGTGGAGTTTTGAAAATTTCTGATTCTCTTAGCTATGAAGAAGCTGCAATGATTGAACCCTTGGCATGCTGTGTTAGAGCATGGTCAAAATTTCAATACCGTGAAGGTGATTCTACTGCAATTTTTGGTGTAGGTCCTACTGGAATGATGCATGTGATGCTTGCTTATGCAAAAAAGTTTTCTAAGATTTTCTGTTTTGATGTAAATGATTTCAGATTAGATTTTGCTAAAAAATTCAATGTTACAGCCTCTATTTCATCTATGGATGAAACTAGAAAGCAACAAATTTTGGATAATACTGATGGTCAAGGTGTAGATGTGGCTATTGTTGCTACAAGTAGCTTGAAAGCATTAGATGATGCAATAGACATGGTTAGAAAAGGTGGGACCGTTATGATGTTTGGAGTTCCTTCAAAGGGTGCAAAATTAGATTTAGATATGAGCAAAATTTACTCAAAGGAAATCACTCTAGTAACTAGTTATGCTGCATCTGATTCGGATACAAAAGAAGCACTAAATTTGATTGAATCTTCTAAAATTGATGTTAAACAATTAATCACTCACACATATTCTATTTCTGATTCTCAAAAAGCATTTGATCATGCCCGAACAGGTGAAAATGCTATGAAAATTATAATTACAAAATGAGAAAGGCTTAAGAAGGGATTTTCATTCTTTCAAAATCGAAGTAATTTGGATTGGGGATTAAAAAACAGACTTTCAAGTATTATCAAACCACAAAATAATCGTGCATTGATGTTGGCAGTAGACCACGGATATTTCCTTGGCCCAACTGAAAAACTAGAAGATCCAAAAAAAGTCATTGCTCCTCTTTTGAAACATTGTGATTCTCTAATGGTTACCCGTGGTGTCCAAAGAGCATCAGTATCTGCAACCGCTGATACTCCAATGGTATTGAGAGTTTCAGGTGGTTCAAGTATTATTGGTGAGGATTTATCTCAGGAAGACATTACTGTATCAATCGAAGATGCAATTAGACTAAATGCTAGTGCTCTTGCAATGTCTATTTTTGTTGGTTCAAAATATGAATATCAAACAATTGTGAATCTTGGAAAACTTGTAAGCGAGGCTGAAAAATATGGTATACCTGTATTGGCAGTTACTGCTGTTGGAAAAGAACTAGGAAAAGATGCAAGATATCTTTCATTGGCTTGTAGAGTTGCTGCTGAACAAGGCGCACATATCGTAAAAACTTACTATTGTGATAATTTTGAAAAAGTCGTTCAGTCTTGTCCTGTGCCAATCATTGTTGCTGGGGGCAAAAAAATCCCTGAACGTGATGCTTTACAATTAACATACAATGCAATCAAAGCTGGTGCAGTTGGAGTTGACATGGGTAGAAACATCTGGCAATCTGAACATCCAGTTCCTATGATAAAGGCTGCTCGAGCAATTATTCATGGAAATCTAAATGTTGATCAAGCTTTCAAATTATACAAAAAATTAGTTAGTGAGGAACCAAAAAAGAAACCACAAAACAATCCTAATCAAAAGAAATCAAACAACAAAAAGAAACCACAAAACAATCCTAATCAAAAGAAATCAAACAACAAAAAGAAACCACAAAACAATCCTAATCAAAAGAAATCAAACAAACCTAACAACCCAAACCAAAACAAACCTAATCCTACTAAAAAATAATCATCCGTTAATCTTTGATAGATGAATATGTGCAATTTTCCAAGTTGGTTGTTTTACTAATACGAATGTTGCACGACCATTAATTTCCATGTGTTCACCTGTGTATGCTTTAGTATCTACTAACATTCCTTTTTGAATTAATTCTAAAGCTACAACTGCTGTATCTCCAAATATGCTAATCTTTGGTTTTTTTATTTCGTATGAATAATCTGAAATGCTGACAAATTTCAATTCTTCAAGCTCTATTGTATTTTGATAATCTTTTAGGTCATATGGTGGTAAATCGCTGAAACTAGAAAATTTTGGATCATTTAGATGAATATCTCTAAGAGTGGATAGTTCTTTTGTAATTCCTGCTTGAAATAACGTTTCAATAACTTTGATTATTTCCTCACTATCGCTCAAAACAGTACATTTCAAATGCAGAAAATATCAGTTTAAGTCTTCTGCACGATATAGAGCCAAATCACGATTATTTTTCAGAGAATCTTTATTAATTATCGATTGATTATTTTTTTGATTTCAATGGACACAAAATTAACTGAAAAATTTGGCAATGATTTGCTTATTGTTGTTCTACTATAGTGTGCCCAAAAATTTACTAGATTAAAATTATGGAGAGAAATTTGATGAATAAAATGGAAAAGATGACAGGTGCAAAAGCCTTGATGACGGCTATGGAAAAAGAAGGCGTCAAACAAGTATTTGGATTACCGGGAGGTGCAAATCTTCCAATGTATGATGAGTTTGCAAGATGTGATATTAGACACATCTTGACAAGACATGAACAATCTGCATCTCACATGGCTGATGGATTTGGTAGAGTTAGTAGAAAACCTGGAGTTTGCTTTGCAACTTCTGGACCTGGTGCAACTAACATCTTAACTGGAATTGCAACAGCACAAGCTGATTCTGCACCAATGATTGCAGTAACTGGTCAAGTACCTGTTAACATGATTGGAAAGGATGCTTTTCAGGAAAGTGATATTATTGGAATGGCAAACCCTGTTGTAAAATATGCATTTCAACCTAGAACAGCTGGCGAAGTTCCTGAATCTGTAAAAAAAGGATTCTTTATTGCTGAATCTGGAAGACCTGGACCTGTTTTGATTGACATTCCAAAGGATGTCCAAATTACTGAAGAAGAAATGACTTTTCCAGATGAATTTAAAATTCAAGGATATCATCCTTGGTCTGATCCTGATATTGTTGCAGTTGAAAAAGCAATTGACATGTTACTTCATGCTGAAAAACCCATTATCTTAGCTGGTGGAGGAACTATAATTTCATCAGCGTTTGCTGAATTACAATCTATTGCTGAAACTCTTATGCTTCCAGTAGTTACTACTTTCAAAGGCAAGGGTGCATTTCCAGAAAATCATCCTTTGTCATTAGGACCAATTGGAATGCATGGCCATGCAGAGGCTAACAAAATGATGTCTGAAGCTGACTGTGTATTGGCAATAGGAACTAGGTTTTCTGACCGTTCAGTTGGAACCTTTGAGGAATTTGAAAAGAGGCTAAAGATTATTCATATGGATGTTGATCCTGCTGAAATTGGTAAAAATCAAACAGCACAACATGCAGTAATTGGAGATGTACGTGTAAATCTCAGAGTTATGGTAAAATTACTTTTGCAAAGAGCAATTAAAAAATCAGAAGAATCTCCTTGGATTAAACACGTCAAAGAAACTAAAGATTACTGGAAAGAAAATTTGAAACTTCACCCTGGTGAAATGGGAGCAGCTAAAATTTTACGTAAACTTCGTGAATTATTACCAAAAGAATCTGTAATTACTACTGAAGTAGGTCAACATCAAATGTGGGCCTCGTTATTCTATGATGTGATTCAACCTGGTACTTTCTTTAGTTCTACTGGACTTGGTACGATGGGTTGGGGATTCCCAGCTGCAATTGGTGCCAAAGTAGCAAGACCTGATGTTCCAGTAGTTGACATTGCAGGTGACGGTAGTTTTGCAATGACGGAAAACTCTCTTGCAACTGCTGTACTTGAAGATATTCCAGTAATTGTATTTGTTTTGAATAATTCTACATTGGGAATGGTAGCTCAATGGCAAAGAACTTTCTATAATAGAAGAATGATTGGTGTGGACCAGCAAAGCTGTCCTGATTATGTTAAATTAGCTGAATCTTACGGTGCTCAAGGAATTAGAGCACAATCAATGGATGAGCTTGACAAGGCAATCAGAAATGCATTGAGTAGTGATGTTGCAACTGTAATTGATATACCAATTGATCCTGAAGAAGATGTGTTGCCATTTGTAGCTCCTGGAACTTCGCTTGCGGATATGATCTTACCATCTTAGTGATTGATTATGTGGGCAATTCTTTCTATTTTAGTTGAAAACAAACCTGGAATCTTGTTTAAGGTAACCCATCTTTTCAGATCTAGAAATTTTAACATTGATAGCATTTCAGTTGGAATAACTGATAATCCTGATTACTCTAAAATGACTATCACAACATATGGTGATGAAAAACAAATTGATCAAATTGTAAAGCAACTTGATAAGATGATAGATACTGTCAGAGTTGAGCACTTAGATGAGCACAAAACTGTATTTCGAGAACTTAGTATTTTTAAGATAAAACTCAGTAATGCTAATGATAGTATGGAAATCAACAAATTAGCAAATGCTTATGGTGGCAAAGTACATGATGTGAAAAAGGATTCAATTATGGTAGAATTGACTGCAACTCCTGATCAAATTAGGGCGTTTGAAGAATTGGCAAAACCCTTTGGAATCCTTGATGTTGCTCGAACTGGTGTTGCTGCATTAGAGAGAAGTGGTGCATAATGGTAAACGTTAGAATTTTTGACACTACATTAAGAGATGGAGAACAAACACTTGGAGTATCTTTATCTCCTGATCAAAAATTATCCATTGCAAAAAAACTTGATGAGTTAGGTGTTGATGCAATTGAAGCCGGATTTCCAGTAATTTCTGAAGGTGAGTTAAAAGCAGTCAAGATGATTACTTCTGAAGGATTGTCTTGTGAAATTGCAGGATTAACTAGAACTATCAAAAAAGACATTGATGCCGCAGTTGATGCAGGATTAAATTATATACATACATTCATTGCAACTTCTGATATTCACTTGGAACACAAACTCCAAATGACTAGAGACCAAGCACTTGAAAAAGCAATTGAAGCAGTAGAGTATGGAAAATCACGTGGATTACAAGTAGAATTTTCAGCTGAAGATGCTTCAAGAACTGATAGAGAATTTTTGAAAAAAGTTTTTGGTGATGTTGCAAAGGCCGGAGCTGACCGTGTAAACATTCCTGATACTGTAGGATATTCAACTCCTGAATATATGGCTGAAATCACTAAAGATACCCTCGAAGCTACAAAACTTCCTGTAAGTGTTCACTGTCACAATGACTTTGGGTTAGCAGTTGCAAATTCATTAGCTGGAATTCATGCAGGTGCTGCATGTGCTCATGTCACAATTAATGGAATTGGAGAGAGAGCAGGTAATGCTTCATTAGAAGAATTGTCCATGGCACTCAAATGTTTGCCTTATGAACAAAATTATGAAACTAACATAAAATCTGAATTAATCTATGATACATCCAGATTCATCTCACAGACTGTGGGAATTATTGTTCAACCAAACAAAGCAATAGTTGGTGCAAATGCATTTGGTCACGAATCTGGAATTCACACACATGGTGTGTTGAATAATCCTCTTACTTACGAACCAATTAGCCCTGAGTTGGTTGGAAGAAAAAGGTGGCTTAAGGTTGGAAAACATGCAGGAGTTCATGGAATGAATGCAATGTTGGAAGAATATGGCGTAAAACCAACTGAAGAACAAGCAAAACAAATTCTAGAAAAAGTCAAAGTGCTTGGTGATCAAGGAAAACAAGTTACTGATGTAGAGTTGTTATCTATGGCCAGTGAAGTTTTAGGTGAAAAAGATCTCAAAAGAATTGTTCAATTAACTGGATTTTCAGTATCTACTGGAATTGGAACCATGCCTTATGCATTTGTAAAACTAAATGTTGATGGTCAAGATCATATTGGAACTGATTATGGTGTTGGACCTGTCGATGCTGCATTAAATGCAATTCAGAAAATCACTGGTAAAATCTCTGAAATCAGAATCAAAGACTATGGATTGGCATCTATTTCTGGTGGTTCTGGTGCATTATGTGAAGTTACTGTAAAAGTTGAGGATCCTTTGGGAAACAAGGTTTCAGCAAAATCTGTTGGCGAAGACATTGTTACTACATCTGTGAAGGCTGTAATTGATGCAATCAACAGAATCATGCTCAAAAAAATGCTTAGTGAAAAACAGGTAAGCTAAATCCTAAAATTTCCCTTTGTATGATGTGTAATTATGTATAAAATATCATTAATCACTGGAGATGGAATTGGTCCAGAATTATCTGAATCTGCCATTTCTGTATTGACAACAATTCATGATAAACTTGATTTGAAATTTGACATTACAAAACTATCTGCAGGTGACAAGGCATTGGCAGAAACTGGCAAAGCCCTTCCAGATGAGGCTGTAAATGCAATAAAACAGTCTGATGTTTGTATGAAAGCACCTGTTGGTGAGAGTGCTGCTGATGTAATTGTTGTATTGAGAAGAATGCTTGATTTGTATGCAAACATTCGTCCTGCAAAATCATATCCAAACATGCCTGCATTACGTGATGATATTGACATGCTAATTGTTCGTGAAAATACTGAGGATCTTTATACTGGCAAAGAATTTAGCTTGGGTGATTCTGCAGTTGCATTGAGAATTATTTCAGAAGCTGCTTCTAAAAGAATTGCAAAATATGCATTTGAAGCTGCAACACAACGTGACTCTATGAAAAAAGTGACATGTGTTCATAAATCAAACGTTATGAGAGTTACAGATGGATTATTTGCCAAAGCATGTACTGAGGTATCAAAGAACTACCCTGACATTACTTTTGAACAAATGTATGTTGATGCATGTGCAATGAACTTAATTCGTCAACCTGAACAATTTGATGTTGTAGTAACTACCAATTTGTTTGGAGATATTTTATCTGATGAATCATCCCAAGTAGTTGGTGGATTGGGAATGGCACCAGCTGCTAACATTGGTGATAATTTTGCATTGTTTGAACCAGTTCACGGTGCTGCATTTGATATTGCCGGTCAAAATATTGCCAATCCTTCATCTTTTTTACTATCCATCAAGTTGATGCTTGATTGGTTAGGAAACAAACACAATGATTCTAAATGTATTGAAGTTGGTGAAAAATTAGAATCAACAATATTTGATTTGGTAAAATCAGGTGTCAAAACTAAGGACATTGGTGGAGATAGTAGTACTACTGAATTTACAAAACAGATTACTGATAATCTCTAAAAAGGCAAAGCCCCCCTTTTGTGCGTAATTAGTTGGTAATGACTAGGATTATGATGTTATATTCTGCCGAGGATTCGTTCTACTTCTTTATCAGAAAATTGTTCATATCTACTTTCAATAAATGAATTAATATTTTTCAAATCTTTGACGTTTACAAATTTGTAATCAGGATCATATCTCATGTTTCCCTGTACTGATAACAATACACTGGTAACAGGAGGATTATGTGGACTACGCCATGTTGATTTTAATGAAATCCATAAAACTCGTCCTGCTCTTTCTACTTGCTCATGGGGCGAAATACCACTATATTGTTTATTGAAATTTGAACTCCAGTTTTTGACCTCAATTAGTACGACTCCTCTATAGGACACAACCACAAAATCCATTTGGGCAGATCTGAGATTCTTTTTTCCATTGTATGTTATCCAATGATCTAATTTTTTGTAAACATCACAAAAAATATGATAATCATCATTTAGTTCTGAGAGTTTATCTAAAATTTTTAGTTCTCCTTTTGCCCCGTGGTACAGTGGACTATCAATACTATCCTCAATCTTGTTAATCTGACGTTTTTTCTTCCATCGTGAAAACTTGTTTCGAAGTCCTTTATCTTCAATGGAATCAAATTCTTCTTTGAACTCTCTATTTACCCTGTGAATGTCATCAATTGATTCAATTTGTTTTGGGAGTTTGTCTAATAGACGACTTTCTGTATCTGGATTTCCGTAAATTATTGCCACATGATAGAATGTGAGAAATATGATATTACTATTTTGTAGATTTTCAAAGGATTAGTTGATCATGACAGGATTATGATTGGGTTTGTTATGTTGGTTCGGGCAAATCTTGGTTTGGATATTTTTGTTGCCAATATGTTTTAGATTCTTCATACAAATATTCAAAGAATTGCATGTAGGTAGGGTAATTTCTCTTGACTCTTTCATCTTGAATGTGCTCTTCAAGAGATTTCCAACATAGCAGTACTGTATTTGCATAAACATCAAGAAATGTTTGTTTTTCTAAAAGTTCATTTTTTATCATTGCCCCGATTTGATCAAAATCTGCTCTTACGATATTTACGTATGCAGATGTTCTTGCATTGGTAAATTCCGATAATTCTTTTTTCAATACAAAATTCGGTAAGATTTTGGATGGTACTTTTTACAATAGTAATTTCTTGAACTGATTTCAAACCTGATTTTGTCTTTTTACCGTGCCTGTAATCATACTTTTTCTCTTGAGAAAACTGTCTTTCCAATAATTCCAAAAATGACTTTACCAAACCATATTCTAATACCACAGTACCGTTTTTTGCACGAGAATATTGTTTCTTTGAAATCCTATGCCTTGATTTTGCAATAGAGATTTTCCATACTGCACATTCAACTAGCCATCGAAACGGCTCCATCATGTCGTACACTAGTGACTTGAAACTAGTATGGTTCTTGTGATAAAATCCATAGTATGGATCCAACCCAACACCGTGAATGAATTTTGAAATTTCACCTGCCAAAACAGAGTAACCATAATTCAATAATGCGTTAATCACATCAGTTGCACCATACTTTTTCACAGTAATGGGGGAGTTTCGTGCAGAAAACTTGAATCGCTCATCAATTAGTTTGGAGAACGCTCCAAAGTAGATTCTACTGGTGACAGCTTCTGAATGTAAGACGTCATCTTCTAAATTATTGAGATGCTTTTCTAATTTCTCAATACTTGGTATGATTGTTGGATTCTCGGTAGATTTTAGAAATTGTATTTGAGATTCAATCTTTGCTTTTACAATTTGTCGTGAAAGATAATCTCTTTTTTCTGGGATTCGAAATGTATCATACTGACCCATTCTGTATTTTGTTGCAGTAAGTGAACTCATCACACCACTCATGACACATTGTGGATTACCTTGAGTATCAAGTAAGATTATGTTACGATTATGTTCAGTTAACATGGTTAGTGCTTCAGTACTGACATAACCATTTCCTGAAAGAACTATTTTGGAATATGGCATTCGATTAGGATACCATTCTTCAATTTCAGGCTCAGAGAATGGGTCATGATTGTCTTTTAGTAAGATTTTAGAATTATTCACAGAAATGGAATGACCATATCCTTTGAGGAATTTTATGTTGTAGTGATTTTTCTGACCTCTGATAGTCAAGTTTTATCAAATGAATCCCAATCGATTTCTTCTCTACATTCAAAACAAATTTTGGGTCTATCTTCATTTTTTCTCAATGAAATCTTGCCATGACATTTGGGATTTCCACATGAAAGAATTGTTTCTTTACTGATTTTTTCAATGATTTTTCTTGCAAATTCTACTGTAGGATTTGACAGTGTAACTTCATCGGCAATTTTAATTTGACTTGGAAGGAATGGAATGTGTTTCGTCATATTCTAATTTAATCAAGTATGAAGTATAACAATTTTCCAACAAACAAACTCACGCTATACCGCTAGTCATTACCAACTAATTACGCACAAAAGGGGGGCTTTGCCTTTTTACTGATAATCTCTAAAAATTTATTCTAAATTTTTATTATTTAATTTTAAAACAACGAGATACAAGGAAAACACGTTGAATCAAGGACGTATTCCTAACATGATGTGTTTTCCAAACCTATCGTTCTACGACGCAGAACAACGGCTTCTCGTCATAACTATTACGTTAAAATGATATTTAACAATGATCATAATTTTCATTTTTTGGGAATTAAAGAAATATCTATTGTGAAATTCTTTGAATGTATTCTTCATGAATTTTTTTCTGATTCTGCACTATCCAAAAGAATGCTTCCTCATTTGTGTTCATAATACATTGTAATTTCTTATTTTAACCCCATCAACGTGAAAAAAATTTGATCGATTGGTGATTGATGTTTTAAATTTATCAGAACCTAATTTTTTACAAAATTTCTTATTTATTCACAAATTACCAATTTTTATTAATTGCAATTTATATCAAAATTTTATGGTAGTATGCTGTATATGCAAAATTGCAACTGGGACCCTGAAAATATCTGATGGAAATCCCAAGTACAAAGGAAAACCTATCTGTAAAGAATGTCAAGGGTATCGTAAACTACTCAAAGAAACCAAATAATTATTCTGATTCTTTAGTTTTGTTTTTTGCAGCCCATTCTTCATACATCTTGATTAACTCATCAACGTCTTTTCCTTCTTCAGAATACGTCACTATGACTCCAAATGTTCCTTTTTTGTCATGACCTCTTGCAAAATACCCCCAAAATGAATCTGGCAATTTTGCAAAGCTGCTAGAATCATGTGATACCCCTATCAAATTATTGCCGATTACTTCTACTACTTTTTTTGCATCATCAGATTCAATCATGTTTTTCCAAATTCTTTATGTCATAAAAATTTGAAGTATCAGTTAACTCCTTTTCTTCTTTTTAATTTCTCTCCAGTCTGCACTGCATTATTCTCAAAATCTTCTAGTTTTGCATTCATTTCCTTTTTCTCTTCTGCTGTTAATTCTCGAATGATTGTATCTTCACCATCTGCAAAATTCTCACATTTTTCACATAGCCATAATGGAGCTTTGTCTTTTGCAAAGACAATTGGAAATCTCCTTTCATTACATTGTTTACAGAATAATGTCATCGTCTATGTTCTCTCTATGGGCTTAATCTGTCTGGATCCCGTGGATACAATACCACTTCACGAACATTGTCTATGCCAATTAGTGTCGTCATTAGTCTGTCTAGTCCCATACCCCATCCAGAATGTGGTGGCATTCCCCAATCGAATGTTTTTAGATGGTCTGCAAACTGAGCAGGATCTAGTCCTTGTTCTTTCAATCTTTCTTTAATCATTTCTGGATTGTGAAGTCTTGTTCCTCCTGATGATAATTCTAAAAATCCATACTGTAAATCAAATGAACGTGATAGTGTAGCGTCTTCATCTTTTTCTCTGATGTAAAATGGTTTTAGTTTCATTGGCCAATCAGTCAAAAAGTAAAATCCTGGATGATTTTTGCCGATAATTCTAAGGTGTGAATCAAGCAAATCATCTCCAAACTCAACTCGTTCTCCTTCTTTTTTCAATTCTTCTATACATTGAGTATATGTCACTCTTTCAAATGGCGTTTTTGGAACTTCAATTGTGTGTTCAATTGTTTCTTGTTCAGCCTTACAATTTTCTGAAACATCTTTGTACACTGTTAACACTAATGATTCTAAGACATTCATGACATCTTCATAGTCCATAAATGCAGCTTCAATGTCAATACTGGTGAATTCTGTCAAATGTCTTCCTGTATGGGAATTTTCTGCTCTGTAAAAATTAGAAATTTCAAAGACCCTTTCTAATCCTAACGTCATTTGTTCTTTGTATAATTGTGGACTTTGAGCAAGATATGCTGTTTTTCCAAAATACTCTAATGAAAATAAATCTGCACCTCCTTCACTTGCACTACCAATAATTTTTGGTGTAGTGATCTCGATGAATTTTTTATCTGAAAGAGTTTTTCTTAGTGACTGTAAAACATGATGACGTAGTTTGAAGATTGAAGCTGTTTTCTGATTTCTCATATCTAATGCTCGGTGGTTTAATCTTGTGTCGATATTACTTTCCAGTCTTCCAATTGGATCGACTGGTAATGGGTGAATTGCTTTTCCTAAAACTTCAATTTCGTCTGCTTTAATCTCAAAAGCAAAGTCACGAGCCTTTGTTTCTTGTACAATTCCTTTGACACTAACTACACTTTGACGATTAATTTCGCCTAGGTTGTCATTTAGTTCTCCTTTTACTATAACTTGAGAAATCCCTGATACATCACGAAGTGTGATAAATGACATCTTTCCTAATTTTCTAAGATCTTCTATCCATCCTCCTAATACTACTTGCTTTCCAATTAATTCTTGATTCAATTCAGAAATATCGTGAGTTTTAACAAAAACCATGTCTATCTTTTATCCTCAAATTCTATCTCAATGTCAAGGTTTCGGGCATTTCTAACAATTTGAACAACTTTCTCTGTATCAATTGGAAATTTTGGAGTCCATTTTCCAGAAACAACTGCTTTAGTCTTTTGAACTCCTCCTGGTGCCCAAACTGCATTAATTGACAGGATTTTAGTTGGAAAGAACAAATCTTCGATAAATCGCTTGTCTGTCTCATCTGCCTCTACCAGCCAAATCTTCCCCTTGAATTTCTCTTGTAATGTCCTGTATAGAGTGCGACTTTGTCTAATTATCATAATATCATTTTTTGCTAGAGATAATACAAAATTTCCATCAAATTCTTTACATGAATAAAGTGTAAAATTCTCAATTTCTTTATTTGATTTTGCAATATTTGCAAGATTCATTGATGCTTCAACGTCGGCTTTTGTCAATTCTCCAGATTCTACTTTACCTTCACATTGAGGACACAATATTGCATTTTTTGCATCAAAGCCACAAATTGGTAAGTTCATCTGCGAATTTTCATTCTGATAATCTTGTTTATATCCCTTGGTGCAAAACAAAAATTCTAGTTTGGATCTAAGAAAATTATGACATTTCTAAAAGTTGATGGACTATCTTCTAGATATGATTCTTCAAGGGGCCCAGTCTATGCTGTAGATGATGTTGATTTTGAGTTAGAAAGTGGTGAATCAATAGGAATTGCAGGAGAGAGTGCATGTGGAAAAAGTACTTTGGGATTATCGATAATACGTATGCTTTCTGGAGGCACTGCCCAGGGCAAGATCACTTTTGATGGTGAATCTTTATTGGATATGAATGAATTAGATTTTGAAAATCAATATAGGTGGAAAAAAATTTCTATGATTTTTCAAGGTGCAATGAATTCTTTGGATCCTGTATTTACAATCAATGAACAATTTCTTGAAATTCTTAAACAACATAATTTTGAAGGTGATGCTAAAAAAATAATTTTAGATGCAATGAATTCTGTCAGTTTAGATGAACATGTATTAAAAAAATATCCTCATGAACTTAGTGGTGGGATGAAACAAAGAGTAATCATTGCCATGGCTTTACTACTCAAACCAAAATTTGTAATTGCAGATGAACCAACTACTGCCTTAGATGTTTTAATTCAGGCACAAATCATCAATTTGTTAAAATCTTTAAAAAAAGACGGAATGTCTTTCATGCTAATCACGCACGATTTGGCAGTTTTATCTGAAATTGCAGATAAAATTGGCATCATGTATGGTGGTCAAATGGTAGAGTTTGGTTCCTCAGAACAGATTTACAAAAATCCAAAGCATCCTTACACTCAAGGTCTTTTAGAATCAATCCCTACACTAAAAGGAAATATTCCAAAATATATCAAAGGTAATCCTCCTAGTTTACTTGATGCTCCTACACAATGTAGGTTTATAGAAAGATGCCCGTTGGCAATAGAAAAATGTAAAGAACTTCCACCACAAATTAAAACTAAAACTGGTTATGTTAGATGTTGGTTATATGAGGATGAAAAGTAAATTTATTTTGTATTAAGATATTCCTCATCAATTTTTTTTAAATATATTTCTTGTAACTGTGCAATTTCCCTTCCTGTTGTATTTCTTGAAATCATTTTTGCATATTGAATCAAATCTGGATTCTTTTGAGTTTTCTCAAACTCTTCAATTTTTTTAAATGATTCTTGTTCAAATTTCATTATTTCTCTTAATTCTTTACTGATTTCCTCTGCTTTCATATTTTCAAAATTCTTTGAATTTGATTTTCTAAAACTTATCTCGTCGATTAATTTTTGTATTTCATCTGACTCTTTCATTATTTTTTAATAAAAAATATTCAAATATTTTAATTTTGTATTTCCTTTTTATGTTCTAGAATGTGTTTTAATCCATCTGTCATACTTAGTGAATCTAAATTAATTTCACAATAAGGACACTTCAATGTTTTAAGAATATTTTTTCACTATTGGCAAGCATGAATCTATAATTCGAAGCATTTCTGATCTAATTACTTTTTTATCAATTGAAATCCATACTCTTGATTTTTTGATTGCAAATGAAATTGTTTGGACTTTTTTTCGCTCTTCCCAGACAAATTCTATTTCTCCTAGATTCTTGTCAAAAAATCCCTCCAAATCTGTCTTTATTGCAATATGTGAGAATTGGTATTGGGTGTTCTTTTCATTTAGAAGTGGAATTAAATCTGGTCTTCTTTTGTATGCTAGCAAATTTCCACTTTCTCCTACCACGCCTACAAATCTGATAAATGGGCTTATGGTGGCAATAGAGTCACAAATTTTCTCATAATCTTTTTTTGACAATTGTTAGAGTTCTAAAAAGATGATATTTTAATGAATTGTATGTTCTTAATTCTAGATTTAATTAAATAAAGCCTGTAAACAGTTTGATCTGTGGATTTTGTTGATTTGTTTCCTTTTGCACCTGATGTAGGTTATTCTCTTTTAGGCTTAGTCAATTTCTTTGGTTCATTAGTTCCTTTTGTGCCCTTACCTGGATTTTTACTTCTTGCAACGATGTCTGTTGGAGATCAATATGATCTACATATTTTAGCACTGTTATCAGCAGTAACTGCAACTATTGCAAAACAAATCATTTTCTATGTTAGTTATGGTGGTAGAAAAATAATTAATGAAAAAACCCGAAAAAGAATGCGCCCCTTTGAAAGGTTAATCAAAAGATATGGTGCGGGCGCTGCATTTTTTGCAGCTGCAACTCCAATTCCGGATGATTTAGTGTATGTCCCATTAGGATTAGCAAAATACAATCCAAAAAGATTCTTTATTGCAACTCTTACTGGAAAAATTGTTCTAAGTTATTCAATTGTGTTTATTTCTCATCATTTGGGATTGTCATTAGTTGAACCATTTTTAGAAAACATTGATGATGCAACACCTGTTTACATTGGCATAATTATTTTTGCTGCAATGATGACTGCTGTTATTGTTTTGTTATTGAGATTAGATTGGGCAAGAATTCTTGGAAAATTTGCACCCTGGACATTGGATGAAAATAACAAAGATTAGATTACTATTTTAAAATTCCATAATTTGTCAGTAGCTTTTGAAATTCCTATTCTTGGGGACGTGATAATCTTTTTGGGTTTAATCCCCTCTGTTATGTATAATTTTGATTTTTTTGTTATGTCAATTCCATAGTGATCTTTGTTGATGTTGAGTGCTTGTGCTAGTTTTGCAGGTCCATTTGTAAGATTTTTTAAATTTTCACTACCTCTATTTTCTTGCATTGTTTTGATTCCTTTTACCGGCTCGATTGCACGAATGAGTACTGCTCCTGCTGCCTTTTTTGGGCTTTTGGCTACTATGTTGAAGCAAAAATACATTCCATATGTGAAATAGACATATGATATTCCTACTTCTTGAAACATTACCTTGTTTCTTTCTGTAATTTTGCTAAATGCATGACTAGCTGGATCATCTGTATGTCTATACGCTTCAGTCTCTGTTATGATTCCTGAAATTTCCTTGTTGTCTATTTTTCTGATTATTTTTTTTCCTAACAGGTTTTTTGCAACGGTAACTGTGTCTTTTGAATAAAATTCTCTAGGAAGTATAGTCAATATCTATTTTAACTTCTTTGTTGTTTTTTAACTCTGTGATTAAATTAAACAATTTTTTAATATCACTATTTAGTACTTTGATTAATTCTTGATTGTAAATTGTAGCTGCTGGATGAACTGTTAAAAAATACAATTGATTGTCTTTTCTAACTACTTTCCCTCTAAATTTTGTAATTTCTGAACCTCCTAAAAGTGAATTAAATGCAGTGTTTCCTAAAATACAGATTAGCTTTGGTTTGATTATTGATATTTCTTGTTTTAGATAGTCTTGACATGTGCTTCTTTCATGTGTGGTGGGAACTCTGTTTTTTGGGGGTCTGCATTTTACAATATTTGTGATGTATACTTCTTCTCTTGTAATTCCTATTTTTTCTAGAGCTGCTGATAATTTTTTTCCAGCAACTCCTATGAATGGCTCCCCATGAACATCTTCATTTTTCCCTGGAGCCTCTCCTACAAAGATTACATCTGAATGAAAATTTCCTTTTCCTGGAACTGAGTTGATTCTAGTTTTACTAAGTTCACATTTTGTACACTCTATTACATTCTGTTTGATTTTTTCTAAATTTTGGGCCATGTTCTAGTTTACACTCTTTACTGTTGCAGTACCTCTGATTGATGGTCCTCCGTTACCCATTATCATTGATTGCATTGGATCTCCTTTACCGCAATTGGTTATTGGTCTGACCGTGAAATCATTCCCACATGCATCAATTGATTTAAAGAAATCAGGGGCCGTCCCCATAACTATTACATCTCTTAGCAAATCTTTAATCTCTCCATTCTCAATTTTTTGTGCGTATTGACATGAAATACTCCAATTGTATCGTTTCATGTCTATTGAAGGAATTTTCATATTTGAAATCAGATATCCTTCTTTGACATCTTTTATCATTTCATCTACATTCCAATCTCCTTTGTCAATACAAGTACAAGCCATCCGTATGAGAGGCATGAATCTATAGTTTGTAGCCCTCATGTTTCCTGTAGGTTCAGAATTGAAAACTTGAGAAGTCTCTCTGTTTTGCATGTGGTTTTTCAATATTCCGTCCTCTACTAGAGTAGTTTTTTTGGTTTCAACTCCTTCATCATCAAAAAAATACCATCCTAAACTTTCTTTGATTGTAGGATCATCAAACACATTTAGATTTTCAGACCCAATTTTTTCTCCAATTTTGTCTTTCCACCATGCTCCGCCTGCCCATGCCATCTCTTTTCCTAATACTCTATCTGCTTCTGATGGATGTCCCAATATTTCATGTGTTAGTAAAGATACAAAATCTGGATTCATGATGACTGTTGTTTTTTCTTCTTTAGCTGGTTTTGCAAGTGTTAATTGTGATGCTTTTGTTGCAATCTCTTTTGCACTTTGTTGAATTTTATTTTTGTTTGTAATCTGCTCCATGCCACCTCTTCCTCCTTCTGTGATGTTTACAGATTGTGTAATACCTGATTCATGAGCAGTTGCAATCATATCTATGACTACATCTGTAAAATTTTGTAATATTCCTGAACCTTCTGAATTTGCAAAATATTTTGTATTAATTGTATACCATGGATGTACAATTGATTTATTGATTTTTGGATGATCTAAAATGATTTTATTGCATTCTAATCCAATTTTTATCATTTCATCTAATTCAGGTTTTATTTTTACTGGAAAATCTATTTTAGTTTTTTTTGAAATATTTGGGTATAGTTTAATTTTATTTTTTGAATTCTCATTATTGATTTTAAAAGAATTATCTAATGCATCTTTTATTTCGTCATATGATTTTGGATTTGTTACTGAACAAAAACTCCATATGTTATCTTTTAAAATTCGAATTCCTATCCCTTTATCCTCATTTGTGTTGACATATTCTGTTTCATTATTTTCTAAAAGGACTGATTTTCGTTCTTGTTGTTCTGCTCTTACATCACAATATTTTGCGCCTGATTTGATTGCATAATTAATTGATTTATCTGCAAGATCATGTAATTCTTGGTCCATGATATCTGAATTTTAAAGCGGTTCGTAAGTCTTCTGATGTTTAATGGCTGGAAATTGCAGGCATGGTGAAATAGTATTCATCCTCAAATTCATAGTCAGTATTGCCTTTTTGACGTAAAAATTCAAAATACTCAGTACAATTTTTGTAAAACTCTTTGTTCTTACCATCTGCGTGCTCCATATTCTCTCATCCAAAATATCCATTTTGTCAAGAGTGTGAGTGATTTTAGTTCTGAAAGTTTGTTTTCTTTAAGCAGATTATAGTGCTGATTTTGCAGTTTCAGCATCTTTTTTTGGAATTGTAAATGAGAATGTTGCCCCTTGATTTGGAATACTGTGAACTGAGATTTCTCCCAAATGATTATCTATGATACCTTTACAAATTGCTAATCCTAATCCACTACCTCCTCTTTCTCTGGTAAGTGTTGCATCTACTTGATAGAATTTTTTGAATAGATCTTTTTGTTTATCTGCTGGAATTCCTATGCCGTTATCTTTTACAGAAATTTTAACTTCGTTAGGTCTGTCATCCATGATTACTTCTATTTTTCCTGGATTTGGTTTAATTGCAAATATGCTGTTCTTAATCAGATTTGTTAAGACTTGAGAAATTCTTTCAGAATCATGATTAATTATTACACTTGAAGGATTTGAGACAAGTTCAATGTTGTTTGATTCAGCCTCTGGGATCACAGTTTGAATTGCTTTTGAAATTGTATCTTTGATGTCTACTTCTTCCTTCATCATTCTTAATTGACCCAAATCTAATTTTTGAGCATCAAGTAAATCTGAAATAATTGATAACAATGTCTCTGAACTAGATTTGATAATTCCTATTCTTTCTTTTTGTTTATCTGTTAATTTTCCTAGATGTTCATTAAGTAAAATATCAGAGTATCCTTGAATTGGAACTAGTGGCGTTTTTAATTCGTGTGTAATCATTGCAAGAAATTCGTCTTTTGCAATGTCTGTTTTCTTTGCCTCTTCTTCTTTTTGTTTGATGGTATCTGACATTATGTTGAAGTTATTTACTAATTGTCCCACTTCATCTTTTCCTGAATAGTTAATTTTTTCACCATACACTCCTTCTTTGACTTTGGAAATTGCTTTAGTGATTGATTCTAGAGGTGATAATGATTGTCTAATGACAAATAATACTAAAACGAATACTCCTATGTCTACTCCTAATAGAATTTGTATGATGATTTGCTCCTCAGAGCCTCTATCTGTTAGTACATCGTTCCAGGAAAGAAGCAAATTATCGATATCATTGAATAGTTGATTTTTTTCTTCACTCATTTTATTTTTGGCTGAATTAAATTCTGGTGATAGTAAAGCCCTTTCTTCAATAATTTCAATTTTTACTTTTACTGCTTCCCATAATGGTTCAAGTGTTCTTAATGACTGTGAATTTTCTCTTGGAATGGGAATCAATTCTTCATGAGTCATTCCTAAACTTTCAACATCTAGATCTGAAGTAGGGATTTGCAATAATTTCCTTATTCCTACTTCAAATTGGAGATTTTTTTCCTTCAATATTTCTTGAGAATTTTCTCCCTCTCCAATTGATATGAGAAGACTTTGTTGTCCTATTGTTCTTGCACATTCAGCTAAATCTTCAGCGATTTGTTTATGTTCATTATAATCCCTATCTAGTCCTTCTAAATCCTTGTTTAATCCATCTACTTGTAAAATTAATTCTTGATTCTTTTCTAAAACATAATTCATTGCGTTTGTTGCTTCAGAATCAAACACAGAAGTAACTTCTACTTTTGATGCACTTTCTTTGTATGATTCCCAAGATGATAATACTTTGTTATAATCTGGAATGAGTGATGTTGGAATGGTTTCTAATATTTGTCCTCTATACATTCCTCCATTTCTAATTACGTCTAATGATGATTGTACTTCTTGAATTTCTTTTTCAAGATCTTCCTTGTCTTCGAACACTCCATTTGCAACTGATGTAGATAATCCTGAGATTGATTCAGCTTTCACTTTCATATCTCCAACTCCAATAATTGAATATGATTGAGATACTTCTACATTTTGATCTTGATATAACAAATACAAATTAAATACTGCAGCAATGATCAATATGGCTATTAACAAATAGGCCTTACTGACTATCTTCATATTTGAAAACTCTTATCGCAGCCTATAAAAATAATAGGTAAAATTTGTTAATCTATAACATGTCAGATGAGTTTATTCAAGTTGCAACTAAAGAAGTGAATGAAGATATTGAAGAAATAGAAAGTATTCTAAAATCATGCACTAATGATGATGACATATTTGAAAACTCTGCTAAATTTCAAAAACATACTCATAAAATTAAAGGCCTTGCCCCTATGATGGGTAAAGAAAGTTTAGGTGATTTCTCATCATCACTTGATGATGTTTTTAAAAAAATGATTGAAGGAAAACATTATGAAACTATTTTTGAGATTATTTCTAAATCTGTCATGCTAATGAAAGAATCCATGAGTGAGCCTAATTTTGATTTTAGTAAAATTAATGATCAAATAAAACAACTTTAGTCAATTTTAGACTGTGAAATTTTTTTATATAGAGTTTAAATTAAAATCGATATGGCTAAAATTCTGATTGCTGATGATTCTGATGCAATTCGTTTAGTTCTAAAAGATATTTTGTCAATAGGTGATCATGAGGTAGTAGATGAAGCAACTGATGGTGCCGAAGCAGTTGATTTGTATCAAAAACATAATCCTCAAATCTTATTGTTAGATTTAGCAATGCCAAAAAAAGATGGATCTACAGTTGTACAAGAAGTTATGAAGTATGATCCTAATGCAAAAATTATTTTAATTACTGCAAGTGATGATCAAAAAGTTATAGAACAATGTTTGGAAAACGGTGCTTCATCATACATATCAAAACCCTTTGATTTTAATGGTGTTTTAGAATCAATCAAGTCTCTAATTTGAGAAAGTAATTTAGGGCATAAAATAATTGATGAATTATCTAAAAAATGTCTAAAATTGTAGCTGATACAAGCGTTATCATTAATGGTCAACTGGTTTCTCAAATAGAATCTGGCAGTATAAGAAATTTTGAAATCATTATTCCTCAAGCTGTTTTTGATGAGTTGCAATCTCAAGCTTCAAAGAAGAAAGAACAAGGATTTATTGGACTTGAGAGAATTCGAAAACTCAAATCTCTATCTGGCAGTCATGGTTTGAATATTGTTGTAGATGGAACTCATCCTACTTCTGATGATGTAAAGCTTGCAAGTAGTGGAAGAATTGATGCATTGATAGTTGATATGGCAAAACAAAATGATGCTATACTGTACACATCTGACCATGTTCAACATTTAGTTGCTCAGGCTGAAGATGTTGAAACAGTTTTTCTAAAATCTGAAATTAAAAATGAATCCTTGGAATTTTTAAAATTTTTTGACTCTGAAACAATGAGTATCCATCTTAAAGAAAATCAATTCCCTTTGGCAAAAAAAGGCAAGCCTGGTTCATTTGAATTAACTCAGATAAATGATGAAATTCTTTCTAAAGACTATTTAGAAATGATCTCCTCTCAAATTTTAGATGTGGTGAACGTCTATGATTCTAGTACTTTGGAGATATCTAAAACTGGTGCTTCTGTAGTTCAACATGGAGATTACAGAATAGCAATAACATATCCTCCTTTTTCTGAATCTTTTGAGATTACTATAGTTCATCCAATTGTAAAATTGACTCTTGATGATTATACAATCTCAGAAAAATTAATGCAACGTTTTTCTGATAGTGCAGAAGGAATTGTAATTTCCGGTGCACCTGGTTCTGGAAAAAGTACTTTGGCATCTGGTCTTGCAAATTTTTATCATAATCAAGGAAAAATTGTCAAAACGTTTGAATCTCCACGTGATTTGCAAGTTGATTCTGGAGTAACTCAGTATAGTAAACTTGATGGCAGTTTTGATAATGCTGCAGACATTTTATTGCTTGTTAGACCTGATTATACTATTTTTGATGAAGTGCGACGACGTGAAGATTTTGGAACGTTTGCTGATTTGAGATTAACTGGTGTTGGAATGGTTGGAGTAGTTCATGCCAATTCTCCACTAGATGCAATACAACGTTTTATTGGAAAAATAGAACTAGGAATAATTCCTAATGTCTTGGATACTGTTGTCTTTGTAAAAGATGGTGGAATTGAAAAAGTCTATGATTTGGAATTAAAGGTAAAAGTCCCTACTGGAATGACTGAATCTGATTTAGCCAGACCTGTGATTGAGATTAGAAATTTTGAAGATAATGTTCTAGAACATGAAATTTACACATTTGGGGAAGAAAATGTAATTGTTCCAGTTGGAAAAAGAGCAGACAAGATTGGAATTGAAAAACTAGCTGAAGATAAAATCAAAGAAACTTTTCGACGTTATGATCCACATGCTGAGGTTGAAATTTTATCTGATAATCGAGTTAAAGTCATGGTGGATGAACAATTCATCCCATCAATCATTGGAAGAGGTGGTTCTAACATTAATGATATTGAAAAATTGCTCAAAGTACACATTGATGTTGTTCAAAAAACATCCGATGAAGTTTCTCTTACATCTAGTGACTTGCCGTTTAGTTTTTCTGAATCAAAAACTGCTTTATTGCTAACTGTAAACAGGGATTTTTCTTCAATGCATGCTGATATCTATGCCAATGAACAGTTTATTGCATCTGTTAGAATTGGCAAAAAAGGACAAATTAAAATACCCAAACGCTCTGATATTGCAAGAAATTTGATGGATTTTACTTCATCTCAAAATGATATCAAAATATTTCTTAAAGATTTTTAAAACTATCAATTATCTTTGGATTTGCTTTTAGAAAAGTAATAAATTTTCTTAACTGTTTAATCGTTTTTGGATTTAAATGATGTTCAATTCCTTCTGTATCTTGATTTGCAGTATCATATCCTACTCCTAAAATTTCAAAAAACTCTAACAATATTCCGTGTTTTTGTCGTATCCCTTTAGCAATTTCTGCTCCTTTATCTGTTAGATTGATTCCGTGATATTTTTCATATTCTAAAAATCCATTTTCATCCAATCTTTGGAGCATCTTTGTGACACTTGGTGCACTTACATTCATGTATCTTGAAATGTCTAATGTAGTTGCATATCCTTTTAGCTCTACTAGTTCTGAAATAATTTCCAAATAATCCTCCATTCTTGAACTTGAGCGGGTTCTCTCTGATTGATGTGCTGCTTTTATAGAGTCTAACCGTTTGGAGTTTTTAGATTTCATACTGTTCTTTGTATCTAAATAAAATCTAGTATAATTGAGTGTCTTTTGTGTGGATTTTAGTTACTCTTTGTTGACTTGAAAGTAGCCTGATTTGATCTTGGGTTGTTAACTATATTCTTCTAAATCAAGATTGGAATGGTTGATCCCCTAAAGGCACGTCTAGATAAATTGAGAAAATTCTCTGATTCTGCTAAAAGAAGAGCAAATCTGTATGCTGAAGTAACTACAATGGATGACAGACATACTGCTCGTTCGTTAGGTGCGCTTCAAAAGGCGCCTGCACCTGGAAAGAAACTTCAAAAAATTGGATTTTTGATGTTATGGGTCCCTGAACCTACAGGTGTAACTTGTGCTATTGGTGGCCCAATGATAGTTGCAGGTAGATATCTTGATAAAAAATACAATGGCTCCACACTTCATGATATTGGACATCAGACAAAAAATACAATGTCATCCATTAGTGATTTTAAAAATTCAGTAATGTGAACACTCTTAGTTTTTAAAAGGATTCAAACAAACTGATTTATGACAACTAGGGCTCAAGCATTAATTCCAATCACAATTGCAGCCGTTATTATTGGTGTCATTGGGATGTTTACTCTTCCAAGTGATAGTAAATTAGAATCAGTTGAATTTCCAAGGGGTACGATCTTGGTAGATGAAGTTGCGATTGAAGTTCAAATTGCAGATTCTGAACCTCGAAGAGTTCGTGGATTAATGTTCCAAGATCAACTTCCATATGATCAAGGAATGGTTTTTGTATTTGATGAACCTGGATTGTATTCTCTTTGGATGTTAAACATGCAGTTTTCCTTGGATATGATATGGTTTGATCAAGCTGGAAATGTAGTTCATATTGAAAAGGATGTCCCTCCATGTAAAACTGTAGTTGAAATTACATCTTGCCAAAGTATTGTACCTGATAATGAAGCATCATATGTACTAGAAGTGACTGCTGGTTTTGTTGATCAAAACAATATCACTAAAGATTCAAAATTGACAATCATCTCAATTTAGAATTGCAAAGCCTTATTTTTGAATAAACAAATTATAATTTATGAACAAGTTTTTCTTGATCTTAATTGGGATTGCAATAATTGTTTTCGGCTCTGTTATTCTTTTGTATTCTACACCTTTTGAAATAGAATCAACACCTGTTTACGATAAAGGATTCACATATTATGATATTGAAAAAATCCAAAAAACATTAGCCAACAAAAATATTTTTGTATCTGCTCCTACTGCAATTACTGATCATACCATTAACCAATACTGTACATTCTTTGAAAAAGGACTGCCCAGAACTGTAGAATATTGTACTACAACTGCTATTACTGACATTCATGGAAATGCTTTGGGAAATATCAATATTGGTGGTGATACAAATTCACCAGTTTTGGCAATATCTAATATTGAAACTTCAACTTTGGAATCAAATCCTGATGAAGTGTTGGCAATAATTGAGGCTATGATTGAAACCCTTGTTTGTGACTGTTGGGAGGAAGAAAAAGCAGATGATGATGTTGAATCTATTTCTGCGTGGGTGGATCTTGTTCACAAATTTTACTATGATTCTGGCGAACGTGGAATCAAATCTCAAATTGATGATTTAGGAACTTCTAAAATTACTTTGGAAATCACTCCTAAGGATAATTCTATTTTACAAACATTGGTTATTCTAAAGTAGTCTAATTATATACTGGAAATTTCTTTGATTACCGATTACAATGATTGATCAATTA
>Ga0209992_10000833_pt1 | contig 37724 bp, 28 predicted proteins | sample 2SBtaG_2_FD_182564 | JGI IMG/M metagenome (GOLD analysis project Ga0209992, IMG submission 182564) | Deep subsurface microbial communities from Kolumbo volcano to uncover new lineages of life (NeLLi) - 2SBTROV12_ACTIVE470 metaG (SPAdes)... | ecosystem: Environmental > Aquatic > Marine >...
GTAGCAAAGGCTTTCACGCCATCGCGCTCGAGGTCGGCCCGGGCGTGCTTGTCCCCCGACCGGAGACCGAATTCCTCGTCGATCGAGCGCTCGAAGTCGCTTCTGAACTCCCGCGCGGACCGATCCTGGACTTGTGCACGGGCAGCGGCGCAATCGCCCTCGCCATCGCCCATGCATGGCGCGACATCGAAGACGCTCCCGCCATCGTGGCGTCCGACGTTTCGCCGAAAGCGCTCGCCTATGCGCGGCGGAACGCCGACCGGCTCGGCCTCACAGAACGTGTCCATTTCATCGCAGCCGCCGGCTTGGCCGAATGCATCGCGCACGGCCGCTTCGCGATGATCCTGAGCAACCCGCCTTACGTGCTGGCCGACGTGATTGCGACGCTCGACCGCGACGTGCGCGACCATGAACCCAAGCTGGCGTTGGACGGCGGCCCAGACGGGCTCGACGTACTCCGCGAGATCGCCGAAAACGCCGCTGATGCGCTCCTTCCCGGCGGCGTCCTTGCGGTGGAGCTTGGCTCGCCGGGTCAAGGCGCCGAGGTTGTGACTTTGCTCGCAGACGCTGGATTGGACGACGCCGTTTTCAGTGCGATCGGCCCCGGCCCAACGGGCATTGTCGAGGTCCGATCGCCAGCGGTGATTCCTATTCGGGCCGTCGTCTAGTCCGCCCAGACCGAGCCCCGATCGGCGCTATGGCGCCTCAGCGCATCGTCCGTACACGCACTTGGCTGCCATCGGCGCGATCTTCTTCAACGCCCGCGCCTTGTTGATGTAGTCCGAGCGCGACTGACAATCCGCATCGTCGATACACCCGCAAAACGCCACATCCGCGCTGTCGAAACATAGCCACCCGCTTGCGCACATGCGGTCTTCGGACCCACCACACGCCGCCAACGTGGGGTCGTCGCTCGAACAGACCTGTCCGTTTCCGAATGCGCCGACCTTGCTGCATAGCGGCGGGTTGACCACGCCGTCTTCGTTGCCGTCGTCGGCCGGCCCGGCGCATGCGGTCAGCACGAGGGCCAAGATGAGGGCGGTCCACGAGGGCGCCGCGAGCCGCGCGAGGGTACGCATCTATTGTTTGCCGAACCGGTACAGGCGAAACTGGCTGATCACCGCGAGCTCGTCGGCGTTTTCCACGGCAACGCCAACCAAGTCGTGCGTAGGCGACGGGAACGGATTGGGCGTACCGGGGGGCGCAGCGATCGTGAGGACCTGCCACCCCTTTGCATCACGGCGACGCAGCTGACCTTTGAAAGCGCTCGCCCAGACGTCGTCCTTGCTCAACCCATCGACCGCGCCAAAGCCCTGTTTCCACTTCACGCCCGTCTCCGCGACGAACGCCTTGCCATCGAAACGGGCGACGAACTCGCTCGCTGTACCACCGACAACGTAGACGCCTGTGCCCCCGTCGCCAGCTGCCCATATGTCGCGAGGCGCGGTTGCCAGGGGGTACGACTTCCAGCCTTTCGCGGTCTTTTGCAGCGCAAGTCCCGCCGACTTCGCGCCAATATCACACGCAATCCACACGTCCGACTTCGTGACGGCGACCGCGACAAACTGTGCTCCTTTGCCGATCCCTTCGCCTTCGGTGACGGTCACCGCTTCGGCCATCCACGCGCCCTTTTCGTGCCGCCAGGCCGCACCAGCGATGCCGACGGCCCAGTAGGTCTCGTCCACGCCATCCACATCGAGAAACTGCACGGCCGGTGCGGGCGGGACTTCGCCGGCGACGAGCCAACTGTCCTTGTCGCGGATGGCGAGCGCGCTCTTGTCGCCGGCCACGACGACGCGCCCCTTCGAATCGACGTAGACGCCGGAGAGATCGGCCTTTCCGATGTTGTCCGGGGTGAGATCGACCCACTTGTCGCCCTCGAGTCGAACGACTGTTCCAGCGTCGCCAACAACCACATAGTGGCCCGGTTTGCCGGCAACCTTGGCGATCGATCGCAGCTTCTCGCCGTGATCGGGCGAATACGTCTGCCACCGCTGAATTCCGGGCTTGCCGGCATCCACCACCGCGTCATCGGCGCCTCCGGTATCGGCGCCCGCGTCCTTCACCACGCCCGCGTCATCTTTGTCGTTGGGCTCTTGGGCGTCCGGATCGCCGCAGGCCACCAGTGCTGTCATCGCGCAAACGACGATCCAGACAGCGCCCGAATGCAGCGACCGGCCGGGCGAGATGGACTCTGTCGCGATGCGTTGACCGTTGAACACCGGGCCTCCCGTGGGCTGGTTCTCAGCCGAGGCCGAAACATAGCCGAACCCGGCGCGCCCTGCCACGCGCCGCGGGGGTGTCACGGCCCCAGATCCGGCCCCGGCGATCGCTCTGTTGCCTTGTTGTAGCCCGGGGTGCGGCGTAGTTTGAAGGTGGAGCAAGCGCTGTCTTTTTGCGCGAACAAACGTCATGCCTGAGCTGAGCGCCAGACCCCAGGCCGGGGACAAGAAGAAGAAGCAACAGCGCGATCTGCAAGATCCGCGGCTGCGCGACAAGCACAAAGACGCGGAAGGCTGGGGCTACAACAAGGCCGGTCAGGACGACCGCAACAAGCTGTTCTACTACGGCGTCAAAGCGACCGACGTCTACCAGGGCTCGGTCGCGGACTGCTACCTCGTGGCAGCGCTCTCGGCGGTCGCGTCGAAAAACCCCAACCTCATCCGCGAAGGCATCATCGACAACGGTGATGGCACGTACCGCGTGCGCTTTTTCTCGAAGAAGGACTACTGGTCCCGCAACTACGACGAGCACTGGGTCACGGTCGACGGCGACCTGCCGGCATACAACGACACACTGCGCTACGCCAAGGGGCAGAAGACGCGTACCGGCGGACGCGAGCTATGGCCCGGCATCTACGAGAAGGCCTACGCGCAGTGGAAGGGCGGCTACAACGAGATGGGCGAAGGCGGCTCTTCTTCAGCAGCTCTCGAGGCGTTATCGGGCGCGCCGACCGAGTACCGGTCAACCGAGTACACGCCAGCAGACACGATGTGGACCAAGATCAAGGCCGCAACCGAAGCGGGCAATCCCATGAGCGCCGGCACCCACGGCAAGGATCGCGACGATATCTACGAGGGAACGCGCCTGTACGCGTGGCACGCCTACACCGTGCTGGGATGCCGAGAGAAGGGCCGCGGCAAGAACCGCAAGCGTTACGTGAAGTTGCGCAACCCCTGGGGACGTGTCGAGCCGGGTGAAGACGGCAAGGACGACGGCATCTTCGAGCTCACGCTGGAAGACTTCATGAAGTTCTACAGCTCGGTAAACATCAGCAACTTGAACTGATTATCGCCGCTAGAGCGCTGATCAGGAATCGGCGCCCTGGGATGGGGAACGCCACGAAAATGACACTTTTCGGGGCGTGGGGACGCTCATAGTCCGCCAACCATCTAGCAATCATTCACCGAGAAACATTGCTTTTCGGTGCTCCCAACCAGGCTCACCATGACGGCTTCAGAATACGTGCACGGTCCCGACGACGGACCGCTGCATGAACGCATCTCGACGTTGCCGGAAGGCTCGGTGCTGAAGCTCGATGCCGGGCAGTATCGCGGCCCTATCGCGCTCATCAACGACATCACGATCGAAGCGGCCGGGGACGTTGGGAGCGTCGTTATCACATCGACCGGTGGTCCGACCGTGCGCATGGAAGGCGCGAGCAACGTCATCCTGCGGCGCCTCGTGCTCAAGGGTCCGACCCGCGGATTCGGGGCGGTCATCGCGGCATGGAATCCGGCGCAAACCAGGATCGAAGATTGTTTGCTCAACGCTGGTCGCGGCGAAGGTGAAGGCGGCGGGGCGATCGACATCCAAGCCGGCCGAATCGCCATCGTGCGTTGCCGCGTGACCGAATCCGCTGCGCTTCAGGGCGGCGCCGTTCGCGTGGCCGGACCTGCTTTGGTCGAGGCCTCTTCGAGCGTCTTCTCCGAAAACGTCGCCGAAGGACAAGGTGGCGGCGCCATCTTCGCGAATCGCGGCGGAACGGCTCTGCTCGAAGGCTGCACGTTCGACGGCAACCGGGGCGACCACGGTTCGGCGCTGCTCGCTGCCCGCGGAGGGACCGGCGGCACGATTCGAGCGAAGAATTGCCTGTTCGGCAGCCGCCAGGAAGGACTGGCCGTGGCGGTGCATGAAGGCGGCACTCTGAGCCTGCGTCACTGCGCGATCGCGGCCATGGCCGAGTCGGTCAGCGAAGGCGTCCAGGTCGATGCCACCGTCGTCGAAAAAAGCGTGCCTTTGCGACGTGAACCCCCGCGCTATCGGCCCGAATTCCCGACCCAGCTGCGCGATCTTGGCTGCCCCAGCGACAACGAAGACGCCGCGCTCGACGTCTATGGTCAGCCGCGCGGTTCCTTGGCTGTCGGCGCTGTCGGGGACCTGTAGACACCGCCCCGACGGGTCGTCGGATGCGATACGTCACCTGTCTGCTCGAGCATGGCCCGCGGCGTGTCCCGCAACTCAAGCCCGGTCGGCGTGGCGAAAAGCTGCATATCGCTGCCCGTTCGCAACCGTCCCTCGTACGTTTGGTCGGTCAGGAAGTCGCCGACAATCTCGTCGACAGCCGCCTCCAGCGACCGTGCGCCCGTGGCCGGATCGATGCCGCCACGCTCGACGACGAACTCGATGAGGCTTGGGGTCGCGCGAATGCGGATCAACCGGTTGTCGTAGAAGCGCTGCAAGACGCGGCTCAGCTTCCTCTTCACAACCTCGCGGCCTGCGTCTTCGCTCAGCGGCCGGAAGAGCACCATATCGTCGACGGCGTGGCAGACCTCGGGCCCGATCTGCTGGCGAACGTGTCCGAGCAACGTGCTCTCGTCGTCCTCCGTCAGCCCAACAGGGCGTGGTGGCGTATGGAATCCGACCACCCGCCGGGTCACACCCGCGAGGATCGCGTCGGTGCCGACGGCCGTTGTCAAGACGATGATCGAGTTGCGCATGTCGAGCAGCCGCCCCTGGTTGTCGGTGATCCGGCCGGTTGCGAGGACCTGCACGATCAAACCAAGAACCGCTCCCGAAGCTCGGTCGATGTTCTCGAAGAGCAGGACGCGATATGGGCGCTTGTGCATGGCCTCGGCGAGCAGACCGGGCTGCTGGTGACCGACGTATCCGGGCGGCGAACCGACGAGACGGGCGGTGCTGGCGGCCTCGACGTATTCGGCCATGTCGAACGTGACCAGCGCGTCGTCGACGAGAAAAAGAGCCTCGGAAAGCGCGCGAGCCGTCTCTGTCTTGCCGACACCCGGCGGGCCGCAAAAGAGAAACGAGGCCAGTGGCCGATCGTCACCAAAGCCCGCGTAATTGCGGCGAACTCGGCGCGAGATGGAGGCCACCGCGCGATCCTGACCCACGATATTGCCCCGCAGATCAGCGGCGAGATCGCGAATGCGGCTGCGTTCGTCGGCCAGCAAACGGTCCATCGGGACGCGCGTTTGCTTCTGGACGACGCGCGCCACGTCGTCGACCTCGACCATCTTCTTGCCGAGACGACGCGCCAGAGTCCCGGCTCGATCGAGCACGCCAATCGCCTTGTCGGGGAGGCATCGATCCGTGATGAACCGACGACTGAGATGCACGGCGCTCGCGACCGCCTCGTGGCTGTACGGCACCTTGTGGTAGCCCGCGTACACGGGCGCGACTCCGCTGAGGATCTTCAGCGCCTCTTCGGTGTCGGGTTCGGGCACCTCGACGACCTGGAAGCGACGCTCGAGCGCGGCGTCCTTCTCGATGTAGCGGCGGTATTCGTCGCGCGTGGTCGCACCGATCAGCGGGAACCGGCCGCGGGCGAGCGCCGTCTTGAGGTCGTTGGCGGCGTCGAGCGCGCCGTCACCGGCACCGGCACCCATCAGCGTGTGGATCTCGTCGACAAACACGATGACTTGGCCGTCGGCGGCGTCGACCTCGTTGCGCAGCCGCGTCATGCGTTCGGCAAATGCACCTCGGTACGACGTGCCAGCGAGCAACGACGAGACATGAAGCTCGACGACTATCGCCTGGCCCAGCTGCCCGTAATGCTCGGTGTCGCCGACGATCCGCGAAGCCAGTCCTTCGACGATCGCGGTCTTGCCGACGCCGGCCTCTCCGACCAGGCACGGGTTGTTCGCGCGACGCATCATCAGGACGTCGATCACGTTCTCAACGATGTCCTCACGGCCGATGAGCGGTTGTACTTTCCCGGCGACGGCCTGCGCGGTGAGGTTGCGCCCGAGCTCAATGAGCGTGGGGTAGCGGTTGGGATCGAGTTGCCACGGCGAGAGTTTCGGCTCGGGCGCAGCGGGCGGTTCGGGTGCGTGTTGTGCCGGCGTCTTCGGGGGCGCTGAGTCGCGGCGAGGGCGGCCGGGCGGCGCGTTTCGTTGTGGTGGCGCGCCTGTCGTTTCGCGAGATGGCGGCAGAGGTTGAGAGATTCGCGCGTCGGCGGCGGGAATGTTGTTGTCCTTGAGCACCCGAGAGGTCACTTCGTCGCGGGGCTGGACCACCAGTTCGCCATTGTCGGCTGCCGGCGGCGCGACACGTGCACTGGGGACTTCCTTGCTGCGCGAACGACCGGTGATGAACTCTCCGCTGGCTCGGCGAACGGCGCGCAGACGCGTCGAACTGGCGCGATCGACCCCGAGTGTGACCTGCCCGATGACGCGAGCCCGGAGCTCGGGAACATTGACGCCGGCTTCGCGAAGGACGCGAGCCGCCATGGCCTTGCGCACTTTGAGCAGACTGGCGAGCAGCACCATTGAATCGACCGTGTCGGCGCGCGACGACGAGGTGAGTTGGCTGGCGCTTCTCTCGACAGCGACCAGGGCCGCGCTGGGCTCGGTCGCGTTGCGCATCTTCTTGTAGGCGACCATGACGCGAGCTTCGTCGACGCCAACCTCGGCGAGCACCTCGCGGGCACGGCAAGGGGTGACGAACATCGCCAACAACAGGTGAACCGAGTTCAACTCGACGTCGAGTGCACCAGCCATATCGCCCGCATGGGCGACGACGTGGCGCAGGTCGGGCGCGACGCGCTCAAACATCGTTCGGAGCTCTCCAGGGGGTGCCATCTGGCTGCCCGGAAGCTACCGCAAACGGCTGGAGAAGCCAGAAAAGACGGCCCGATATCGATGATTTTTTCGGCGGCAACCCGCAACGAGCCAAAACGAGAACCGGCGGCTGATGGTCAGCCGCCGGTATCTCAGAGCAAGAGTCATTTTGTGCGGGACACGGGTTGTTCCGGCTAGCGGCCAGCTGGGGCCATCGACGATCCACTCCCTAACGATGAATCTACGACTATGCTACCGGTGTCCTCCGTGCCAGGTGACGACGCGCCTCGTGTGGGGCGCTCGATGAGGATGGAGTTGTGTGATGAGTTCGATCCGATAGGGATTCTGCTTGCTCCTTGTTATAGCCAGAAGCTGCAAGATTCGTGCCATACGATGCTGTGAACGGCGGATCAACGCGAAAACGGGGCAGGTGATCGGTGTGGCCGACCGGCGGGCCTTGCGTGAGTCCGGTTTCGTGCGCTCCAATCAGCGGGAATATGTCTCATTTTGACACAAACGACGGACAAGCTGCGTCATTCCGAAGCGCACGAAGGGCATGTTCTCACACGCTTCTCGCTCCGCATGGTATGAGGCGGCATGTTCCTCGACGACCTCGACAATGACTTCCTCGGCGACGACGAATCCGGTCAGTCCGCAGCTCAATGGGTTGCCCGTACGCAGCGCGACGTGTCCGCATGGGCGGCCGAGGCGCTGGTGAATCGGCACCCCGATGTTGTGTCCTATCGAGGCAAGAAAGGGCTGCTGGCCTGCCGGCAAGACCTGGAGTTTCACTTGGCGCACCTGCAGACGAGCCTGGCATCGGACGACGCGGACGCCATGGTTACCTACGCCCGCTGGATCGCGGCTGTCGTCTCGCAGCGAGGCATGACCCCGCGGATGCTGAGATTGGGCGTTGATGTGCTCGCCGAGGGATTGCTTCGTTTTCTGCCGTGGCCGCACGGAACGCGGGCGGTGGACTCGTTGCTCGCTGGGTTCACAGCCGCGCCGAGCGCTTGAGCTAGCGATGTGGCGTCAGCGCATCTGCGGGGACGACGCGTGGCTGAAGATCGAACCGTCGTCGCGCGCGTCGTATACAAAGGTGCTCATGCATAGCGCGTTGCCTTGCATGGGCTTTCGATGTAATTTCCCGCGCCCGCAGGACCGAGCGGGTGGAGTTCGGCAATGAAGATCAAGTGCCCCGCTTGCAGCGCTGCGTACCGAATCCCGGATGCGCGCGTTCGCGGAAAGAACAAAGTGTTCCGCGTCGGCTGCAAGAAGTGCGGCGCCGAAATCCGCGTGCGCGGAATCGCGACCGATGAAGATCAAGGCCGCGCCACGATGCCTTTCAACCTGGCGTTGCCGGATTCGACGCCCGCGACACCGCAGCGGGTCTGGTTCGCCGGAATCGACGGCAAACAGGTCGGGCCGCTGACCGAGCAGGAAGTCCTCGACCACATCAGCGCTGGGCGCTTGGGACGTGACGACCTTGTCTGGCGCAAGGGCTTCGGCGCGTGGACGCCAGCCCGCGAAGTGCCCGCCTTCCAGGAAGCTGTGACAGGCAAGGCCGCGCAACCGGCCGTGAAGCCGGCGGGCCGAAAACGCTCGCCACGTCGCGCGCAGACGCTCGAACTGAGCGCCCAGATGATCGAGCTGCTCGTCAAACTCGACGAGCAAAGTGCCGCCGCCGGCGGCGCAACAGCGCCAGAGCCGCCTTCGCTCCCCGAAAGCTCCATCGAGGTCCAGACCGAGGACGAGGTTGCCGCCGAGGAAGCGGCCGACGCTGCGCACGCAAAGCAAGAGCCTCCCGAGACGGTGATCGTGGATGTCCGCAAGGTCGAAGCCGACCAGGAAGCGGCCGACGTGAAGCAGGCCGACGAGCCACCGGCGATCGCCGCAGCGGCCGAAGCGGAAGAGCCGCCCGCGATCGCGGCAGAGCCCGGGCCCGTCGAAACCAAGACGGAGAAAGCGCCCGCCGCTGAGGCCGCAGCTGCGCAGCCGGCCGTCGAATCCAGCAAATCGAAGCGCCGCAGCCGCCGTGGCAAGCGCCGCCGCGGGAAGGCCGATGCGGCCCCCGAGCCGGCAAAAGTAGTCGCCGCCGCGGGCACGAAGGCGGCAGCGAAGAAGAAGGACGCGGGCAAGCCGGCGACCAAGGTATCGCTGCCAGGCAAGGCGGAGGCCCAACGCCGCGCGAGCTCACACAAGACGGCAGCGGCGGGCAAGCTCGCCAGCGTCGGCTCCGGAACGGATCGGAAAACAGCCAAGACGAAGGCGTCCGGCACAAAGAAGGTCGGCCCGGCCGCCAAACGCGGAGCGTCCGGCGCCGCCAAAGCCAGCGCAGCCAAGGCCACCGCGGCCAAGGCGGCTGGCAAGAAGGCCGCGGCGAAGAAGGGCGCGGCAAAGAAGGACGAAAAGAAAGACGAGGGAGGTGGCGTCGCTGTGTTCCTCGGCATCGGTATCGCCGTGCTCGTGATCGGCGCCGTGGTTTTCGCGACGCGCAACAAGGGCAAGCCGAACAAGCCAGCCGAACAAGCCGCACCAGCCGCCGTGGCTGCCGCTGAAACGCCAGCGCCCACTGCAGCCCCCGAGCCCCCTCCGCCGCAGCCGCCTCCACCTCCGCCGCCGCCGCCCCCCGCTGTTGACGCCGGTCCGGCCGTTCCAGAGGCGAGCCAAGATGCGGGCGCCGCAGCCGTTGACGCCGGCATGCCGGGCGAAGAGGGCAAACCTGCATCGGCCGCGGTCGCCGCCCTCGCCGCCGAACAGGCCGCAGACGAAAAGGAAAAGGCCGCCGCCGAAGCAGCGAAGTCCGACAGCCCGGAGTCGGGCGGGACGAAGTCGGACAAGTCGGACGACCGCAAGGAACGCAAGCGCAAGCGCCGCGAACGTTCCGACGATGGCGGCGGGCCCACGACTGCCAGGAGCGCTCCAGCACCCAAGCCCGTCGAGAGACCGACCGCCGAAAAGGGCGGCATGGACGAGATCGACCGACTGCTCGCCGAACAGCGCAAAAAAGCGGCCGCGAAGAAGGCCAAACCGAAGCCAGCGCCCAAGCCCAAGCCCGCGGCGAAGGGCGGTATGGACGACATCGACCGAATCCTCGCCGAGCAGCGTCGCAAGAAGGAGGCCGAGAAGGCCAAGGCCAAGGCGCCGTCCAGCAGCGGTTCCAAGCGCGGCAAGCTCTCCCAGGCGGACGTGAGCCGCATCGCCGGCAAGGCGCGCGGTTCGGTCATGAAGTGCTACATGCTCCACGCGGACGTCGACGGCTCCAGCGAGACGATCAAGGTCAAGATTCGCGTCCAGGGCAATGGCTCTGTTCAACAGGCGCGCGTTCTCGGCAAGTACGGCAAGAACGAGGTCGGAAAGTGCATCGGCAACGCGGTCAAGAAGCTCACCTTCCCGCACACGGGCGGCGCGACTGCGAGCCACACCGTTCGCTACTCCGTCGGTGGCTAGCGCGACGACCTGCGACAACCCGGTGGCATCCAGCGACAGCGTCGCTGTCATCATCTACGTCCGTGCGGGCGCGGATCTTGTCGACGAATCTGCCGTAGCGGCCAACCCGATCGCCCGCGATTGCTTGGCTAATGCCGGCGAGGATGGCGTTGATGGCGGCTTGGATATTCGGTGCGGCGACCAGGTGCTCAGCTGGCCCGACGTGTGGGACCGCGTGGACGGCATGTTGGCCTCGTGGATCGCCGCACTGGACGCGATTGCCGACGGGGCCGACGAAGCGGTGGCTGTCTTTCCCGATACCCGTGTCGAGTGTGAAATCGGCCGGGTGGGCGACATCGACGTGCATATCGAGTATGAAGACATCGCCGCGACGGTTCGACGCACTGATCTGCATTCGGCGCTGATCGGCGCCGCGGCGAGGCTGCTTGACCTGGTCAGCGACACGCCGACGAAGAGCCCTGCGCTGCAATCCCTCGTGGCGCGCGTGGCAATGGAGACGCAAGGATGAGCGGTCGCCTCGACACCTTGTTCATCGGCGTGGCCGGCATGATCGGTGCAGGGAAATCAACGCTCGCCACGGCGCTCGGCCGCCATATGTCCTTGGACGTGTACTACGAGCCGGTAGCGGACAACGAATACCTCGCCGACTTCTACCGAGACACCGCGCGCTATAGCTTCGCGACGCAGATCTACCTGCTCAACCGCCGCTTCCAGCAGCACCAGGAGATCATCTGGCGCGGGCGGCCGGCGATCCAAGACCGCACCATCTACGAAGACCCGATCTTCGCCAAGACGCTGGTTTCTGCCGGCCTGATGGAAGAGCGCGACTACAACACGTATGTCTCGTTGTTTCGGCACATGGCCAACTTTATGTGTCGCCCCAGCGCCATCATCTACCTCGATGTCGGGCCGGAAAAGAGCCTCGAACGCATCAAGATGCGCAACCGCGACGTCGAATCAACCGTGAGCATCGAGTACCTCCGCGGCCTCTACGAAGCGTACGAAGAGTTCGTTCACGACATCAGCAAGCGCGTGCCGACCATCCGCGTGAGCTGGGAAGAGTTCCGAGATGTCGAAGAGATGGCCGACGTCATCCGCCGCGAATACATGAACTCCAGCTTCCTCCGTGAAGCCCACCTGTGAGTCGCAATGAGCACCGTCATCGCTGACCTTCCCAAGGTCGACCTAACCCGCGATTTCGCGTCGTCCCTCGAGCGTTCCGAGCTCGACAAAATGGCTGGCGACGCCGCGGCTGGGATCGACAAGATCCGCAAGTTCACCGACCTCGCATCGCTGCGTGAGGCGCTGACCTACGTGCGCGGCTTGTACACGTCGCCCGACCATTTCCAACACGCTGCCCAGACCATCATGGAGATGTTGGTGATCAAGAGCGTGGTGCACGCCGAGTTCCATATCGATCCCCTTGCCAGCCCCGTGGCCATTGGCGAGCAGCTCGAAGCGATCGAACTCGGGCACGAGATCATGACGGACGAGGACCCCGACGCGCTCATCTCGTTTGGCTACATCCTCGAGGTGCCTCGCAACGCCGACATCGGCGCATATCGCGAGGCTGTCGAGGCGGCGGTAGAGGCCAGCAAGCGGGTCGTGGGCATTGCGTTCGTGGGGCCCGAAAAGAAGCTCAAGAAAAAGCAAGTGGAGCTCGCCGAATGGGTGAAGGAGCGCGCTATTGCGCTGGTGATCTCGGCCGGTCTCGAGGCCGGTTCCAAGGCCATGCCCGACGCGCTTGAGCTCAACGCGAGCCGTGTGATGCATGGCTTGGGCATCCTCAAAAGAACCGAGGCGCTCACCACCTTGCGGGCGCGGCGCACGCCGTTTGTCGTGACGCCAACAGTCGAAGTCAAAGCGGGCCGCGTGCGCTCCTACAAGCGGCACCCCATCGCAGACATGCACGACCGCGGGCTGTCGGTGACGTTCGCGAGCGGGGCGCCCGGGTTGTGGGGCGGTGATCTCACGGGCGAATACGAGGCATTGTCTGTCGCCTTGGGCTGGCGGCTCGACCGACTCCGAAACAACACGCTGCGCGCAATCGAGGCCGGTTTCATCGAGCCCAGACTGCGGTTCACCCTCGCCCGCGCCGTTGAAAACTGGCGCCATCGTCCCCGCCTCGTGCAGGGCGCCACCGACGACGGGTATAGCGTGTAGCTACCTCGGGTCTGCGTTTTCCTTGCACCGATTCGGGCTGCTCGTATCTTCTCTGCACGGCCAGCCTGCCGCTTGGTCGCTGCTTTGGAGGCGTCGCGATGCACCGCGTACCCCTGGTCGACCGTGAATACGAGTCGCTGCCCGTTTTTCCGCTGCCCAATTTCGCCATGTTTCCGCACTTGGTGACACGGCTGCACGTCTTCGAGCCCCGCTACAGGATGATGGTCGCCGAGTCGCTTTCAACGCATCGTCTGCTCGTGCTCGTCGGGCTCAAAGACGGCTGGGAAGACGACTACTACGGGTCGCCGCCGGTCCATGAGATCGGGTCGCTGTGCAAGATTATCAACGACGAGCGGCTGCCCGATGGCCGCTACAACCTGCAGCTGCATTGCCTGGCGCGGGTTCACATCCACACGATTCACCAGCTCAAGCCGTTTCGAACCGCGCAGGTCGAGACGCTTGACGATGAATTCGGTCATGACGGCCCGAGGGCCGAAGCCGTGGCGAGACTCGTGTCGTGCGTTCGCGGCCTCATCCTGCACCTCGGTGAACATGGCGCGGTGCTGGCCAACGTGCTCAACAAGACCCGCAAACACGACATCCTGACCAATCGACTCGCCCACGTGCTGGCGACCGATCCGCTGACCCGGCAATCGCTGCTCGAGGTGACCGACGTCACCGATCGCGCCGAGCGTCTGACCGATCTGGCTGGCGACCTGCTGCTTCGCGCGACCGACAATTCCGAGCTGTCCGAGAGGATCGATCCGGCGATCGTGAACTGAACACGCTGGTTGAAGCACAGGGCCTGCACGTTCGATGGCCCGATGGCGGCGGCGTTGAAGACGTCTCGCTGACCGTCCGTCCCGGCCAGCGCATCGCGATCGTTGGACGCAGCGGCTCGGGCAAATCCACATTGGGCAAAGCGCTGCTCGGCCTCTGCATCGGCGCCGAGGTACGCGCGGAGCGATTCGTTGTCGCCGATCTCGACATGCTGAGCGCCACCGAGTCCTCCATGCGGTCGGTGCGCGGACGACACGTGTCGATGATCTGGCAGGATCCGCTGGCGACTCTCGACCCGTTGCAGCGCATCGGCAACGCGCTCGTGGAGAGTGTCCGTACCCACTACGATATGTCCCGCGAGGACGCGCGGAACTCGGCGCATCAGGCCCTCGAACGTGCCGGACTGGATGGTGCGCGAGCAAGCATGCACGCGTTCGCTCACCAGCTCTCCGGAGGCCAACGACAGCGAGTCGGGATCGCGCTTGCCATCGTCACGAAGCCGTCGTTGCTCGTTGCAGATGAACCCACGAGTTCGCTCGACCCCGTGCTGGCCCAGACCGTGGCCGGGGTCTTGCGGAAAGTCGCTGTGGACGAGGGGTGCGGGTTGCTGCTGGTAACCCACGACTTCGATGTGGCGCGCGCGGTGGCGGATGAAGCGATCGTCATGCACGAGGGGCGGGTGGTCGAACACGGGCCGATCGATGCGATGTGGTCAGCACCGCGGAGCCAGGCCACGCGTGACTTGCTGGCGGCGGCAGCCGTGCAGATGCCCGGCGTTGGCGTGTGATGGCGATCCTTGCTGCACAGACGCTGTGCAAGCGCTACCAGGACGGCCATCGGTCGGTCGTGGCGCTCGATGATGTGTCGCTGGAGGTCGGCGCGGGTGAAATCGTCGTAGTGGCGGGCCGCTCGGGGGCCGGGAAGTCGACGCTATTGAAGTGTCTGCTGGGGCTGGAGAGGCCCGATTCGGGCACGGTCCTGCTCGACGGAAAGCCGCTTTCTACCCTCGATGCGACGGCCAAGCAGCGCTACCGGCGAACTGTCCAGCCTGTCATGCAGGACCCTGGATCATCGCTGCCACCGCGCATGCGAATCGGTCGTCTTGTCGCCGAACCCCTGCGTATCCACCGACTTGCAAGCGGGGCGGAAATCGAGTCACGGGTCGTCCAAGCGCTGGCAGAGGTCGAACTTGGGCCCGAGCTCTTGTCGCGTTTTCCCCACGAGTTGTCCGGTGGGCAGCTGCAACGAATCGCGATCGCACGCGCTCTCATCGGCGAGCCACGCGTCTTGCTGGCGGATGAACCGACCTCCGCGCTCGACGTCGTGACAGGTATGCATGTGGCGTTGTTGCTGCGTTCGCTCGTCGAAAAACACGGCCTGGGCCTTGTGGTTGTCACCCATGACGCAAAACTCGCCCATCACCTGGGAGCGCGCGTCATGCATATGGACGCCGGGCGCGTCACCGAGACCACATCATCGGCACAGTGGCTCGGCCAGGTTCGAGCCCGGTGGGAGCAAGCGCGCTCATGAACCGTCCACCCAATCCGGCGCTCAGACCCGGCAACACGCGCCGCTTCCTCGCCATCGCCGCGCTTTGTGCCGGACTCGGAGCCGCGTGGTGGCAGTCGTCGGGGGGGCAGGAGACGGTGCAGGCGTCGTTTCTGTTGTCCCGCGTGACGCCGATCACCGGCGTTGATGGTGGGCGTGAGAGGCTAACCGCGCTCCGCATTATCGTTCCGACAGAAGACGCATCGGTCGCCGCGTTCACGCATACCATCGATTTCCGGCTCGGCTCGGCTCCACTGGCAACGTCTGCCGTCGCGCTCGAGCTCCCAAGCGGTGTGACGCAACTCGAGGTCAAATGTCGATTCAATCTCGGCGGCGACGCAACGACGTGGACGCTCAGCCATGTACCGGTCGACCGCGAACGCGACGATATCCAGGTTGTCGATGTCGGCAGCTGCAGCGACGGTCGATAGGCCGCAGATCGGTCGCTACTTGCCGCGGTACGCTTCAAGCATCTTCTCGTGTTGGCTGGGGTCGGCTTCCTTGAACGCTTCGCGCTGTTCGGGGGTCAAGCTCTCGGAGTCTTCATAGCGACTCGGACACTTCACGGTCAGGTTGGTCGCGCGCAGCACACCGTCTTCGATCTGCCCCTGAACGATCGCCTCGCGCCCCTCTTCAAACGGGTCGGGCAGCAGCTTGGTGTAGCCGACGGAGACCTTGTTGCCTTCGCCATCGGTCAGGTCGAACCGGAATGATTTGCTGGCCGGTTCGCCACGTACGCTGCCCGTCGCGATCGTTCCCGAGACCTTGATGTTGCGCCCGCTCACCTCGTCTTTATCAGCGACCAATTGGGCGAGCGTGTAGTTGTAGTTGCCGGCGCCACCGGACGTGCTCGTGCCGATCACAAAGAAGCCGAGGACGGCGATAACGGCCGCGATGATCAGCGGCGCGAAGCTCTTCTTGCGCGCGACGGGGGGCGCGACTTGCGGTTGCGCGACGGCGGTTTCGGCCATTTCTGAAGCTCCGGCGGTTCGGCAGGGCCGTGTTGTGGGCGCTCAGTCTAGCAGACCACCCGACGGCTTCGCGCGTGGTCCGTTGTGAGCGTTTGCTTGGTTCGGCCCGCGCAGCCGTCCATAAAGAAGCACGAAAACCGCCAAGAGCAACATCCAAATGGGGACAGCCGGTGTGGCAGACGCAGCGCAGCCGCTGTCGGGATCGGCCTGCTTCTTCAAGTCGAAGCTGTCGAGGTCCGCAGGTTGCTGCCCGTCGAGTCCTACCGGCTCCTCGCTGTCGGACAGTGTTCCGCTGGCGTCGGGCCCCTCGCTGATGTCGGACGAACCCGGACTCGCGTCACCAACCGCCCCGGCGTCGGGGTTGTCCTTGCACACCGCCGAGCCGTCTTGGACGCAGCCGTGTGCGCAGACGGTCGACGTAACCAGCGCGTTGTCCTTGCACGTGACGACCTTATCGCCGTTGCACCAGGTGCCATCGGGTTTGCCGGGGCAGAACGGTGGCTCTTTGCACAGGTCGGGCTTTGAATCGCCGGTCGCGATGCATCCGAGCGTGCAGAGCTTCGCCGCCGACGTAACGCCGTTGCTGCACGTGGTGAGGACGTTGTTGTTGCACGAAAGGCCGTTGGGTTTGCCCTCGCAGAAGTCCTGCTGGGGCTTCGGATCGGACTTGCAGCCAGCGACACCCGATGTGCCGACACATCCAAAGAGACACGCCTGGACCAGCACCGTCTTGCCGGCCGCACACACGCGAAGCAGCTGTCCCATGCACCACATGCCGTCGGCCTTGATCTTGCAGTCATCGGCGGGTTTGGGCGGCTTGCATTCGTCGTCGCCACCGGGCCCTTTGCCGTCGCATCCGTTTGTGCACAGCGTTGTCTTCTTCTTCTTGCCAGCCACACACGAGACCAGCATCCCGCCGTCGCCACACCAGGTCCCGTCGCTCTTGGGGCCGCAGAACGCGTCAAGAACCGGCGCCAAGCAGCCGGCGCCCTTGCCCGAACCGAGCTCTCCGCATCCCTGTGTGCACGGTTTCTTGGCGACTTCTTTGCCGTTTTTGCAGGTCACCGCGACGTTGTTGTCGCAATGAATGGCGTCGGATTTGTTGTCGCACCAGGTTGGCGGCGCCTGGCACTTGTCGTCCACTCCCGCCGCCTGTGGATGGCATCCGAACGGGCAGACGCCCTCGCCCGTGACCTCTTTGCCCTTGCACGTCAGCAGCTTGTTGCCGTCGCACCATTTGCCATTGGCCTTGTTTGAGCAGAATCCGGTCGGCGGCTTGCAGGTATCCGGCACGCCCGGAGCGTTGGCCTGGCAGCCATATTTGCAGTCCGCGATCGACTTGGTCTGGCCGGACAGGCAGCGCACCAGCTCCTTGCCACGACACCACAGGCCGCTCTTCTTGCCGTTGCACCAGTCGATCTTCACGGGCCCACTGCTGCTACCCGAACCACTGCTGCTACCCGAACCACTGCTGCTACCCGAACCACTGCTGCTACCCGAACCACTGCTGCTACCCGAACCGCTGCCGCTACTACCCGAGCCGCTGCTACCGCTACCCGAACCGCTGCTGCTACCCGAACCGCTGCCGCTACCCGAACCGCTGCTGCTGCCCGAGCCGCCCGAGCTCGACGTCCCCGCGGCGTTGACCTTGGCGCAGCTTTCCCATTTGACGTTGGACGACTTGTACGGATTGAAGGCCTTGCCGGACTTTCGCGTCTCGAGATGCAGGTGGTAGCCGCCTCCTTGTTTGCACACCCATTTACCGCCCTTGAGGGTCATGGTGTAGCCGGTATTGGACGCGTATCCGATGTGCTGGCCGGCTTTGACGGGCTGGTGCTTGGACACCTTGATGTCCTTTCTCAGGTGGGCGAGGAAGACCTCGTAGCTGCCGGTGCCTATCTTGATGTAGTTGCCAAAGTCGGGCTTGCAGGTCTGTCCCGGGACGCTGTTCTTGACGTAGGTCACCTTGCCAGCGATCGGACTGTAGACGGGGGTACCGTTTGGGCACGCATAGTCGCTGCCGAGGTGTCCGGCGTAGCAGGCGAATGCACACGTGACCTTGCGCGCAGGTTTGAACGGATTGCACATGACGAGCTTGCCGCTCACGCCCGATCCACCACCACCGCCGCTGTTGGACGGGGACTTGCACGCGTCGGCGACGCCCGGCGGATTGCTCTTGCACCCGTGAACGCAGGCCTTGGACGACACGACTTTCGCGGATTTGCACGCCACGAGGTTGTTGCCTTCGCACCACAAGCCGTTGCTCTTGCCAGAGCAGAAGCCCTTGTTCGGCGGGCTCTTGCACTTATCCGGCACCCCGCTGGGCATGCCCTGGCAACCATGCGCGCATCCTTTCGACGACGCGACAGCGCTCTTCTTGCACTGGACGAGCTTGCTCCCGTCGCACCACGCGCCGTCTTGTTTGCCGCAGCAAAACCCCGAGCAGCCGGCCTTGCAGGCGTCGTTGACACCGCTGGGCATCGATTTACAGCCCTGACTACACGTCTTGCTTCCCGTCACCGCACCGGACTTGCACGTCACGAGCTTGTTGCCGTCGCACCAGAGCCCGCTCGCCTTGCCGCAGCAAAATCCCGAGCAGCCCGACTTGCACTTATCCGGCGTCCCGGGCGGCATCGACTGACAGCCGGACGAACACTTCTTGGTCGACGTGATCCCGCCGGTCTTGCAGAACACCAGGTCGTTGCCCTTGCACCAAAGCCCGTTCTGCTTGCCTGTGCAATGTCCGTTGTTGCACCGGTCAGGCGTGCCCGCTGGCATCGACTTGCAGCCCGTGTCGCACGTGACTTTCCAGCTGATCTTGCCGCCGCTGCACATGGCGAGGTCGCTGCCGACGCACCACAAACCGTTGACCTTGCCGCTGCAGCCATCGGCCAAAGCGGTGGCAGGTGTCGCCCAGATGGCCACGACGGCGACGGCGCACAAGAGCGCGGATCGAACAACCCGCTGGGCCGCGGTGTGCAAGCGAGCCGCGTAGAATTTCAAGTCGCTTGGGACGTGTGATGGGGCCGCCATGTGCCCTCCAGTCTCGTCGCGTGGTGCGCCCGGCGACGTCAGGGCGTGGTGACCAGCACCCGTGCGCACCGGAATCCGACCCACTCGGCCGCCCCGGTGGACTTGGCCAACTTGTAGCGCGCGGTCAACCGACCCTCGATTCCGGCCTTGTTGAACGCGCCGCCACGCAACACCGCATCGGCGCCAGCAGCGTTGAAGGGGTTTTTCTTCGTCGCGTTCGCGCTCGCGTAGAACTTCGCGTCGTATCCGTCACGGACCCACTCGCGGGCGTTGCCGACCACGTCGTAGAGGCCGAAGACGCTGCGGTCCTTGATCCGGCCGCCGACAGCCTGCGTCTCGGTGCTCGCGCACGGCAGGCCTTGGACAGCGCGCTTGACCCACGCCGAATCGCAATCGGGCACCTGGGGCTGCAGTCCCCATGGATAGACCCGGAGCGCGGCGCCGCAGTTCTTGCTCGCGACTGTGGCGCACGACCCTCGGGCCGCGTACTCCCACTGAGCTTCCGTTGGCAAATCGCCGCCGCCAGCGTTGGGCAGGACATCCTTCTTGGCGGTCCACGCGCAGTAGGCTTGAGCGGACTTGTAGTCGATGCAGGTCATCGAAGCGGCCGACGACGCTTCCTTGCTCTCTTTGTCCAAGCCCGGATCGTCCTTGCGGAACAGCCACCGGTTGTACATGCACTTATCGAGCTTCTTGTCGGGTGCTTTGCACGCCCCGGCCGTGACGCACGCGTGGAACTCTTCGACGGAGACCTCGAGCTCATCGATCCAGAACGCGCTCATGGTCACCTGGTGTTGGGGCTTTTCGTTGGACGAGCCCTTGCACGCGGTTCCTTCAGCGGCAGCTGCCTGGACATCTCCGGGAAGCGGACCGGGTGCGGGATTGTCGCTGCAACCCATCATGAACACACCTGGCGGCACGTAGCGCATGCCCTTGGGTCCCTTGACGGGCTTGCCCTTGCGGCAGACGAGCGGATGTCCCGAGATAGCTGTACCCGCGGGCGTTCCGTCTGGCGCGGCGACGGTTTCGCAGGTGCCGGTCTTGTCTCCGGTCTGGCATCGTTGCAGCGTGCAGGGATCGCCGTCGTCAGGGCACGCGCCGGGCTTGGTCGTGTCTTTGCACTTGCCGTCGGCGGGATCGCAAACGTTGATCAGGCAGCTCGCCTTGGGATGCTGCGACGCGCACACGACGACGCTTCCTGGCTTGGCGATGCAGGTGTTTGTGCCGCTCGCCTTGTCGCAAATCGCCGTGCCGTTGCACGCGTTCTTGTCATCGTACTTGGCGCAGTCCGCGTCGGTTTTGCACTGGCAGATGTTGCCACCGGAGCTGCATGAGCCCTTGCCGTCGCAGTTGTCGCCGACGGTGCAGGGGTTGTCATCGTCGCAGTCGTTGAACGGAGATCGCGGCTTGGTCGCGCACTCGCCCGTCTTGGGGTCACACTCGAACGTGGAGCACTGTTCGGCGGAACCGAGACACTTGGGCTTGGTCACCGGCAGACACTTCTTCAGCTTGCTGGCCTGGTCGAAGATGCAGTCGTACTTGGGCGAACAGAGGTTCTTGCCGTCCTCGAATTTGGCGCAGTCGGCTTTGGTAGCGCAGTCGCACAGGTTGGTTTCGCTGTAGCACGTGCCTTGGACGCAAACGGGTGACGCGGTGCACGGGTCGCCATCGTCGCAGAACACAAACTCGTTGGCCGGCTGCAGGCTGCAGGTGCCGCTCTTCTTGTTGCACGTGTTCTTGAGGCACTGCGTGTCATTGCCCGTCTTGCACTTGACCACGGTCGCGGGGTTGATGCGGCAGGTGAAGTCCGCCCCCCCGCCCTTGTCGCAGTACAAAGTCCCTTCGCATGCGTCGCCCGAACCCTTGTCCTTGCAATCGCTGTCCTTGGCGCACGAGCAGGTGTTCGTTCCTGCCACGCACTTGCCGTTCTTGCAGGTGTCGCTCTTTGTGCACGGATCGCCGTCGGAGCACAGCGTGTCCTTCTCTTTGACGGCGGTGAGCTTGCAGTTGCCCGTCTTCTTCTCGCATTCGCTCTTGGCGCACACCGTATCGTTGAGCGTAGAGCAGACCTTGAGGCTGGCCGGGTTGATTTTGCAGGAGCCGTTCAGCTTGTCGCAGTATGGTTTGCCGTTGCAGAAGTCGCCGTCATCGACGCAGTCCGAGTCCTTCGCGCAGGCGCAGATATTCGTGTTGCCCGACTTGCAGGTTCCGTTTGCGCAGTTGTCGTTGACGGTGCAGGCGGCGCCGTCTTCACAGCTGAGGAAGTCGACCACCCGATACGGAAAGGCCCGGCGCAGGAAGTAGGGTTTCTGGCCTTTCGACGCGGCCGCTTCGTTGGGAAAGATCTTGGTCGTCAAGATGTTCTCGGCGGGCGTCATTTTGCACTCGCCGGTCGACTGGTAACAGAAGTTCTCGACGCACTGGGTGTTCTTCGACGATGCGCACTTGATCTCAGTTGCCTTGTTGAGGATGCAGTCGCCGGTCTTCTTTTCGCAGAACATCGTGCCGTTGCAGCGATCGCCGTCATCGTGTTTGGCGCAGTCAGCGTCCTTGCTGCACTTGCAGATGTTCGTCTCTCCGACACACACGCCCTTGGTGCAGAAGTCGTTGGCGGTGCAGCTCTGTCCGTCGTCGCACTGCTGCGTGCCGTCCTTCTTGGACTTGCTGACCAGCTCACAGATACCTTTCGCCGGGTCGCACACGTTATGGACGCACGCGTCATCCTTGTTGGTTGAGCATTTCACCGTCGTCGCTTTGTTGAGTTTGCACTTCCAAGCCGTGGCGGGCCCGGTGGTGTCGCAATACGTGCCTTTGCACAGGTCTTTGCCCGTCAGGTGCTTGCACTTTTCCTTGTAGTTGAAGGGTGTGCACTCGCACAGATTCGCCAGGGGATCGGACGCGCATTCCCCCTTTCCATTGCACAGCGAGTTGCCCGGTAGCGTGCAAGGGTTGTTGTCCTCACAGCTCTTCGCCTGGGTTTCGGGGATGAACGTGACGGTGCACTGGCCGGTCTTGGGATCGCACTTGTTGTTGACGCACTCGTTGGCGGACTTGGGACACGGGTTTTTGTACTTGTTGGTGAAGCTCTTGGTCTTGCACAGCCAGAAGTCTCCAGACGTGTCGCAGTAGCGCTCACCGAGACACTTGTCGTCGTCGTTTTCCCAGTCTGGGCACGTAACTTTGGTCACGTCCTCGGGCATGTCCTGCATCTTCCAGTAGGGCGAGTCCTTCTTCTTCTTTTTCGCCTTGTCGAACCAGAGGAAGTGGTTGGGAAGGCAACCGCACGTGAATTCGCCGCCGGTGCATTCGCCCTTTTCGTCGCATTGCGATGCCTGGGTGCACTTGATGCCGTCGTCGCAGTTGGAGCCCTTGGTCTTGAACGTGACGACGCACTTCTTACCGCTGCATTTCGCCTGCTTGCACGGGTTGCCGTCCGCGACACACGCGAGCTTGACGTCTTTGATCGTGCCTTCGCATTTGCCGTTGCCGTCGCACTCGTCCACGCCGCCGTTGCACTGGTCACCGTCGTCGCACGCCTTGCCAGCCTCCTTGAACTGCTTGATCTTGCACTTCTTTTCGCCGGTGTCACAGTAGACGAAGCCACATTGCTGCGGGCTGCAATCCCCGTCCACCTTGCACGGTCCATCGACCTTGGTGCCTGTGTCCGGATCGGCGGTGTCGGCTTGCGTTCCGCCGTCGGTTTTCTTGCCGCCTGTGTCCGTCCCCACGTCTGCGGTTGCAGTGTCGTCTTCGAGGTGAACAGGCTTGTCGAGCGTTTCGGGCAAACAACCCGCGAGCGCCGTGAGCGATAGTGCAAGGACGGCTTGGGTGAGCCGCGCGGCCATCGGCCACAACCGGCGATTTCGAAACATGATGTTCATAGTCCAGGTATTGGCTAGAAGCGGGTGCCAAACGAGAGCCCAACGTGCCGATCAGATGCGACCGGCAGCAGCCACGTGGTCTTCTTCGCAGCGGGCTTGTCGTCGCCGGACGTGATCGCCCAGACGAGCACGCCCGCACCCACGGCAGCCACGGCCGCGCCGCCATAGAACATGTACGTCGCCGTGGCCTTGTCCGCTTCATATTCGTCGTATGTGTCGTACGTGAAGTTGGTCTTGTTCTCTTTGGCTTTCTTGATGTCGCGGTTCAGCTCGTCGTTTGCGGTCGTGGCCTGCACATAGCCAAAGCCGGTCAGCCCGCCGCCAGCGACAAAAAGCAGCCCGCCGAGCACGTACTTGAGCGCACCGCCGGACGAAGGCGCTGTCGGTATCGGCCCCTTGGGTCCCGTCCCGCCGCTCGTGATCGCCGCGAGGCACTTGCCGGGCTGCCCGATTCCCTTGGTGGTGCAACGATTCGCGCACGTCTGGGTGGTCTTGGCCTTGCGACCAACGCACGTGATCAGCGTCTTGGCGTCGGCGCACCACGGTCCGTCCAGCTTGTCGGCGCAGAAAGGCTTGCACTTGTCGATCTTGGATTCGATGCGCTTGACGGCGGTGCTGATCTCCATGCGCTCGCCGGGAGTGCGCGCGGAAAGGCGAGCGACCTCGAAGAACTGCTTGGCCTGGTTGAGCCGCTTGACGCCGTCTTCGCCTTTGCCCTGCTTGCACTGCATTTCGCCGAGCTTCTCGAAAGCAAAACCCGCGTCGAGCTCAAGCCCCTGACCCGGGTAGGCCTCGGTCGCGAACCGCAGCCGCTCGGCTATGACCAGGCCGTTGGCGTTCCTGAGTACGGCAAGATGCTTGAGGATTGTGGCCTTGCGGTTGGGGTCTTTTTCGACCTGGTAGTAGCGCTCAAGCAGCTGTTTGGCGCGCTCCCAGTGGCCGACCTCCTGCCAGCCGCGGCCCGAGTAGCGGAGGAAAACCGGGTTGGACGGGTTGAGTCGGTAGGCCTCCTCGAACTTGCGAGCCGCCTGGAGGTATTGCTTGGCTTTGAAGTGCTGTGCGCCTTCTTGGGCCAGTTTCATGCTGCGTTCGGCCGGGGTCTGGCCGGAGGCCGTGAGCGACCATCCGATCACAACCAGCGCACAAATGATGGCGCTGATCGGCCGGGCGATGGCCGAGCGGGGGCGATTGACGGCGCCTCGGGACATGTTCGCTCTCCGCACGGTTGGGCGCGCTCGTGGCGCGATGGTGCTGGCGCGCCGCAACTGCGACGGCAAGTGGACGTCGCGGTCGTTCGAACAGGGGCTCGAGTCAATGCGCGAGCCGCCGTTCGATCGCCAGACGGATAGGTGACGAGACGTCAGCCCCAGAAATCTACAGGCAGCCGGGGTCACGCTCAACCCCACAAAAGGGGGCGATTGCCCGCTGCTAGTCGATCAAGAGACCCGTTGAACTGGGCGGCGGACTGGGTCGCGGGCGCGGCTTGGGCTTGACCTTGGTGCCGCCGCTGCTGCCAGACGGGCGAGGACGCGGACGTGGACGGGGTCGTGGGCGCGGTTTGGCCTTGGGCAGCTTCTCGAGTGAGACCGCAAGGGTCTGCGTCTCGCCGCCAACGATGGTCAGGATCTTTTCCTGGTTCTTGAAGCCCGACTTCTTGAACACCACCGAGTGTTCGCCCGCGGACAAGACGATGATGCTGCCGACTTTCTGCTGGCCGTCGACGAACACCTCTGCGTCGGCCGGGCTCTTTTCCAGCTTCAGCTTGCCCTTTGTCGGCGCAGCAGGTGCAGCCGGGGGTGGCGCTGGCGCTGGCGCTGGGGCAGGCGGGGGCGGTGCGGCCTTGGGTTGTGGCGATTGGGCGCTCGCGACAGCTGCCGGCTGGACCGATCCGGCGGTCGTTGTGCCCGAACCAGCAGGCGCATTCACCGACTGTTTGGACACGAGGCCGAACAGGGCGAACCCAACGATGACCGCGACTGCGCCCATCGCGAAGACCTTCCACGGCGCCATGCTGCGCTGCTGAGGCGGCATCGACTGCATCGGGATGGCGGTCTGTGAGATGGTGCCGCCCGCGACACCCGCTGGCATTTCGCCGGTGACCGACGATGGGGCGACCGAAGCTGGTAGCTGGGCAACAACCGTGGCGCTGGCACCAGGCGGTGGCATCGACGGCGCCGCGGTGTTGATCGTGACGTCTTCCTGGGACGCTGCAAGCGCGATGTCCTCGGCCGAAGCCGCGACGGTCGCGTCGTCGAAGGTGCCGCTGACGTTGACCTGCACATCGGCGGTCATGTTCACATCATCGGCGTCAAACGCGGCGGTTTCATCCCCGGTCCCAGCACCCATCGCGCCAGCGCCGTATGCGGCGGTTGTGCTGCCAGCCGCACCAACCGCACCTCCGCCTGCACCACGAGGCTGCACGAGCGGAACCCCGGTCGCTTTTTCGAGCGCGCCGTTGAGCGCCGCAACGAACTCATCGGCCGACTGGTAGCGTTCGTCGGGATTGCGCGCCAGCGACCGGAGCGTCACGTCACACAACGCCATGGGCGTCGGCAGTGCCACGTTGTCGTGAATTCGCGGCGGCTCTTCCGTTACGCGCCGCAGGATCATGGCCAGCGGCGTCTCAGCCACGAAGGGTGGCGTGCCTGACAGGCACTCGAACAGGATCACACCCAACGAGTAGATGTCGGTGCGCGGGTCAACCTGCTGGCCGCGCGCCTGCTCGGGGCTCATGTACTTGGGCGTACCGATAACAGCACCGGTCGAAGTGATGTCTTGCTGTTCATCAGACAAGGACTTGGCGATGCCGAAGTCGAGCACGCGGACGAAATCCGGCTCGCCGTGGATCTGCTGCAAGAAGATGTTGTCGGGCTTGAGATCGCGGTGAACCAAGCCCTTGCTGTGCGCCTCGGAAAGAGACTTGAGCACCTGGATACAGATCTTGACGACTCGCTTGTAATCCAGCGGCCCCTCGTCGCGCATCACGTCGGTCAGCGGCGTCCCGTCGAGGAACTCCATCGCCAAGAAGAGGTTGCCGTCGTCCATTTGACCAAAGTCGAAGACGCGTACTGTGTTCGGGTGCTTGAGCTTGCTGGTCTGCTTGGCTTCCTGCCGGAAGCGCATGATTACGTCGTTGTTGTTTTCGACGTCGGCGCGCAGCACCTTGATGGCCAGGGTATCGCCGGTCGCGGTGTGTTCGGCCGCGTAAACGCCACCGAATCCGCCCTGCCCGACCATTTTCGTGATGCGGTAGCGACCGCCGATGACCTTGCCGACCATGGCGTCGGCGCGGGACTCCTGCTTAACAACAAGGGTCATCTCCCCGTCGATCGGACAGGTCAACTCCGTTGTTTTTTCACCGCATTCGGGACAGACGCGTTCCATGGTCATCCATCTACCCGCTGGGGCAATCCGGTAGGCATCCAGCGAATCGGCCCTTCAGGACGTCTCGCCAAAACGTGATGCGTTCGGCCCAATGCCCGTCCGCAACACATATCCGCAAAGCTCTGTTTTCGCAACACCGCACCCCGCGGATCGGCCGCTCAGTCCCGTGGCTGTTTGTCCACAACGACCGGTCGCTGCCTTCTGTTCCGGTGACCTAGAAAGCCACCTCGAATCCGACCCCGAGGCCTTCGCCGCGATCGGGTATCCACGGCATCGCACGTGCCGCAGTGTCGCCTTTCTGGGCAGGCTTCTTGCCGCTGTTCAGCCAGTCCCACACCGCCCAGGCCCCCACACCAACACCTACTACAGCTGCTCCAACCGCCACACCGCGCCACGTCTGGGCGCTGCTGGAGTTGTCGAGGTACTGCTTCTTGGTTTTGTCGTCGATGACGTCTTCCTTGGCTATTTCGGACGCGATTCGTTGCGCGTTGACGTAGGCGGCGACCGAAAAGAGGAGGGCGACGCCGGCGCCAACACCTTTGACCAGCGGAAAGACGCGCTTGCCGCCCGAACGCGTTGAGCCGCTCCGTGTCTTGATCGATCCGGTTTTGTGCGATCCGCTCCGAGCCTTCGCGGCAGCTTTGGCAGCTGCCTTGCGTTTGGCTTCCTCGCGCGCCTTGGCAGCCGCCGCGGCCTTGGCGGCAGCCGCTTCTCTGGCAGCTTTGGCTGCAGCGACCTTCTGTTTGGCCTGCAACGCGGCGATGCGCCCAGCCGCGGCCGATTTTCCTGCCGCGTCTGTCTCCTTGAGCGTCCGGTAGTGTTCGAACATGGCGATCGCTTCGCCGAACTTGCCGGCTTCCTCGAACGCACGCGCCGCGTTGTAGACGAGCGCAGGGCGCCGGGAGATGCCAAACGCCTCCATGAACTTGTCGGCCGCTTTGCTGTAGAGCTTGGTGCGAAAGTAGACCTTGCCCTCGGTCGCCAGCGCTTCAGCCCGCTTCAGGTCTTCGTTGCTTTGCGCTTGCGCCCGCAACGGCACCACCGCGCATGTCACAGCGACGGCGGCGGCGACTGCCATGCGCCCGACAAGCGCGGGCGCGGTGTAGCGGTTGTGCACTGTTGGCTCCCGATTCGCCCGGAGTGTACGGGACGGCGTCGGAACGAATCAATCCGGCCAGGGTGCAACCGCGGACGAAGGCGGCACGTTGGCGACCGGTCCACGGCGATTGGACGCGCCCGGTGCCGGCAGGGCGAGCGAAGAGGCCGTGAGAGCGTAACGAAGCGCGTGACTCGAGACGGCGAGTGCAGCGGCGGCGAGGACCATCCCGGTGAGTCGCGCGGCGAGAAGGTCGGCGACGATAACGACCGCAGGAACCAGCAAGCCGATCATCGTGGCCCCGGCCGCGAGCCGATACGCCTGTTCGGCCACTGGAAAGCGCGCGCCCTGGGCTCTCATCCGATGCAACTCAGCGCGGACTCGCCGCACACAAAGGCCGGTAGACGCAACCGTCAGAGCCGCCGAAGCGCACACCGCTGCGCCCAGCCGGTAGGTGGTGTGGGCAGACATTTGGCCGGTCAGCAGGCCGACCAGCAGCGCGGTTGAACCGCCGGCAAGCACGGCATGGGCGATCGGTTGGGCGAGCTCGGCGACGACGCGATGGCTTCGGATGCGAGCGGCCGTCTGGGCGCGGATCGAGAGCGTGGCCAATGCGAGCAGCGCCCCCGGTGTGCCAGCGACCTGCCAAGCCCGTGCCGTCGCGAACGACTGAGCTTCATCATCGAGCAGCACGATCGCCACGATCGACGGAACCAGGAATGCGGCAGCGGACGCCATCGCCGGACGCCACCACAGCCCCAGCCGCGGCGCCTGACGCGGGGCCTCGCCGATTTCAAGCACGCGGGACGCCACCGAAATCACCATGCCGCCGCCGCCGAGTCCGACAATCACCCACAGGCCCGGCGCGAAGAGGGGCAAGGCGGACGCCTCACCGTGGATCAGCCCCACGAGCGTGATCGCGAGGAGCAAACCCGCGGCGATGCCGATGAGCCCGTGTTCTGTCGCGATCACACCGGCACGCGCACGGACGAGGGAGGGGGAGAGCACCATGGACCCAATCGGATTGGCCATCACGGCAGCAGCGCCATGGCCCACGCCGTAAACGCGACATGGAGCACAGCCAAGGCCAGCGCCACGGCCAGCTTGCGGGGCGCGGACATCGGTGGACGGGCGCGTCTCGAGCGGCGAATCGGCGGCGCGTGGCTCGTGAGGGGGGGTTGCATGGGCAGCCGTTCAGGGCGATCGGGCACAGACCGAACAATTGTAGGGGTGAAGGCGTTGAGGCATCGTGGCCTGCGCAGCGTCGCGCGACAAGCCGGTTCGATGGACGCCCGGACATCATGGATATGTCCGGCGAGGCCCACCAAGGAGAAACCATGCAAGGCTACACCAGTCCGCGCGACGACAGAGCACACCCCAACTCCCGGTCGAGGTTGATGCTCGCCGTGGCGTTCGCGCTCGTCGCATCGCTCGCGGCCCCGTCCACCCACGCCGCGGCCAAGAAACCCGCCTCCATGAAGAAACTGGCTGTCGTGTGCACTGTCGGCGCCCGCACGGCAGCCCGCACGGTTGGCGCCTGTGCATTCGGCGCCCCGGTCGCTGTCGGGAAGGTCATCCTGCTGCCCAAGGCGTGTCGCCTGCCGCTGGACGGCGGGTTCGTTGATCGCCACACGATCGAAGTCCGAGACGCGAAAACGGGGGCCAAACGCGGCCAGTCATCGCTGCGTCCCAAGCGCGCAACCAAGACCACACCCTTGCCCGCGGTCGGGCAGGTCATCGGCGGCGCGTTCCCGCTGTACGTGTTCTCGGGCGGCATCGCGGCCGTGGATCCAACGACGCGCAAGGCTGACCTGGTCCTCGAATCGTCGGGCACCCTGGCGGCCGCGGCGCAGTATGGGGAGGTGCTCGCTGTTGTGGATACGATCGGGGCGTCCAACACCTTTCCCAAGGGCGCGCTCGAATGGACGGTGATCGACTTCGGCAGCAGCGAAATGCTCGGCCAGCAGCGCATCGCGGGCACCGGCCTCGACGCGGTCGGGCTCGGCAAAGAGAAGGGCAAGCTCGTCGCGTGGATGCGGCGACGCGCCAAGGGCAAGAACATCGAGATCTATGCGGCCGTGCGCGGCAAGAACGGCAAGGCAGTGTCCAAAGACGGCAACCTTCGCGCGGGAGTTCGGGCCGCCGGCAAAGCGAGCGCGTCGTCCGCCGTTATCAAGCCTGGCGCGATGTGCCCGATTTCGCTTGGAGTGCTGCCGGTCGTCGTCGCGCGCCCTATGCTTTCGGTGCGCGGCTCAACAGTCTCCCAGTCGGCGACCGCAGCGCATCACCTCGGGCAAGTGTCCGGGAGCAAGTACCGCTGTGTGGCCATGACGCGCGCCGACCGCAACGGCAAAGCGTGGGCACTGTTGCACGATGGCAAGCGCGGCCGGCTGCAGGACGTGATGTGCAAGAGGGCGGCGGCCAAGGCCTCGAAAGCCGCCCCCGCGAAAGCGCGCAAGAAGCGCGACAAGAAGCGCGACAAGAAATCGACAAAGTAGACGGCTAAGAGCGGCGCGAGCGGATCACGTCGGGCAGCTCAGGTGAAGATCTTGGTCTTGGTGCGCTTGGCGAGGTTGGCGACCCTCGATGTCGTAGCCGGGGCTGATCGCGAGCAGGTCGTCGCCGCCGCGGGCTCGCGCGTGCAGGGTCAGCGGCGCGGGCGTTCCATCGCGGCTGTCTTCGTTGCGAAGGCCCTTGCGGAGCTTAACGAAAAGCACGGTCTCTTTTTCGAGCTTCGCGCCCGGCTGGATCGTCACGGTGTGCTCGGCGGGGGTCTCGTCGGTTGCGCCGTCGCACAGGAGCAAGCGCGCGTCGTCGGTCAGGAACGTCACCTGCATCGTCTGCTGCTCGGTCAGGTCGATTCCGGCGATGGACCACTTGGCCTTGAACGGGACCTCTTTTTCGATGAGGGGCGGTTCGATGCTGTGGATGCGGACGACCGGCTTGACGCTGTGCATTTAATCTCCTGTGGATTCAAAGGATTATACCGTATCCGGTGAGGCGAATCCGGCCCCTTGGAGCGCGAAGTCGCGTACCTTCCATGACAGGCACGGACGGGTCAAGGGAAAAATCGGCGGCGATCACCGTTTGGTCCACGGACCGAGGCGAGAGGCCGAGGGACGCAAGGCGCAAGTGCGCCGCACGCTGTGGGAAGGTGCCGAAAAATGACACTTTGGGGGCACCAGGGGCCGGCGCCGGCCGCTCAACGAAACAACAACCGAGACCATCGTGGAGTTCGAATGGACGCAACGATGATCGAGGCCGAAAAATCGGTCTATGGAGGGCGCGATAGCAAACGCCCAACAGCGGTGCCGGCTCTCGATCAGGAGCGCGAACAAAGGTGCTTGCCGGCCGACGAATTCTGTTTGGTAGGCACAACGGGTTGCCGCAGAGATGCGCCGATGATGCGATGGAGCAGCTCGAGATAGTCACAGTCGACGGCCAGGGCGGCCTTGGGAAGCAGCGAAGCGGGGGTCAGTCCTGGCAATGTGTTGGTTTCGAGTACGACGAGCTGCTCGCCCCCGTCCTCGCCGCCCCGGTCCCAGATCAGATCGGTGCGCGAGACACCTCGGCATCCAAGCGCGTTGTGGGCGATGAGACCGATTTCGCGGACGCGCTCTTCGATGGCCGGCGGGATTCGGGCGGGCACGATTTCGTTGGTGAGAGACGGATCGTACTTGGCTTCGTAGTCGAAGAACCGATCGCCGACTGGGGCGATCTCCACGGCTGGGAGCGCTTCGAGGGAGCCATCGCGTCGCGCCAGCACGCTGGCGGTCAGCTCGACACCGTGCACGAACTGTTCGCAGAGCAACGTTTGTACGCCTTCGCGCAGCCTTCCGAGCGTTTCGATAAGCTCGGCTTCGGTCTGCGGAATCTCGATGCCGACGCTGGAACCGCCGGCCGGAACCTTCACCACGACGGGCACGCCCAGGTCCGCCACGATGGATGCGGCGGCGCGCTCGGCGTGTTCGCGATCGGCCAGCTCGAGCGTGGCGATATGCCTCGCTTTGGCGACCGTCAAACCGTGGGCCGCGAGCAGGTAGCGCGCCATCGGTTTGTCCATCGCGACGGCGGTTGCCGTGACCCCCGAGGCGCTGTAGGGCACGCCGGTCAGGTCGAGCGCCGCCTGGATGCGACCGTACTCGCCATAGGTGCCGTGAAACCCGAGGAACGCGCAATCGAGGTAGAGTCCCCGCAACATCGCCAGCGCTTCGGGGATGTCCAAACCCTCCGCGGTCGATACGCCAGCGCCGCCGCCGGTCCCCGAGTTGTGCCAACGACCGTCGCGATCCACGTACACCGAATGCACAACGTGACCGCCTCCGCGCAGCGCGGCGATGACACCGCGGGCGGTGATGACGGAGATATCGTGTTCGCTTGACGGCCCGCCATGAAGCACGGCGAGGCGGAGCTGTTGGTCGCCGGCGGGGGTGCGCTTGGGATCGACCATCACATCACCTCGAGTGTCGAAGAAGTCGTCGGCGATCGCTCATTGCGGCGCGGCCTGGTCCAGGTGCAAACGCTTGCGACACCCGCCGCAATTCCACTCGATCGGCCAGGTCGCCGGTTGTTCGTCGATCGCCACATCGGCGTTGCAGGCCGGGCATTGAATCGTCGCCGCCAGCAGCACGGCAGACTGGCCACGAATGCGTGTGTACACGAACGACGACGGCGCTGATCAGCATAATCCACGGCAAGAAGAAGTGGACGACCGGGATGAACACGCTGCCCATGCCGATCGCGGCGAGGATCGCGGCCGCCTTGAACGCGCGATTGCCGCGTTGCTCGGCCGATAGGGCGCGCACTTTCACGGTGGCCGATCCGGGTGCTTGCCCTTGTACAACGACACGAATCGCGACGTCTTGTTCCATGCGACACCCCGGTTGGCGTCCCCGTCGATTGATCCGTCGGCGCCGCCTGGGCAACCGAAAGTGCGGCTCGATCGGAGCGCGACGAAAGCATAGCCGGGCGCCGATCGCGGGCAAAAAAGCGGCGGCATTGTCGACAAAAGCCAAACGGACGATTTGTCGAAACAGAACCGAAACAAAGCGGGGCTAGACTGCGCCGCCATCGACCCCGGGCGGTGCCAAACAGAGTCCGGAACCACAGGGAAACCGGCGGAAAAAACATCGAAATCGGGCCACCCCCGCGACGGCAATGAAGCCGCCCCCGGGGCCCGATAAAACAGGAGAGAACATGAGCGTCTACAAGGCCGAATACATCTGGATCGACGGCGCCAAGCCGACCCAGCACCTGCGCTGCAAGACCAAGATCGTCGCGGAAGGCGCCGAGCCGCCCGTCTGGGGTTTTGATGGCTCGTCAACCGGCCAGGCGGAAGGCCACGCCTCCGACTGCGTCCTCAAGCCCGTCTTCATGTGCCCCGACCCGGTTCGTGGCGGCAACAGCAAGCTCGTCCTCTGCGAGGTGATGAACACCGACATGACGCCGCACTGGAGCAACACGCGCGCCGCCTGCGCCGTCGCCGCCGACAAGTACGCGTCGCACGATATGTGGTTTGGCATCGAGCAGGAGTACACCTTCTTCGACGGCATCAAGCCCCTCGGCTGGCCCGACAACGGCTTCCCCGCGCCGCAGTTCGGCTACTACTGCGGTGTCGGCGCGGACGAGGTCTACGGTCGCGAGATCGTCGAACAGCACCTCGACGCATGCCTCGCGGCTGGGCTCAACATCAGCGGCATCAACGCCGAAGTGATGCCCGGTCAGTGGGAATTCCAGGTTGGCCCGAGCAGCCCGACCGAGGTTTCCGACCACCTGTGGATCGCGCGCTGGCTGCTCTACCGCATCGCCGAAGACTACGGCGTCAGCGCGACCCTCGATCCCAAGCCGGTCAAGGGCGACTGGAATGGCGCGGGTGCACACACCAACTTCTCGACCAAGTCCATGCGCGAGTCGATCGACGCGTGCACCGCGGCCGCCGAGTCGTTGCGCGACCGTCACGACCTGCACATCGACAACTACGGCGCCAACATCGAGCTGCGCCTGACCGGTGACCACGAGACCTGCAGCTACAAGGACTTCAAGGTCGGAGTGAGCGATCGTGGCGCGTCGATCCGCATCCCGTGGCAGGTGGCGCGCGACGGCAAGGGCTACATCGAAGATCGTCGCCCCAACGCCAACGTCGATCCCTACACGGTGACACGTCTTATCACCGAGGGCGTCTGCGCCGCTGAAGCCGCTGGCGCCAAGGCTGCGTAATCGCTTCGAAAAGACGCCAACAAGCGGTCTACAAACGACGCTGGGGTCGTCCTACGGGGCGGCCCCGGTGCTTTTTGGGCTGGCGATCGCGTCGGTCGGTGTCGCAGCTGGCGGCGCCTCGAGCGCGTACACCGTCGTCTTGGTGACCTTGCCTTTGACCACGACCCGCCACTGCCCGGTCCGCTTGCCGTTGGTGAACGTTCCTTCGACGTATTCGACCGGCGACCGGTAGCTCCGATAGGGCCCATCGAGGACGCCATTGCGGTAGGTCTTCACGGCCAACTCGCGCCCCTTGCGACCGTAATCGTGCCACGTTCCATGCTTCCGATCGGCGATGTAGCGCCCCCTGGAGCGGAGCTGGCCGTTTTCGTAGCGCGACTCGTATGCGCCATGCCTGGCGTTATGTCGGGTGCCATATTTCGACGCGATCTTGCCGTTTTCGTGGAAGTTTTCGACCAGCGAGTGGTCGCCGCCGTGGACCGATCGGCTGCGCATCTTGCCCGACTGAAACCACGTCAACCACGTGCCGGTCTTGCGACCGTTGTCAAAACTGCCCTTGAGGCGCTTGGCCCCCGAGGCGTACCAACCTTCCCACGTCCCGAAACGCCGACCCGACTCGAAGAACTGGCGCAGCGTTAACCGACCGTTGGCCGCTGTCGTCTTCCATTCGCCGTGTTTCTTGCCGGCTTCGTAGCGTCCGACGATGGAGCCACCCTCGTAGAGTTCTGTCGTCCACACCCCGTGACGCACGCCATCGAGGTACGGCCCGCGATCGAGGCTGTTGCGAAACCAGCGCGTCCACTCGCCGTGCAGCTGTCCGTCCTTGTAAGCGCCGACGGCTTTGGTCTTGCCGCGCCGATACCAGGCTTTCCATGGGCCGTGCAGGTGGCCGTCCTTGTAGGTGGCGAAAACGCGCTTGCGGCCGTTGTTGTAGAACGCGCGCATCGGGCCGTGGCGAACGTCGGGGTCGGTCTTGGCCTTCTTTTTGCGCAGACAGAGGCGGACGAGCCCGCCGCGTTCGCGAGTCGTGGACCGGTAGGCGTCTTTGGGGCAACGATGGCGGGCTGCGGAGGCGGGCGTCACCCACGCTGTCGCAACGACGACCACCGCGATGTAGGCGATGGACAGACAACGGGTAGGCCGGCAATTCACGCCGCAATCATCGCGCAAGGGCGCCTCCCGCCAAACAATTCACCCAGCGTCTGCGAGTTGAGCCAGCGCGTGCTGGGCTGCGGCGAGACGCGCGACGGGCACGCGGTACGGCGAACACGAGACGTAATCGAGGCCCGAGTCCGCGAAGAAGCCGACCGAAGTGGGATCGCCGCCGTGTTCGCCGCAGATGCCGACTTTGAGTCTTTCTTTGCGGCCGCGACCTTTGCGAACGGCGAGCCGAACAAGCGCGCCGACGCCATCGATATCGATGCTGGCGAAGGGGTCGTGCTCCATCAGGCCCTGTTCTTTGTAGATGCGAACGAACGGGCCGCTGTCGTCGCGCGAGAAGCCAAACGTTGTCTGCGTCAGGTCGTTGGTGCCGAAGCTGAAGAAGTCGGCGTGCTCGGCGATCTTGTCGGCGGTCAGACAGGCGCGCGGCAGCTCGATCATGGTGCCGATGAGGAACTCGACCCTGCGCCCCTTCTCCGCGAACACCTTGGCCGCTGTCTCTTCGACGATGGCGCGTTGGTGGGCCAGCTCACCGGCGGATCCGACGAGCGGAATCATGATCTCGGGGCGCACATCGATGCCCTTTTCAACCACATCGCACGCAGCTTCGAGGATGGCGCGGGCCTGCATCTGGGTAATCTCCGGAAACGAGATCCCGAGCCGACAGCCACGGTGGCCGAGCATCGGGTTCATCTCCTGCAACGATTCAGACCGGGCCAACAATTCGGTTCGCGCTTCCAGAAGCTCCTTGGCGGTCTCGTTCGCGCGGACCACGCGGGATTGTTCGACCTCGTCGTCTTCGAGCAGTCGGATCATCTCGGCGATGGGACCGGTCCGTCGCAGTCCGCGCTCGAGGGCGTTGATCTCGCGGGTCAGGTCGATCGAGCGAGGCAGGAACTCGTGCAGCGGCGGATCGAGCAAGCGGATCGTGCACGGCAGGCCGTCCATCGCCTCAAAGATCTCAGCAAAGTCGTGGCGCTGGTGGGGCAACAACTCGTCGAGGCAGGTGCGGCGGATGTCCGCGTCGCCGCTCATGATCATGCTCTGCACGATAGGCAACCGCTCGGCGTCGAAGAACATGTGCTCGGTGCGGCATAGACCGATACCTTCCGCGCCGAATTCGCGGGCCTTTCGCACGTCTTCGGGCTGATCAGCGTTGGTCCGAACCCCCAGCTTGCGGAAGCTATCGGCCAGGTCCATGAAGGCGATGAACTCGGGGTCGGAGACGTCGGGGTCGCTCAGGTCGAGGCGCCCCGTGATCACTTCGCCCGAGCTGCCATCGAGGGACAGCCAATCGCCCGATGTGTAGGCCCTGCCGGCGGCCATCAACACGCCGACGTGCTCATCCACCTCGATATCGCTGCAACCGGCAACACAACACGTGCCCATCTGGCGAGCGACGACCGCGGCGTGCGAGGTCATCCCCCCCCGCGATGTAAGGATCCCTTGCGCGGCGGCCATTCCGGCGATGTCTTCGGGGCTGGTTTCGACGCGTACGAGGATCACGGGGCCGTGTTCGGCGAGCGCGACTGCGTTTTCTGACGTGAAACAAACGGCACCTGCCGCGGCGCCGGGACTGGCGGGTAAACCGCGCGCGATGACGTTGCGAGCCTGGCCGGGCACAAAGATCTTGTGCATGACCTGTTCGACGTGCCGCGGCTCGACCATGGTCACGGCTTCCCGATCGTCGACGAGGCCTTCGCGCCGCATGTCCATCGCGATTCGGATCGCCGCCTTGCCGGTGCGCTTGGCCTTGCGTGTTTGCAGCATGTAGAGCGTGCTTTGCTCGATCGTGAACTCGAAGTCCTGGGCGTCGCGGTAGTGGCCCTCAAGGCGTTGCGCGATATCGGCGAGCTGCGTGTGGACCGCGGGCATGTCGGTGACGAGATCGGCGAGGGGCTTTGGCGTGCGGAGGCCGGCGACGACATCTTCGCCCTGGGCGTTGAGCAGGTATTCGCCGTAGAGGATCTTCTCTCCGGTAGATGGATCACGCGTGAATCCTACGCCCGAGCCGGATTTCCAGCCGAGGTTGCCAAACACCATCGCCTGCACGGTGACAGCGGTGCCGAGATCGCCGGCGATGCCTTCGAGACGGCGATATTCGATCGCCTCGCGGTTGAACCAGCTGCGGTAAACGGCGTCGCGGGCCATGCGCAGCTGCTTGAGCGCGTCTTGCGGAAAGGCTTGCCCGGTGTGGGTCTGGACGAGCTGTTTGTAGTCGCCAACGAGCTTCTGCAGGTCCTTGGTGGTCATGTCCGTGTCGCGCGTGATGCCCCGCACGTGCTTGATTTCGGCGATGCGCTCTTCGAAACGGCGGATCGGCATCCCGAGCACGACATTGCCGAACATCTGGATGAAGCGGCGGTAGCAGTCCCAGGCGTACCAGGCGTTGCTCGTCGATCGAACGAGCGCGAGCACCGTCTTGTCGTTCAGTCCGAGGTTCAGGACCGTGTCCATCATGCCGGGCATGGAAACCGCGGCGCCCGAACGAACGGACAGCAGCAGCGGCTTGTCGAGATCGCCGAGGGAACGGCCGCGCAGCTGCTCGAGCTTGGCGAGGTGCTCGCACATCTGGGCATCGACGTCGGTGGGGCAGGCGCTATCGGCGTCGAAGAACGCCAGGCACGTCCGCGTAGTCAGCGTAAATCCGGGCGGAACAGGCAGTCCGGCGCGGGTCATCTCGGCGAGCCCGGCCCCCTTGCCGCCCAGTAAATCGCGCATTGAGCCGTCGCCGTCAGCGTTGCCGTTGCCAAAGAAATAACAGTGCTTGGCCACCATTGCCGCCTCCACGCGTCCCACCTTGTGCGGCGGGAAGATGGACCTAATGACAACGTCGCACAAGGGTCGCCGCCGAGGCCCCATCCGAGCCCGGCAGCGCAACCAAATAACAACCATGCACCGAGAAGCATTGCTGTTCGGTGCTCTAGATGTGCGCGGCGAGCATGGCGATCCGCTCTTCCGCTCCCGCTCCCGCTCCCGCTCCCGGCTCAGCGCTTCTGATGCCGCTTGGCCAGGCCAACCA
>Ga0209992_10000835_pt1 | contig 37612 bp, 40 predicted proteins | sample 2SBtaG_2_FD_182564 | JGI IMG/M metagenome (GOLD analysis project Ga0209992, IMG submission 182564) | Deep subsurface microbial communities from Kolumbo volcano to uncover new lineages of life (NeLLi) - 2SBTROV12_ACTIVE470 metaG (SPAdes)... | ecosystem: Environmental > Aquatic > Marine >...
TGACCTTTTGTGACTTCATCTCCATCCTTAACTAAAATTTGATCTACAATCCCACCTTCATGAAATATTTGCTTTCTATGATCACTTAAAATAACATGGCCCTCTGCAATAGATGCACTGTCAAGTGGCGCTAGTCCGCTCCATATACCAAAAAATCCAAAAGCTATGGCAACTGCAATCAATCCAAATTTTATTGGATACTTAATTTGATTCGATATTTCTTTTTCATTTTTTTCAACATAATTTGACTTCTCTAGCGTAATTCCAAATAAAAAATCCTTAACTTCTTTCAAAAAATGCTGAAAAGCTTTAATGTCTAAAATTTTGTAATTTTTATATTTTTCTACTAAATTTTCCTCAAACTCATCACTTACCGAAACTGTTTTTTTCTCATCGGCAGATGAATCACGCCCCATCTGAGATTTCTTATTTGAATTATTTTCATTTCCAGAAATAACCTCAATATCTTCATTTTTTATAACTTTAGTTTCTTCTTTTTTATTCTTTACCATAGTATTATTCTCCTTAAATTTATGCTCCTATACCGGCTTTACCAATTGACTGAGCTTCTTTTAATTTAGCCATTACTTCTTTTTTGGGACCAAAAGATGCAACCATTCCATCTTTCATAACTAATATTTTATCAACAATACTAAGTATCGATGTTTTATGGGAGATGATAATGGTTGTAATTCCTTTTTCTTTTGCAACTGCAATAGCAGTCATCAAAGCTTCTTCACCTTGTGTATCTAAGCTAGAATTTGGTTCATCTAGCACAATAAATTTAGGGTTACCATAAAAAGTTCTAGCTAATCCTATTCTTTGTTTTTGGCCACCTGATAACATTGAACCATCTAAACCTACATTTGAATCATATCCCTGAGGTAATTGCAAAACCATGTCGTGAACTCCTGCAAGTTGTGCAGCAACCACAACATCTTCATAATGTGGATTAGAATGCATTCTGGCAATATTCTCTTTAACTGTTCCTGAAAATAGCTCAATATCTTGTGGCAAATAACCAATATGTGGCCCAAGCTCTTCTTTTTTCCAATCCTTTAAACTTGCTCCATCAATTCTTACAGTACCAATGCTTGGATTAGAAATTCCTACCAACAATTTTGCAAGAGTTGTTTTACCTGAACCACTAGGTCCAATTATTGCTAATACTTCTCCTTTATTTAACGAAAAATTTACGCCTTTTAAAATATGTTTTGGCACTCCAGGAGGTGCGAAATAAATATTTTCTGACTCAATTACCCCTTCTGGCTCTGGCAAAGACATCCTATCACTATCATTACTATATCTGTTAAATGACTTTGTAAGTCTCTCATATGATTTGCGACATGTAACAAATCCCTTCCAAGAATTTATAGCTGCTTCAAAAGGGGCTAATGCTCGGCCAACAAGAGATGAACTAGCAATAATTGTTCCAGAAGTAATTTGCCCTTGGATCACTAAATATGCACCAAGTGCTGTTACCGAAATTTGAATCACCAATCTAAAAAATTTCGTGATTTCCATAAATATTGCTTGTCTTTTTGTTACAAGATTTTGGGTTTTTTGTACATCTTGATTCATTTTTTGCCAAGATGATATAATATTATTTTTCATCCCCATAACCTCAATAACCTCAGCATTTCTTGTAGATTGATCTACTTGCCTCATACTCTTAATGAAATTTTCGTTATTCATTTCAATAAGGGGTTTAGTTGATCTATCTGCAATGATACCAAATACTATTAACACTATTCCTGAAATCAATGCTAAAAAACCAATTGATGTGTGCAAAATAAATAATACAATGATAAATATTATTGCCCACGGCATGTCCATAATAGAAATTAAACCAGGACTTGTTAAAAATGTTTTTACTGTTTGTAAATCTCTTAATTGCTGGCTGTTTGCCATCGCTTTAGATTCTAATGCAAGCCTAATTGAATTCGAAAATACTACTTCTGACAGTTTATCCTCTAACCAACTTCCCATCTTATTCATTGCAAAAGCTCTTGCTGCTTGAATTAATCCAAGCAAAGATAAAGCTAAAATGATAACTAATGTTAGCATTAAAAGTGTATCCGTGTTTTGACTAGATAGCACCCTATCTAAAACCTGCATCGAAAAAAGTGGTGTTGAAAGCATAAGCAAATTAATTAAGCACCCAAACAACAGCACAAATTTCACCATTACTTTGCATGAAAGCAAAGCTTCCTTTAGTGGATTATCAGAAATATCGTTATTACTATTTTTCATTAATTCTACCGCTTCTTTGTTTTATTGCCTAAGTTCAACACAATATAGTGACAAAAAAAGTTTACACAAGAACTCAAGCGTTAATTTTATGTTAATTTATTTTTCATCGTTAATATTTACACTCTCAGTTCCAATTTTATCTTTATCTTTGACAATTTTATCTATTTTAAGTCTAGCATTTTCTAATTTACCTTTACAGTGTTCTTGTAATTTAATGCCCTCGGCATATAAATTAATGGCATTTTCTAATTCAACATTTCCACTTTCTAGGTTATCAATTATCTCTTCTAACCGTTTCATAGACTGTTCAAAAGTCAACTTGGACACATTATTAACGCTCATTACTTGAATATCTTAATATAATATATACTATAATATTTAGAATAACCTTATTTTCAAATTTATAAAGTAAAATGATTGTTAAAATATATAAAGATTATAAAATGCCCACTCAATCTGGAAGAGCTAATATAAATGAATGGGTTTTAGAATTTATGTCTGTTGATGATAGATTCCAAGAACAAATTATGGGTTGGACAGGTAGTGAAAACATGTATCCTAATGAGGTTAAACTACGTTTTGAAAATAAAAACCAAGCCGTTATATTTGCCAAAAAAAATAAATTAGACTTCTTTATTAAAGAGCCAATAGAAGTAAAGCAAACTATAAAATCCTATATCGATAACTATTTAAAATGATCAAACTTAATATCAACAATATTTGAAAAAATGACTTTTTAGTATTTTTGAGCTATAGATAATATTCAAAATCATACTAAGTATATTGATATTAAAAATGAAATTGCAAAGAATAAGGGGTACAGCGGATTTATACGGTAAAGAAATAGAGTTATTCAATGATATTACTGAAATAGCGCAAAAAATAGCCAAATTATATTGCTTCCAAGAAATATCAACGCCCATTATGGAAAATACTGAAGTATTTCATAGAACACTAGGAGAAACATCAGATATAGCTTTTTAGATCGCGATAAAACCTACATTACTTTAAGACCAGAATTTACTGCAGCTGTTGTCCGTGCCATTATTTCAAATGGAATGTTACAATCCCTTCCATTACGGTTGTTTAGCTATGGACCACTATTCAGACATGAACGCCCTCAAAAATGCAGGCTAAGACAATTTCACCAAATAAATTACGAATATATTGGATCTTCTAACTTAAATGTTGATGTTGAACTCATAATGCTTGCAAATGACATTTTAAAAAAACTTAAAATTGATAGCAATATCAGACTTGTAGTTAATACTTTAGGAAATAGTGAATGCAGAAATAATTACAAAATTGCATTAGTAGACTATTTATTGAAATATAAGGATGAGTTATCAGAAATTAGCCAGCAAAGATTAGAAAAAAATCCTCTACGTATTTTGGATACAAAAAATAATAAAGAGCAAGAAATATTAAATGATGCTCCAATTTTATATGATTTTATTGATAAAGCTTCAAAAATAAAATTTGAAACAATTTTATCTCACCTTAAAGATTTAAATATTAACTTTGAACACTCCAATAGATTAGTTAGAGGAATGGATTATTATTCTGATTTTGTTTTTGAATTCATTACAGATGATCTAGGTAGCCAAGGCACAGTTTTAGCTGGAGGAAGATATGATACTTTAGTGTCTCAAATGGGTGGAACCTCAACTCCAGCTGCTGGTTTTGCTGGAGGAATCGAAAGAATAATTGAACTATTGCATGTAACAAAAACGCAAATAGCAAGAGCTGAACAAACGTATTTGATACCTATTGGTGAATATGCAGAAACCTTTGGTGTTAAAACAGCACAAGGATTTAGAGAAGCTGGGATTAATATTTTAATTGATTATGGGATAACACTTAAAAAGAGAATGCAAAAAGCAAATAAATTAAAAATTAAATATTCCATTTTATTTGGTGATGAAGAACTAAAAAACAATGTATATACTTTAAAAAATATGTTTACTGGTGATGAAAAAAAGCTAAAAAAATCTGAAATAATAGATTTTTTAAAAGAAAAACGTTTATAAAAATGGCTCATATAATTATTTTCGGCAATGAAAAAGGTGGTTCTGGCAAAACAACGACTGCAATGCATCTTATCACCTCTTTGTTATATTTGAATTTTAAAGTAGCTACCCTTGATATTGATCTTAGGCAAGAGTCCTTAACTAGGTATATAGAAAATAGAAAAAAAACTATTGATAATAAAAAAATAGAACTCAAACTACCCACGCATTTTAAATTAAATAAGAAATATAATATTAATCAAGTAGTGGACTATACAAATGATGATATTCAAGATTTTGAAAATTTGATAAATGAATTAGACAGGAAATTTGATTTTGTAATAATTGACACCCCTGGAAATGATAATCTCTTAAACAGACGTGCTCACTACATTGCAGATACAATAATAACCCCTATTAATGATAGCTTTATAGATGTTGATTTGCTTGGTAAAGTTGATCCCAACGATTTTAGTAAAGCAATCCCTGGGATATATAGTTCTATGGTATGGGAGCAAAAAAAACTACGCGCTTTGAAAAAAAATAAGGAAGTGCAATGGGTGGTTGTAAGAAACAGATTATCTTCTACAAATGTGATAAACAAAAGAAATGTTGCATCAGCTATAACCCATTTAGGAAAAAAATTGGGATTTTATGTATCTCCGGGCTTTGGAGATAGAGTAATATTTAAGGAGCTTTTTTTAAAGGGATTGACCTTGCTAGACGCCAAAAAATGCAACAATTTAATTAAACTTAATACCTCAGTGATTGCAGCTAGGCAAGAACTGCGAGAATTTTTATATTCATTAAAACTTGCTGATATTAATAAAAAAATATAATATGATCTGGTATAAATAATCTGGATAGTATCAAGTTGTATCAAGTTTTAGATAAGGTATTAAATCAAATAAAAGTCTTCTGTAGTTTGCATGACTCAAAAAAATTCTATGTTGGAGTTTTGTCGATTGAAAATTTTTCTATAATAGAGCAAAATTTTGGCGAAATTATGTCAGATGTTTTGGACAAAATTATAAGTGATGCCTTTAAGCAATACAACCGTGACGAATATTTTCTAAATAAAATTAGCTATAATTCATACGCATTTACTATTATCAATACAAATAATAAATTTGTATTAGGATTGCTTGAAAATATTCTTAATGACATCAATAGGAGAAAACACTTCTCATCAACGCAAAACGTTTATTTTTTAGTAAGAGTAGGACTTGCAGAACATACTAATAGTCAAAACATTCAAAAAACTTATAATAAAGCTCAGGTAGCTTTATTCGAGTGCTCTAATGAAAAGAAAAGATGCAGCTTCTATAAAGAATCGCTTGATACCATTCAAAAACACGTGAACAATACAGACCTTTTGGCAAATTATTTTGAGGCCTCAGAAAGCAATAAATTAGCATTTGATTTCCAACCAATTGTTGACAGCAAAACCAGAAAAACTGTGCTTTATGAATGTCTTTTAAGGTTGGTCGACGAAAAAGGATATAGATTATCTGGATACTCACATATTCAAGCTGCTGAACAATATGGTGTTATAAGACATATTGATCAATTTACCTTAATTACAGCAGTAAAAAGCCTTGAAAAAGATCCCTATTTAAAGCTTCACATTAACATATCTGGAATAACTATCACTGATCCAGATTGGATGGAACTAGCACAACAGTTATTTTATAAAAAGGATTTATATCATCGTTTAACAGTTGAGATAACAGAAACTGCCATTATAAAAAATTTAAAAGCGGCAAACTTTTTTATGAAATTATTAAGAGAGCTTGGATGCAAAATTTCTATTGATGATTTTGGATCTGGTTATAGCTCTTTTTCTCAGCTTAAAAATATACACGTTGATAGTATAAAAATAGGAGAAGACTACATAAAAGATCTGCCTGATAAAAAGGACACTATAATGTTTCTTCGAGCTCTTGTAGAATATGCAAAAAGCCTAAATCTAGATATTATCGCTGAGCATGTAGAAAAAGAGAGTACTGCTAAATTCCTTGCTGACACAGGAGTAGATTACTTACAAGGCTATTTATTTTCATAATTTGAAATTTCAACACAAATTTCGTACTTAATTGAAATTTTGTTACTTGTTTTTCAGATTTAAGCAAATTTTATGCTACAACATCTTTCTTCAGTTATTGCCAAAAGTTTTGATTAGTGTTAATTTAACTTAAATAAGCGTAACCTAGGTTGACATGGTTGAATTTACACTGCCAAAAAATTCTAAAGTTGTAAAAGGTAAGGTGCATAGACAAAGCACCAAAAGTAGCAATACTAAATTATTTGAAATTTATAGATATGAACCTGAACTAGGCTCTAATCCTAGAATTGATAAATTTGAAATTGATTTGAGTAAATGTGGGGCAATGGTTCTTGATGCATTGATAAAAATAAAAAATGAGGTGGATAGCACCTTAACGTTCAGAAGGTCATGTCGTGAAGGAATTTGCGGTAGCTGCGCTATGAACATTGATGGAACAAATACTCTAGCATGCCTAAAACCTATTGATACAATAAAAGGAAGTGTTAAAATCTATCCATTGCCACATATGGATGTTGTGAAAGATTTGGTTCCCGACATGAATTTGTTTTACGCTCAACTAAAATCTATTAAACCTTGGATACAAACTGATAGTAAGCATGCGGAGGGAAAAGAGAGATTACAATCTCCAGAGGAGCGTGAGAAGTTAGACGGTCTGTATGAGTGCATATTGTGCGCATGTTGCTCAACAAGTTGCCCTAGTTATTGGTGGAATGGAGATAAATATCTTGGCCCAGCTATTTTGCTACAAGCATACAGATGGATAGCCGATACTAGAGACGAAAATACTAAAGAACGATTAAATGAACTTGAGGATGATTTCAAACTATATAGATGCCATACAATAATGAACTGTACAAAATCTTGCCCAAAAGGACTTAATCCAGCAAAAGCTATAAGCAAAATTAAGAATATGATGACTTCGAGAATATAATAATTATGAAAATTTTAAGATTTGGAACTTTAGCACTCATTATTTGTTTGATGGCTAACTGTAGTGGTAGTAAAAAAGATAATATTCAGGTTGAATATATAAGTGATAAACAATTATATGAACAGGGCACAAAAGAAATAAAATCTGGAGATTATAAAAAAGCAGTAAAAACTCTTACAAAACTAGAAAATGAATATCCCGCATCCGATTATTATTCTGATGCAATAGTTCTTAAAGCATACTCTTATTACTCAGATGATGACTATACTGACGCAATTCTTACTATTGATGATTTTTTACATCAATTTCCTATAAACAGAAATGCAGCATATATGCACTACATTAAAGGGATGTCTAATTATAACCAGATTATGGATATCGGAAGAGATCAAGAATTCGCTATTGATGCAAAAACAGACTTTGAAATACTAAGTAATTTATTTCCTAATTCAAAATATGCAAATGATGCTAAATGGAAATTAGAATATATCGATAATATACTTGCAGGTAAAGAAATGGACATAGGAAGATTTTATTTGCGTGTTAATAAACCAATTTCATCAGTTAATAGGTTTAGAAATGTTATAGAAAAATATCAAACAAGCATATTTATTCCTGAAGCTCTATACAGACTAGTTGAGGTTTATTATATTTTGGGAGTAAAAGATGAAGCCACTAGATATGCCTCAGTACTAGGTTATAATTATCCCAATAGCATATGGTATCGTAAATCGTATAATATACTTTTAAAGAATGCAAAAGATAGGGATGAGTCTAAATTAAAGAACTTTTTTAAACACTTTTAATCAATGAATCTAGGCGGTCTAAAAGTAGATTTTCAAAAACCGATTCACATTATAGGTATAGGTGGAATTGGTATGAGTGGCTTAGCAAAATTGCTGCATCAGAATAATATTAAAGTCCAAGGCTCTGATATAAATAAAAACACCCAAACAACTGAGTTAAAAAAACTAGGCATTATGGTGTTTACGAATCATAGTGCTGATAATGTTTTAGGTTGCAGTTTAGTGGTGAAATCTTCGGCTATAAAAAATGATAATGTTGAAATTAAAGCATCAAAAAATAAATCTATACCTGTAATCTCCCGTGCAGAGCTGCTCTCTAACATGCTTTTACCTGGCTATAATATATGTATTACTGGAGCACATGGCAAAACTTCAACTACTTCCTTAGTATACTCTGTATTAAAAGCAGCAAACTTTGATCCAACAGTAATATGTGGTGGAATAATCAATTCCATAAACTCCAACGTATTCAAAGGAAGTGGATCAATTAATGTTGTTGAAGCTGATGAATCAGACGGTACTTTTATAGTTTTACCTACTAATATCAGTATCATAACCAATATTGATAGCGAACATTTAGATTACTATGGAAGTCTTCAAAATATTATTAACATTTATAAACTTTTTATCGAAAAAACTTTGTTGAAAGGTTTAGTAATTACCTGCGATGATTGTGAAAATTTAAAAGTAATTAATCAAGATTATTTTGATAATGACAAATATATTTCATACGGGATAGACTCCATAAATTCCGACCTAAGAGCGATAAATTTGCAAATTACTAATGAAGGAATAAAGTTTGATATCGTACTGTCAGAAAAATGTCAAAAAATATTATCTCAAAATGTCAATCTAATAAAAGGAATACTTATTAAAAATTATGGCAAACATAATATTCTAAATGCTTTAGCTGGTATTGCAGTATATCTTTTCAAAGGTGGAACAAAAGAATCGCTAAATAAGACGTTGCAATTTAATGAAGGGGTTCAAAGAAGGTTTTCAGCAATAGGCAAAATTAATAAGGTTACATTTATAGATGATTATGCACATCATCCAAATGAAATTAAGGCCACTTTAAGTGTAGCAAGAGAACATTCCAACAAAGGCAAAGGAAAGGTTATAGCCGTTTTTCAACCACATAGATACTCTAGGCTAAAAGAACTATATGAACAATTTTTATCATCATTTGACCAAGCTGATTATGTAATAGTTTTGGATATTTATTCTGCTGGAGAAAGCCCAATTAATGGCATTACATCTGAAGCATTTGTTAAAGATATAAAGAAAAGCACCACCCCTTTTTATTGCAAAAATCAGATTGAAATCAGAAATAAAATTGATGAATTATCTAACCCAGAAAACTATATTATTTTTATGGGAGCGGGTAATATTTCTAATATCGCCAAAGAAATATTTAATGATTTATCCCAAAATCAGAACAAAAATTAAATAAGGTACCACTAAATTTCATAATAAATCGCGATATCTAACACCAAATATATTATTAGAAATTATACTGAAATGTTGTTTTTATTATAATTTAATATAATATCCGTGCTATTATTTATAAAGTAGTAATTTTTTATTTTGAAATGAACACCAGAAAAACACGTTTCACAAAACAAGATTTGATTTCTATTTACAAGGAAATGCTATTGTTACGTCGCTTTGAAGAAAAGGCGGGACAGTTATATGGAATGGGACTTATAGGGGGTTTTTGTCATTTATATATTGGGCAGGAAGCTGTGGCAATAGGTATAATAAAAGCAATAAACTCAGACGACACCATAATTACAAGTTATAGAGACCATGGATTAATGTTGGCTACGGGAGCATGTCCAAAAAGTATTATGGCAGAATTGCTTGGCAGAGCTACAGGTTGTTCAAAAGGTAAGGGTGGGTCGATGCATATGTTTGATTTAGAAAAAGGCTTTTATGGAGGACATGGCATTGTTGGAGCACAAGTATCCCTTGGCACAGGATTGGGCTTTGCACATAAATATAAAGAAAATGATTGTATTTCCGTAACAATTTATGGTGACGGAGCATGCCATCAAGGTCAGGTATATGAGTCATTTAATATGGCTAAACTCTGGGGATTACCTGTCTTATATATTATTGAAAATAATGAATATGCAATGGGCACCTCAGTTGAAAGAGCTTCAAGCATAAAAGATTTATATAAAAAAGGAGAATCCTTCGGTATAGCAGGAAAACAAGTTAATGGAATGGATTTTTTTGAAGTGCACGAAGCGGTTAAAGAAGCCTCAGATTTCATTAGAAAAAATAAAACTCCTTTTTTATTAGAGTTAAAAACCTATAGATATAGAGGCCATTCTATGTCTGATCCAGCTAGATATAGAGCTAAAGATGAGGTTGAAGATTATAAAAAACATCACGACCCTATTATTTCTCTAAAAGAATATATATTGAAAAATAATAAAAATGTGGAAGAGGATTTAAAAAATGTGGAAAAAGATGTTAAGGAAACGGTGAAAGCAAGTGCAGAGTACGCCCAAAATAGTGATGAACCAAGTGCAGAAGAGTTATATGCAGATGTATATAAATAGAATAACTGAAAGTTCATTTAGATGAAAAAAAGAATCGCAACAATATACAATCATCAGAACTGTTTTACGAAGGTATTATCTGATTATATACACATTGGCATTCAATCTGAAAATGTTGAATCGGAAATATACGAAGCAGAGCATATTTGTGAAAATTTACAGTTATTAGATAAAGTTGACTCTATAATATTTGGTACGCCAACTTATTTTGGAAATGTTTCAACTAATATAAAAAAACTTATGGATTCAACTGTTCGTATTTGGGACAATAAAAAATGGAATAACAAGATAGCTGCAGGGTTTACACATTCCTCCGCTTTAAGTGGAGATAAACTAAGTACTTTAATGTCTATATTTATTTTTGCACAACAACATGGTATGGTATGGGCTGGCATTGATTTAAAAAGCAATGAAAAGCCAAAAAATTTTGACGTAAACTTAAATAGACTCGGTAGTTGGATGGGTTTAATGACTGAATCTCCAAATAAAGATGACAATCTAACAATCAACGTTAGCGATATCAAAACAGCTGAATATTTTGGAGCTAGAATAGCTAAGATAACAAAAAATTTTAAATAGATATTATGAAAAAAATTACTATTAGAGAAGCACTTAGAGATGCAATGGCAGAAGAAATGAGGCTTGATAAAAATGTTTTTGTAATGGGAGAAGAGGTTGCAGAATATCAAGGGGCATATAAAGTAACTCAAGGTCTTTTAGATGAATTTGGAGCAAAAAGGGTAATTGACACACCTATCACTGAACACGGATTTGCAGGCATTGGAGTTGGAGCCGCATTTACTGGATTAAAACCAATTGTAGAATTTATGACCTTCAATTTTGCTATGCAGGCTATTGATCAAATTATCAATTCCGCTGCTAAAACTCATTATATGTCTGGAGGATTAATATCCTGCCCAATTGTTTTTAGAGGTCCAAATGGTGCTGCTGCAAGAGTTGGAGCACAGCATTCACAATGTTACGCAAGTTGGTATGGACACGTCCCAGGATTAAAAGTGGTTACTCCATATTCAGCGTCAGATCATAAGGGATTGCTAAAAGCAGCCATACGAGATCCAAATCCAGTGGTATTTCTTGAAAACGAAATGCTATATGGCGATTCTGATAATGTACCAGAAGAGGAATTCATAGAGGAAATTGGCAAGGCAAAAATTGTAAAACATGGAAAAGATGTAACAATTGTAACTTTTTCCATACAAGTGAAATTTGCACTACAGGCCGCAGCTGAATTAAAAAAATATGATATTGATGCTGAAGTAATTGATTTAAGAACAATACGTCCTCTAGATATTGAAACTATTATAAATTCAGTAAAAAAGACTAATCGTATTGTTACTGTCGAAGAGGGTTGGCACTTCTCAGGGATAGGTTCCGAAATATCTGCGCAAGTATCAGAAAAAGCCTTTGATTACCTTGATGCACCAGTAATGAGGGTTACTGCAAAAGATGTGCCTTTGCCATATGCACAAAATTTGGAAAAAATGGCCCTTCCTTCTGTGGATAATATAGTAGAAAAGACCAAAGAAGTTTGTTATAAAAATCAATAAAGACATTCAATTTGTAAAATTAAATAAAAAATTTAATCCATAATGTTCTGCTGCAAATTCTAAAATTGACAAACCCAAAATTATAATTTACTACTTATGTTATTAAGTAGTAGGATAGCGTGGTTTTTAATATATGGACTTACAAGATAATAATGATAATGAAAATTTATCAAAAGAAACATTTTCAGAAGACAATAAATTACCAGTTAATAAATACGCAAGTAAAAAAGTATTGTTAATAGCAGTAGTTTTATTAATTGGAGCACCAATTTTAGGCATCTTATTTTATAAATACAGTCAAGTTAAATCTATCGAAAATGAGGATGCTAATAAAACCACAAAATCAGAAAACCTTTATTATGATCTAAGCCCTATAGTTGTTAACTTAGATACCAATGGTCAGGAAACTAAATTTTTAAAAATTTCTATCACTTTAATGTTTGATAATAATATTGATTTAGAAACTGCTAAAAAATTGGAACCAAGCTTAAGGGATGAGTATTTTGTTTTTTTACGCCAGCTTAGACCTTCTGATGTCACTGGGGCAATAGCACTTTATAGATTAAAGGACAGCCTGTATTTAAGAACAAATAAGGTTATTTATCCTGCAGAAATTAAAGATTTATTGATTCAAGATATACTAATTCAATAATTTGTACATATGGTATTAAGACAAATGGTAAGCACAAATAAGAAAGAGAATTCTACACAAGTTTCTGAGCGCAAAAATGATAAGAATTTCAATTTATTATTAAGTGGAAAGCATGACTCCATTTTGAATTTCCCTCTACTAAATCAAGTATTTGAATTTTTACAACGAGATCTCTCTAAAATTTTAAAAAATTTTTTGAATTGTGATACTAGTGTTGAGCTTAGTGAAAATAAAAATATTGAATTTGAAACAGTTACTAACGCCATTCAATATCCATCCATGATTGGTGTTATAGAAGTTGAAAATAGTGAAGATTCCGACAAATCATTGATAATTTTTGAAAACCAATTTATTTATACAATTTTAGATATTTTATTGGGAGGAGGAGATTATAATTTTAAATTAAAAGTTCAAGCAAGACCTTTTACACAAATAGAAAATGGAGTTATAAAAGATTTTATAAAAATAATGTTAGATTCCATCAATCACTCCTTTGGTAAAGTTTCTAACCTACAGTTTAAATTTAAGAGATTAGAAACTGGCCCAAATTCCATTTTAATAACAAATCCAAACGAGTATTGCAAACTTCTTACAATGAAGATCAACCCTTTAAATAGGGAGGGAGGATTTGTTAAATTATTAATGCCGTATTCAACGTTAAGTCCTTATAAGACAGAATTGAGTAAAATTTCTTTAAAAAGCAAAGATTTAAAAGAAAGGGAAAAATGGTTTCAATATTTTGAAAATATAGTTAATAATTCAAAATTAAATATTAGAGTACAACATACAGAAAAAATACATAGTTTAAAGGATTTATCAAGTATTAAGGTAGGTAGCACAATAATTTTGAATAGAATCAATAATGAAAATTGGGATTTGGTTGTGAATGATTTCAAGGTTTCTGATTGTAAATTAGGTCAAATTAATAATAGAATAGCAATTGAAGTACTTGATCAAATCGATGCTTCTAAATTTTTAGATTAAATATATGGAATTAGTTTTAAATAGTGTTGTACTAATATTGCTTTGCTTGGCTATTGCTTATTGTTGGAAGTTAAACAGAAAAATTCAAGATTTACAAAACAGCAGGGGAGATATTAAGAATTTGATAAAAAGCCTAGATGCATCTATCAACGGCGCTAATAATAACATTGCTGAGTTTAAAGAATTAACAAATAGATCTATTATTGAAATGTCTAATTATATCAAGCAATCCGAAGAATTATCGGGAGATCTTAGCTTTTTAATTGAACGGGCTAATAGTTCAGCTGATTTATTGGAGTTAAAAATCAAGAAAGCATCTGCGTTAAGTAAAAAAACACCTGTTAAAAAAAGCTCTGTATCTAAGAGCCCTAAAAATAAACGTGTTACCACCAAAAAAAAGAATTTAGAAAAATTATAATATACAATGCTTAGATTATTACCATATTTACTTATATTGTTAGTCTGCCTGTTTTTTTCAAAGCTTATGAATGTAATGGAAGAATATGTAGGTATTTTAAATATTCAAGAATCTAAAGCTCAACTTGATAAACCAGATTTAAAAAAAGATGCTCCAAAGAATTTAAATATTGATAAAGATGCCGATACTAAAGGCTTGAAAAAAATTGATGTACCTTCAAATATTCAGAATGATTTTCAATTAAATTCTGAAAAACAATTATTGCAACAACTGAGAAAAAGAAGAAAGGAAATAGAAAGCGATAAGGATAAGCTACCTGCAGAAAAAATGGCTTTAGAATCGATCAAGCAATATATTGATAATAGGCTAGACGTGTTAGAAAATCTTCAAAATAAACTAAAACCACAGTTTAATAATACCAATCAAAATGATGGCAAAAAAATTCAGAAGTTAGTTAAGGTATATGAAAGTATGAAGCCTAAAGAAGCTGCGAAAATTTTTAATGATTTACAAATCGGAGTGCTGGTAGAAATGACCTTAAATATGAAGGAATCACGGCTTGCCGCAATACTTGCAGAAATGAAACCTGAAAAAGCTAGAGAATTAACATCAATTTTGGCAACTCAAAGCAATACGGTAGAATTTGAGTAACAAACGACATGACCTGATTGTTATATAAGGTAAATAATTAGCAATTAATCTTGTGTTAAAACTTAAATTATACTACAATGTCACTTTGATTATTCTTATTAATAGCTGTGCATATGAATAAAAAATTAAACTCGGTCATCAATTACCCAGCATTGTTTGTGATTGTTATATATCCACTCATCTTGGGAGTTGTTGCCACACTGTATGGATTTAGATATGGAATTGGTAAATTTGAAATTATATCAATCATCGCAACTTATTACATTATCAATATATCAGTTGGAGTTGGATTGCATAGGTTATGGTCACATAATGCATTCAAAACTAAAAAGTGGGTAGAAGTTGTTTTAGCATGTTTAACTGCTGGCACTTTACAAGGACCTATATTAGCTTGGGCCTCAGATCATATGTTGCATCATAAATATACCGATCAAGATAAAGATCCTCATTCAGCTCTAAAATATAAAAATAAATTTATAGGGTTTATGTGGTCTCATATGGGCTGGATGATTTTCTCAGATTTAAAGCTTAAGAAAATTGATAAACTAGCTCTTGCAAAATTAGGTAGAAATAGAGTGGTTTTATGGCAATTTAGACATTATTGGAAAATAGCAATATTTATGAATGTGGTGCTACCTGCTATGATCGGTTATTTTATTGGTGGAAATTTAAAGTATATGCTAGGCGCATTTATTTTTATGGGAGTTGGCAGGGCAATACAACAACAAGCAACGTTCTGCGTAAATTCAATAGTACATATGAATATTGGATCAAAAGAATATTATTACGGCACCGCAAGAGATATATGGTGGCTATTCTTTTTATTACTAGGTGAAAATTGGCATAATTTCCATCACGCATTTGCAAATGATTATAGAAATGGTCACAAGTGGTATCATTTAGATATTCATAAATGGGTTATAGCTTTGATGGCTAAAATTGGTTTAGCTAGTGATTTAATTGTAACATCAAAATTAAGAATTGAATCCATGAAAGAGCAAGTAAGAAAAAAAACTATTGCCAACTTGCAAGAAAAAGTAGATTTAATTGAAAAAGCAAGTAAGTATATCCATGCAGCAGCTGCAACTAAATTAAAAATGGCAGAAGAATCAGCCGTGAAATTAGCAGGTGATCTACATGAAAATCTGGATAATGTGGTTGTTAAAGCTAAAGGGATAATGAAGTTTGCTCAGGACCTAAGACTAAGAGACAATATAGAGGAAAATTTAATAATAATTTTATCTAGCAAATATAATGAGTTAAAAAAAGCTGCACGAAAATTAGAAATTAAAGCTGTATCTTTTTAAATGTTTTTTATAAATTCGGGGCATAGCGCAGTCTGGTAGCGCACCTGGTTTGGGACCAGGGGGTCGGGAGTTCAAATCTCTCTGCCCCGACCATATATAATTTTAACTATTTTTGATGACTAAACATATTAAAAAGCCAATTTTTTCTTCCGTATACTACATAACTTTCGCATACCTTTTTACTTTTTTAATTATTATAGCTTTGCAATATAGTAGCTATATAGAACAAATAGCCAGATATCAGCTCCAAGAAGTATCGCAATATGTGAGATCTAAGCTGTCACTTGCAAAACATTATAGCAATGATAATTTTAAACGCATTGAATATATTGATCAACTCAATCTCACTAATAAAAATTTAAAATATAAATTAGATGATAATAAGGCAAGAGAACCATATTTATTAGGAAAAATTTACAAGTATAATAATAAAAATCAAACTATTTCCTTTTATGGAAAAAATAATGAAAAATTAACTATTAAAGACTTGAGTTTTAATCCAACAATTTTAAAATGTTTGGAATATACAGGGGTGTTAAATTTTGGTCACATCTATATAAATGATAAAAAGGATAACAATTACGCCATAGTAACATGCTATGGAAATAAAAAAAATCAACAGGTTTACTTAAGATTACTTAATTTTAACAAACTGCTTAAAAAAATTTCTGCAAAATATGACTTCTTCAAAAATTTGAATATTCTAATTATTAATAAATACAATCAGGTAATTTATGCAAGTTCTAATAAAGATATGCATGACCAAAATTTGAACAACACAGCTTTTCTTAAAGAAGGCTTAGCTATTATGAAAAAATATAAGTATAAATACCATAGCAATATTGAAGGATTTAATTTTAAAAATTATTATAGCCTAACTGCTCTCAAAGATGATAGTTTTAAAATTTTTATAACACAAAAATCTCTTTCAAAATCGCAAAAATTTTATGCATTTTTAAAAACTAATAAATATATATTAATCGCCGAATTTCTAATATTTTTAACAACACTATTAGTCATAATAAAGTGTATATTGTATCCTCTTTATAAAGTTGTTTTTTCAATGAAAAAAATCCTCACTTTAGACGATAAGGGTAATTTAGTTGATAAAAATACTCTTTGGAAATTATCTGTTATTAGTATTATCAAATTATTTAAATCTTACTATTTTAGGCTAAGGGTTAATTATAAAATTATTGATTTAAAATACACATTTATGGAGAAATTCTTAAATAAATTAATTGATAATCATGCAGAAAATAACAGGCACCTATTGCATAATTTCAACACTCCTCTCCATCAAATAAAATTAGCGCTCAAATCTCTAAAAAAGGATACAGAAAAATCTAATAAAAATGATAAAATAATCATTATAGAGAAAGCTCTAGAACACTTTGAGTCAGTTTTTTCTAATAATAACATCTCACAATATACAATTGAACTTAGTGAAGAATATATCGACATAAAAAACGTTATTAACAATGCAGTAAATTCAATTTTTAATGCTGAGATACATAAAAAATTGTCAATTAAGAAAAATTTTACGGCTAATAATACCATGATTCTTGCAGATGAAATATGTTTAGAAACGATAATTTATTTATTGTTTCACAGCTCTAGAAATTTAGTTGATAAGTTAAATTCGGTAACAATAAATATTCAAACAATTTTAACAGGAATTGAGATATCTATTAAATTTAGTGGTAAAAAGATTAAAAAACATAATATAGAAAAATTCATAAATTGCATTGACAATAGATTATACTTAAATCATTTGAGAGAGTATGATACGGATATTTTGATTGTAAATTATTTAATTAATTTATTGAAATTTGATATGATACTAGAAACTGATAACAAGGAATCAATCAAATATGAGATGATTATTCCTAATATAAAACTTAAAAATTAAACCCTTTAATTTACCTCCATATGCAAAATTACGGCTATTCTTATGATAATATTTTACGTATAGTAAATGAGAGTATGGGTAAAAATAGGCTATTTCATGCATGCATTATACACGGGAATCATGGGACAAGAAAGACCCATTTATCTAGTGAAATAGCAAAACAAATTTTGAATTATAACCATAACAATAAGGAGATTTCTAAAAACTTTCACCTACAATCCCCTGATTTACACATAGTCTCCAATGATACTTCTATAATCTCAGTAGATGACGTGAGAGATATTAAAAATTGGATAAAACACACTACCATAAACTCAAAATACAAAGTCGTGGTAGTAGACGACATTGATAGAATGAATAAAAACGCAAGTAACGCTTTTTTAAAAATATTAGAGGAACCTATTGGCAATGCGATATTTATATTAAATACCTCTTATATTAGGTCAATCTCAGATACATTAAGTTCAAGATGTATAAAAATGAGGTTGAATAAAATTAATTTAGAAGACTTTACAAATATTTTAGGCAAATTATGCTGTTCAAAAATTAAGGTTAGTTTTGATACTATATATGAATTATGTCATGGAGATATTAATCTGGCAATAATGCTTATTGAACAAAACCACTTAAACACTCTAATTAAATTTTATGAAGATAAAGTTTATGATAAAGCTATAGAGGTCATATCTGCATTAAACTTAGAGAGTAATATAGATTTGAGAATATTTAAATGCTTTGCCACCATCATGGCATCCAAATTAATAAGAACTAATTTTAGCGAATATGCATTGCCACAAAAAAATGATGACTTATTTATAAACTTAGAGAAAGTACAATACGTTATTGCCAATTTGGAAAATTTAAATAAAAAATACTCTCAACAAATTATCATTAATACATTAAAAAAATGTTTTTGAAGCTAAAAAGGATTTTTATTATAGCTATGGTTTCGCTGGTAACTTTATTGCTTGATCAGGCAAGTAAACAAATGATTTTAGAATTTTTTAATTTAAATAAAATTCACACATATAAAATAAATTATTTTTTAAATTTTGTTGAAATATGGAATAAAGGGATCAGCTTTGGCATTTTTAGTGAATATAACTTATCTCCAATATTATTTATTTGTGTATCCTCTGTTATATTGGTTTTGATGTTGTATTTAATGACTAATATAAATCCGATCATTCAGGGGATGATTGTAGGTGGTGCAATAGGAAATTTAATTGATAGAATCGTATTTGGTCAAGTATTTGATTTTATTGATTTTCACATTTTAGGGTGGCATTATCCCGCGTTTAACCTTGCTGATAGTTTTATTGTAATAAGTGTGATTTTAATTTTGATTGCAGAAATTAATAAGCATCTACTTAATCGGAAGAAAAAATAAAGATCCATCTTAAAACTACTCAGTTATAATTTTAATTCATTATGCCAATTCATTTTAGAAGGCGAAAGTGCTTGAATTAACAAAAAATAATACTATCATGTACATTAAGCAAAGATTAAATTATTTTTGATGAAAAAACCTCATCCACTATCACCTCATTTAACTATTTATAAGCCCCAAATATCATCAGTTCTATCAATTATGCATAGAATTACAGGCTTTGTTATGTTTTTTGGCTTTCTTATAATTCTTTGGACTACAAATATTTATACTTTTAAAAGCAACACACTAGAAGATTTTGGAAATATTTTAGCCTATATCACAAAAAATAAATTTTTTATGTCGGTTGTAATATTATTCAGTTACTGTATTTTTTATCACATGTGTACTGGAATCAGGTATTTATTTTGGGATGCAGGCAAATTAATGGAAATAAAAATGGTAAATTTAACAGGGTGGTTAGCTATCATTCTATCTATTATTTTTACTGGAGTTTTTTGGTATATAATCATTTTATAATTAACTAAGTTATGAGTTTAAAAAATTTAGCTGGCAAGGTAAAGGGACACGGAAGTTCTAAATTTAGTACGTTGCATTTTACCAGGCAAAGATTTACAGCAATCATATTGATACCACTTTTTATTTGGCTGATATTTTGCATAGTAAATCTAATTAAATCTTCCTCTGCTGAGAATGTGATACTTTTCATTTCTCATCCGATGAATTTCACATTAATTGCGATATTTATTTTATTCTTTTTATATCACGGATATTTGGGTATGAATGATATAATGAAAGACTATATAAAGTGCGAGAGTTTGTATAAATTTTTGAATAAAATCTTAATCGCAATTTGTATTTTAACTTGTTTTGTAAGTATTATTAATTTTATTTTTTATCATTTATTATTTAGATATTTTTCGGGTATGAACTAAAATGAAGACAAAATCGTATGATATAATTGAACATAAGTATGATGTTATAGTTGTGGGTGCTGGAGGTGCTGGTTTAAGAGCAACCCTTGGTATGGCAGAGAAGAATTTAAAAACAGCCTGTATTACAAAAGTGTTTCCAACAAGAAGTCACACGGTTGCAGCTCAGGGAGGAATTAGTGCTTCATTAGGTAATATGGGAAAGGATGATTGGCGCTGGCATATGTATGACACTGTTAAAGGTTCTGATTGGTTAGGTGATCAAGATGCCATTGAATATATGTGTAAAAACGCTGCTGAATCTATTATTGAGCTTGAGCATTATGGCGTCCCCTTTTCCAGAACAAAGGAAGGTAAAATTTATCAAAGACCTTTTGGAGGCATGACAACTGAATACGGCAAGGGTGAGCCTGCTCAAAGAACATGTGCCGCAGCTGATAGAACTGGTCATGCTATTCTTCATACTTTGTATCAGCAATGTTTAAAAGCAGATGCAGAATTTTTTGTTGAGTATTTTACTATTGATTTAATTAAAAATGATGCTGGAGAGTTTATAGGAGTTCTTGCATATTCTCTTGAGGAAGGCACAATTCATAAATTTAGTGCAAATTTAGTTGTATTAGCTACTGGTGGTTACGGTAGAGCATATTTTTCTGCAACATCAGCGCATACTTGCACAGGAGATGGTGGAGGCATGATTTTGCGCGCTGGTCTATCATTACAAGATATGGAATTTATACAATTTCACCCCACGGGTGTATATGGCGCTGGATGTTTAATAACTGAGGGTGTCAGAGGTGAAGGCGGTTATTTAATTAACAAAGACGGTGAAAGGTTTATGGAGCGATATGCTCCTTCAGTAAAAGATTTGGCCTCAAGGGATGTTGTAAGTAGGGCTATGACTATAGAAATACGTGAAGGTAGAGGCTGTGGAGAAGATGGAGAATATATTCATCTGGTTTTATCACATTTAGATGCTGATATAATTCACAAAAGACTACCTGGCATTTCTGAAACAGCAAAAGTTTTTGCGGGGGTGGATGTAACTAAAGAGCCAATTCCAGTAACACCTACTGTACATTATAATATGGGTGGAATACCAACTAATTTTCATGGAGAAGTTTTATCTAAAAGTGGCAAAAATATGAAAATTGTTCCTGGCTTAATGTCTATTGGTGAAGCTGCTTGTGTATCAGTACATGGTGCAAATAGATTAGGTTCGAATTCACTATTAGATTTGGTCGTGTTTGGTAGAGCAGCAGCAATCAAAGCTTCGGAATTGGTAAAACCTGGACGTGCAAAACCTGATATACCAAATGAATGTGTTGAGAAAATTTTGGATAGATTTGATAAAATTAGATATTCAAAAGGCAATCTACCTACATCAAAAATCAGATTGAATATGCAAAAAACTATGCAAAAGCATGCTGCTGTATTCCGTACAGAAGATTCTCTGAAAGAGGGTGTAGATCATATGCTAGAAGTTTATAATTCGTTCAAAGATATTGGTATTTCCGATAGAAGTATGATTTGGAATAGTGATTTAGTTGAAGCCTTAGAATTGGATAATCTTAGATCTCAAGCACTTACAACTATTTCAGCAGCATACAATAGACAAGAATCAAGAGGTGCACATGCTAGAGAAGATTATCAAGAAAGAGATGATAAAAAATGGATGAAACATACTTTGATAGAATTAAATGAAAAGACAGGTAAAATTAAAATTGATTATAGAGAAGTATCCAAAAAAACACTAACTGATGACGTTAAATTTTTTCCTCCAGTAAAAAGGGTCTATTGATTTTACTATTTATACAAAAAGCATAGATACATGCTAAATTCTGGCACTTGTTATGTAATTTTATTCAATTCTTCATCTAATAGAATCATTCCTTGGATAAACTTTTCTTTTTGATTATCATAATATTTACTTAAAGTAAGAAATTTTGGAAACTCACTATGTATACATACGCTCATAACAATTCTATGCGCATAAATTTCTTTCAATTGTTGTAGCACCTCATAATATTTTTTTTCTAACTTTTGCAAAAAAACTTCATCATAATTTTTACTTTTAAAAAATTTTAATTTTATTGATTTAGATTGAATTGTAGGAGCTCCAAAAATAACTGTATAAAACCACCTCAGTTTAATTCCGCTTCTATGTTGATCACTATCAATAATATTTTTTTTCAAACAAATATCTAAAGACTCAACTGTTAAATTCATTCGACGTTTTACCTGTAACTCAGGTGTCCCCTTATTAATTAGGTGTATTGAATTTTTAGGCCTTCCTCGTTTTTTCCACATATAATCAATTATTGAAATTTTATTAATAATTATGCTAAAAATCTAATAGTGGGAAGTATAAGGCGAATTAAAAAATACACTTTTGAGATATAGTTTATTTTATAAGAGATATATTTAATGGATTATGTAGTGTATAGCTAAAGCAATATATAGTTTAAAAATAACTAAAACAAGATCCTTGAAGTGGACCCTAAAACATAAAATAAACGTTAATTATCTTTTTATACTCCTGCTTCGCTTTTTTATTTTGCAACCAAAACACCCTTTACTAATTAGTAAATAGAATACAGCTGGTTGATATAAATACATGGTTAGTTGCATGCATAACTTATCTGGAACTCCCAAAATTCTAGTTACAATACTACACATTCCATATAAAACTATCCAAAAAGCTATAAACTTAGCTTCTCCTTTAAAACCTTTAGTGCTTTCTAAATAAAAATCTCTAAATGTAAAATACTTTTTGACACTTTTGAATGCAATAAAGCAAAATACAAATTGAATCAAAAATACACAAATTAAAATTGAAGTAACTAATGACACAGTAAGTAAAATAAGAACTGAAATAGCTAATTCAATTCTTAAATTATCTCCATTTTCAGAAAAATATTTTAACATTTTATTTGTAATAAATTGATAAAACTCTTCACTCTCTAATATAATGTAGGAGTATTTAATAAAATAAAGAAACGTAGGTAGCGACATTATTGCAGCAACGTCAACAATTACTTTTACAACAAAAATTATTGCCAACACCATAAAAAAAGAAGCAGTGTATTTTGTATTAAATAATTCTTTAATTTTACTTAACATATTTTCCAAATAAAAATTTTAAATTACCTTGTTACTTTATTAACGTTGTTATATCTCTTGCTGATAAATTTGTCTTCCATGTGAATTTTAGCAAATGAAGTTACCCTAAACATATCTATAATTTCCCCATCATTAGCTTTTTCAATAATAGAGAATCTATATGTACATTATAGTTTACTTCATAACCAGCCATCAATTGATATACTATCTTTTATAGCTATATATATAATCAAAATATTTTGTCTTCTTCCGTATTAATTAAAATGAAAAAAGCCTAGTTTACTGGAATGGCAACGACCTACTCTCCCGTGCCTTAAGACAAAGTACCATTGGCGAAGAAGCTTTTCACTTATGAGTTCGGAATGGTATCAAGTGTTTCGTCTTCTCTATGGTTGCCACACCAATAAACTAGGCTATTAAAATAAGATATTGTTTTTATTCCTTTGGGGTATTTAAACAAAAATTACACTATATACGCACTATGTAATTAGCAAAATTCGATTGTGCTATTAGTACTGGTCAGCTTAATAAATTGCTTTACTTACACTTCCAGCCTATCAACGTGATAGTCTATCACGGCACTATTGGGAAAATTAGTTTCGAGGTGGGTTTCCCGCTTAGATGCTTTCAGCGGTTATCCCTTCTATACTTAGCTACTCAGCATTGCTCCTGGCGGAACAACTGATACACCAGAGGTATATCCAACTTGGTCCTCCCGTACTAAAGTCAGATCCTCTCAATTTTCCTTACACCCACGGCAGATAGGGACCGAACTGTCTCACGACGTTCTGAACCCAGCTCGCGTACCACTTTAATTGGCGAACAGCCAAACCCTTGGGACCTTCTACAGCCCCAGGATGTGATGAGCCGACATCGAGGTGCCAAACAAACTCGTCGATATGGACTCTTGGAGTTTATTAGCCTGTTATCCCCGGAGTACCTTTTATCCGTTGAGTGATGGTCCTTCCACTCAGAACCACCAGATCACTATGACCGACTTTCGTCTCTGCTCGACTTGTCAGTCTCGCAGTCAGGCAAGCTTATGCCATTGCACTCTTAGGGCTGATTTCCGACCAGCTTGAGCTTACCTTCGCACACCTCCGTTACTCTTTAGGAGGTGACCGCCCCAGTCAAACTACCCACCATACACTGTCTCAGATCTGGATTCACAGATCTTGGTTAGATATCAAGAAGTAAAAGGGTGGTATTTCAAGGATGACTCCATTACAACTAGCGTCGTAACTTCAAAGTCTACCACCTATCCTACACATTTAATTCCTAATATCAATGTAAAGTTATAGTAAAGGTTCACGGGGTCTATCCGTCTAACCGCGGGAACTCCGCATCTTCACGGAGAATTCAATTTCGCTGAGCTAATGTTGGAGACAATGGAGAAGTCGTTACGCCATTCATGCAGGTCGGAACTTACCCGACAAGGAATTTCGCTACCTTAGGACCGTCATAGTTACGGCCGCCGTTTACTGGGGCTTAAGCTCGAAGCTTGCACATCTCACCTTAACCTTCCAGCACTGGGCAGGCGTCAGACCCTATACTTCCTCTTTTGAGTTCGCAGAGTCCTGTGTTTTTGATAAACAGTCGCTTCTCCCTGGTTTGTGCCACCTAGACATAGTTGCCTATGCTAGGTCATCCTTATCCCGAAGTTACGGATGCAATTTGTCTAGTTCCTTCAACATTATTCACTCTACGCCTTAGTATGCTCTACCTGTCCACCAGTGTCGGTTTGGGGTACGGTCTATACGCTAAAGCTATTTCCTGGAAATTCTTGATTGCACTATGAATCCAATAACACAGTACAACTTCCAAACTTCGTCACTTTTAGCAGGCTCACGAATATTTACGTGATTCCCATCGACTACGCTTTTCAGCCTCATCTTAGGAGCCGGCTAACCCTGCGCAGATTAACTTTACACAGGAACCCTTGGACTTTCGGCGGGAATGTTTTTCACATTCCTTTACGCTACTCATGTCAGCATTCTCACTTGTGATATCTCCAGCAAATTTCGCAATTCACCTTCACAGACTTACACAACGCTCCGCTACCGCCTATAGTATAAATACTATACGCTCATATCTTCGGTGTATAATTTAGCCTCGTTACATTTTTGGCGCAAAGTCGCTAATAGACTAGTGAGCTATTACGCTTTCTTTAAGGGATGGCTGCTTCTAAGCCAACCTCCTAGTTGTTTTGGCGTCTTCACATCCTTTCACACTTAATTATATCTTAGAGACCTTAGATGATGATCTGGGCTGTATCCCTCTCGGCTATGGACCTTAGCACCCATAGCCTGTCTGCTGTTCTATACTCATTAGTATTCGGAGTTTAGTTAGGTTTGGTAAGGCTTTTGGCCCCCCTAGCCTATCTAGTGCTCTACCCCTAATGATAAACGAACAACGCTCTACCTAAATAGATTTCGCGGAGAACCAGCTATTTCCGAGTTTGATTGGCCTTTCACCCCTAGCCACAAGTCATCCCACAATTTTGCAACATTGTTGGGTTCGGTCCTCCATTGGGTATTACCCCAACTTCAACCTGCTCATGGCTAGATCACTCGGTTTCGGGTCTAATGCAACTAACTATATTCGCCCTATTAAGACTCGCTTTCGCTGCGGCTACACCTAACGGCTTAACCTTGCTAGATACACTAACTCGCTGACCCATTATACAAAAGGTACGCCGTCACATGCCTCCTTTCCGAAGAAAGAATCATGCTCCGACAGCTTGTAAGTGTTTGGTTTCAGGATCTATTTCACTCCTCTTATCGAGGTTCTTTTCGCCTTTCCCTCACGGTACTAGTTCACTATCGGTCAACAAATAGTATTTAGGCTTGGAGGGTGGTCCCCCCATATTCAAACAGGATTTCACGTGTCCCGCTCTACTCTAGCTTTTAATAATCTTTACCTATACAGGACTATCACCTTCTATGATTATTCTTTCCAAAATATTCTAGTTATTATTATTAAAAGACTGGCCTCTTCCATGTTCGCTCGTCACTACTAACGGAATCTCGGTTGATTTCTTTTCCTCTGGATACTTAGATATTTCAGTTCTCCAGGTTCGCTTTTTAAGACTATAAATTCATCTTAAAATATCAAGTAAACTTGATGGGTTTCCCCATTCGGAAATCCACGAATAAACGGTTATTGGCACCTACTCGTAGCTTATCGCAGCCTATCACGTCCTTCATCGCCTTTTGTTGCCTAGGCATCCACCAAACACCCTTATTATAATTTTGCTATTACAAATAGCGCATATAGAGTAATTTTTGTCTCAGCTTGTTGTTAAAAACAATATCTTATTCACTTTTTCAAAGAAATTAGTATGCCAGTTATATGCAAAACTTTCGGATTCGTCAATAGATATTTACTATTTTTATGAATTAAATTTCTTTTTTTTTCTTGCTATAAATATTAGCCGCTATAAATAACTGCTGCCGCATTGTTTTGATGCCAAATATTAATATAGAAACATGCCGTTTTTACAGCTCTTTAGGAATCTTAAATTTAATGTTTTCCTCTATCCCTTTCAAATTAGTAATTTCTATATTTCTAATTTTTCTTATTTTATTAATTAAATTTTCAATTAAAACTTCAGGAGCAGATGCACCTGCAGTTATTCCTAAAATTTTAGTATACTGAAGTAAATTGAAAATCTCATCATCTTCTCCATTTAATAAATATGACTTTGCTCCAAAATTTTCAGCAATGTCCCTTAATCTATTTGAATTCGAACTATTTTTTGCACCAATTACAAAAACAGTATCTGCAATTTTCGCAAGCTTCTTTACTGCATCTTGTCGATTCTGTGTGGCGTAGCATATATTATTAAGTTCTGGCCCCTTAATATTTGGGAATTTACCTTTTAACTTATTAATTATATTTTTTGTATCATCTACACTTAAAGTGGTTTGAGTAACATAGGAAATTTTACTATCTGCTTCATAAGGTATGTTGTCTATATCACTTATGTTTTCAACAATAAAAACTTCTTGTTTAATCCTACCACTCGTCCCTTCAATTTCCGGGTGATTTTTATGTCCAATTAGAACCACTTTATCACCTTCATTTTCAAATTTTTGCGCTTGGAGATGGACTTTTTTTACAAGTGGGCAAGTAGCATCAATTATTTTTAAATTCTTATATTTTGATTTATTTTCAACTTTTTCACTCACCCCATGAGCAGAAAAAATAGTCACAGCATTCTCAGGTATCTCACTAATCTCTTCGACAAAAATTGCACCTTTAGCTCTGAGTCCTTCAACAACATATTTATTGTGCACTATTTCATGCCTAACATATACAGGAGCTCCATATTTTAAAATTGTACGCTCCACTATTTCTACTGCTCTTTCCACTCCTGCACAAAATCCACGTGGATTTGCTAAAAAAATCTGGAGTTTTGGCAAGTTAGCAGTATTTTTGAGCATAATATTGTATTATATGTATTATTTATGTATAAATAATAGCTTAAACTATATATGACAAGACTTTTTAGTAATGAGATGCACAAAATTTTGGGTTTTGATTCTGCTCATAGAATTATTGGACATAGCGGAAATTGCAAAATGCTTCATGGGCATAGATATACCCTAGAAGCTACATTCGAATCAGATGAGCTAGATGACTTAGGAATGGTAATTGATTTTAGCATCATTAAGCAAAAATTAATAAAGTGGCTAAATACTAATTGGGATCATAATACCATATTAAGCATAGCTGATAAAGATTTAGGTGATAGAATATCAAAAATCACTGGTCAAAAAATATTCTATTTAAAAGTAAATCCAACTGCAGAAAATATGGCTTATTTTTTATTACACAAGGTCTGCCCAATAATTTTTAAAGGTGAGTCTGTGCAATGCATGCAAATAAAATTGTATGAAACACCAAACTGTTATGTAACCGTAAAAACGTAATTAAATTGCCACTATAATTAAAAAATATGAAAGACAAAACCATAAAAGAAAATTTAGCGCTAGCTTATAGGATTTTGGCTTATTTAAAAATGGATGACCTCACTTACACTCATCTTTCTGCACGAAGCAGTGATGGAAATAGCTTTTATATATATCCATTTGGAACGTTTTTTGCGGAAGTCATACCCTCATCTCTTTTGGAGGTTGATTTCAATGGCACCGTATTGAGTGGCAAAGAATACCAGTATAACAAAACAGGATATATAATACATTCACTCATTTATAGAAAAAGAGCAGATATAAATGCCATATTTCACCTTCACACTGTTCCTGGAGTGGCTGTTTCTACGATGAAACAAGGATTATTACCAATAAGTCAATTTGCATTGCATTTTTATAATAGAATAAAATATCATGACTATAATTCATTAGCGTTGCAAGAAGAAGCGGGTGAGAATATTGTCTCAGATTTGGGAGATCAATATGTAATGTTCTTAAAAAATCACGGTACTTTAACTTGTGGCAAAACTATCCATGAAGCAATGTTTTATACTAACCACTTGGAAAAGGCATGTAGAGTTCAAATTGCAGCATTAACCGCAGGATTAGAAAATTTAATTATGCCAAGTGATACGATATGCAAACAAAGTAATGATGATCTTTTAAATTTTGAAAAAGATTTGGGTATGAGAGATTGGTTAGCATTAAAGAAAAATATTAAGTTATGAGTTAAAATTAAACTTGCTTTAAACTCATAGCTTAGATAAAAAAAGAATGTTTAAAAAAATTTAATAAGTGAATAATTACGAATTTGACAAAATTGCACTTTCTATTGCATTAGCTGTTTTTGCCGTTGTTTTTTGCGTGAACATCGGAGATTTAATTTATTACCCTGAAATTGCCGTTAATAAAAAGGGCTATAAAATTGAGATGTTAGAAAACGATGACAATAATACAAAACAAGAAGATGCAATAGATGAGGAAAATTTAGATTTAAAATTATTGTTTGACAAAGCGGACTATAAAAAGGGCGAATCTATATTTAAAAAATGTTCTATATGCCACACAATCAATAAAGGTGAAAAAAATAAAATTGGACCTAATTTATGGAACGTAATCAATAGTAAAGTAGCTTCAAAAAATGAATTTGCATATTCTACTGCAATGCAGCATAAAGGCAGCAATAACGATGTTTGGAGCCTCCAGGAATTAATTAATTATTTAAAGTCCCCAAGAAAATATGTCCCTGGCACAAAGATGGCTTTTGCTGGAATAAAAAAACTTGATGATCGAATAGATTTGATTGAGTTTTTAAGAAATCATGCAGATTCACCAATAAATAAGCCATAGATAATATTTTGAAATAAATATCCATCCCAATGATATATCTCTACGATTTACTTAATTTTTCTGAAACAAACTATATAATTAACGTCAACATTATCAGATAAATACCAATTTTTATTACTCATATCATAACTCATACCGGTAATATCTAATAATTCTAATTGATTCTTATTCATAACATGAATAAGTTCTTCAGGTTTAATAAATTTTTTCCATTCATGCGTCCCTATAGGCAATAACTTTAAAACGTATTCAGCTATAAATTTTGCTTGAATTAATGATTTAATGGTTTTGTTAATTGTTGAAATAAACATAACACCATTTTTTTTAAGTAATTTTGAGCTTTCCGAAAGAAAATTCTCAACATTGTCAACATGCTCCACTACCTCCATATTAAGAATTATATCAAATTTCTCATGTTTATTTTTAATCAACCCTTGAACACTAGAGCATTTGAAATTCACTTTAAGCTTGTTTTCTTTTACATATTGTTTGGCAATTTTAATGTTTTTGTCAGAAGGATCAATTCCAATAACACAAGCTCCAAGCCTTGCCATTGGTACCGATAATAACCCTCCACCACAACCTATATCTAATAATTTAAAATTATCTAACGGTTGCTCATTTAAAGCATTTATTTTAAAATGCTTTAGTATATTCTCCTTAATGAATTTTATTCTAACAGGATTGATATCATGAAGTGGTTTAAATTTACCTGATTCATCCCACCACTCCTCTGCTAAGGCAGAAAATTTTTTGACCTCCTCTTTGTTAATTGTAGTATCTTTAAGCATTTCCTGAATACGGGGCAATATATGTAGAATTTTTTATACCGAGTTTCTCAATAGCAAATGACCATTTATTTTTCATCTCATGAGAGAAAATTAAATCGATATTTGGCTGAATGACAAACCAACTATTTTCTGTAATCTCGTCTTCTAATTGATTAGAATCCCAGGCGCTAATCCCCCTAGCAAGTAAAAATTTTGATTTATCGTTTTTAATGATAAAATTCTTAACAAAATTTTGTATATCCGTATGTAAAACAATCGATTGCATTGAACTAAATTGTTTTTCTTGTTGTTTATCAATACTTAACGCAATGATTCTTTCAGTATTCACAGGACCACCAAAAACAATGGGTAATCTCTCGTCTTTGACTTTATTAGTATTCTTATCAAATAGCTTTAATAATTCATGATTTGATACGGAACCTATTTCATGATTTAAAATCACTCCAAAAGCCCTATCTTTATCATGCATAAAAATATATATTAGCGATTTTTCAAAAAACCGATCTTCTAATCTTGGCGACGCCATTAATATTTTTCCTTCCAATGAACTAAATTTATTTTTCATAATAATCCTCTCAATTTAAATTACCAAGTCGCAGTAGGGGGTAAAGACATGAGGATTGCTTCTGTGTTTCCGTTAGTCATCAGTCCAAATTTTGTCCCTCTATCATATAACAAATTAAATTCTACGTACCTTCCTCTTTTATCTAATTGCGCAGATTTCTCTTTTTTGGTCCACTTTTTCATAATATTTTTCTCTATTATATTTAAAAATGCCTCCTCAAACTGTACACCAACTTCCCTAGTAAATTCAAAATCTTTTTGCCAATTACCACTATTTAAATAATCATAAAAAATTCCACCAACTCCTCTAAATTCATCTCTATGAGGCAAATAAAAGTATTCATCACAGTTTTTCTTAAACTTTGTGTAATAATTTTTATCAAATTTATCGCATGCATTTTTAAGATGACCATGAAATATTTTTGTATCTTCGTCATTTACAAATGTTGGCGTTAAATCTCCTCCTCCTCCAAACCATTGCTTGGTGGTAACAATCATCCTCGTGTTAAAATGAACTGCGGGAATATGCGGTGAATTCATATGGGCTACCAATGAAATACCACTTGCCCAAAATTTATTATTTCCATCTTCACAGCCCGGCATTTCTTTTGCAAATTTTTCAGAAAACTCTCCATAAACAGTGGATATATTTACACCTACCTTCTCAAAAATTGAGCCCCGCATAATTGACATTTCACCACCACCTCCTCCATCTCTATCCCATTTTTTTCGCGCAAATGTTGCTAACGAGCCATTGTCTTTCTCTATTGTTTCAAATCTATTGCAAATTTGGTCTCTTAGCTCTCTAAACCAACTACTTGCTAATTTTTTCTGATTTTCAAACTTATCCACTACTTTGATTCTATAAATTTCAAAGCCTCAAGAGACGCCATACATCCAGTGCCTGCAGCTGTTACTGCTTGTCTAAATATTTTATCTTGCACATCACCTGCAGCAAAAACTCCTTCAATACTTGTTTTTGTGCTGTCTGAGTGTGTTATAATATACCCCTCTTCATCCATATCTAATTTACCTTTAAATAAATCAGTATTGGGCTTATGCCCAATAGCAATAAAAATTCCATCAGTCCTTAAATTTGATATATTGCCTGTCTTAAGATTTTTTATTTTTGCGCCTTCCACGGACAATGGATTTTCTGATCCCAAAACTTCTTCTAAAGCGCTATCCCAAATAACTTGAATTTTCGGGTGTTTGAAAAGCCTATCTTGTAAAATTTTCTCTGCTCTAAGCTTATCTCTCCGATGTACCAAAATTACTTTTGATGCATGATTAGTAAGATATAATGCCTCTTCAACTGCAGTGTTACCCCCACCTATCACAAGAACTTCCTTATTCTTATAAAAAAACCCATCGCATGTCGCACACCCTGAGACACCAAAACCCATGAATTTTTTTTCTGATTCTAGACCAAGCCATTTAGCCTGAGCTCCGGTTGCAATAACAACTGAATTTGCCAAATATTTGTTACCACTGTCTCCTAAAGCTACAAAAGGGTACGATTTGAGATCGACATTAATAATCATATCATTCACAATTTGCGTTCCTGCTTTTTCAGATTGTTGCTTCATTTCTTCCATTAACCACGGACCCTGAATAGTTTCTGCAAATCCAGGATAATTTTCAACATCAGTGGTGATTGTAAGTTGCCCTCCTGGCTGTTGGCCAGAGACTAAAATCGGTTCAAGTGCTGATCTTGCAGCATAAATAGCGGCGCTATAGCCAGCAGGACCTGAACCTATTATTAAAACTTCTGTTTTATATACTTTTTGCATTGGCTATTAAATTTCACCTGAATTTTTACTAAGATAATTTTTTATGCCTTCAGCATCTGGCTTAATAGTCGCCTTGCCTGGCTTCCAATTCGCTGGACAAACTTCCCCATGCTCTTGATGAAATTTAAGTGCATCCACCATACGCAAAGCTTCATCCACATTTCTCCCAAGTGGTAAATCGTTAACTACTTGATGTCTTATAACAAAATCCTCATCAATTAAAAACGTACCTCTCAACGCCACTGCCTGGTTTAATAATACATCATAACTACGAGAAATATCTTTAGTTATATCTGAAACTAGAGGATATTTTATTTTACCAATTCCCCCATTATCAATGCTTGTATTTTTGTATGCTAAATGAGAAAAGTGTGAATCAATACTAACACCTACTACTTCGGTGTTCCTTTTTTCGAATTCTGCTAATTTTTTATCAAATGCTATAATTTCAGATGGGCATACAAATGTGAAATTTAAAGGATAAAAAAACACAACACCTTTCTTACCAGACAAAAATTCACTTAAAACAAAATTTTCGTTTGTCGAATTATCTCCCATTATTGCAGTTGCTTTGAAATCAGGAGCTTTTTTACCAATTAAAAATGACATTAATTCATACCTCTATAAATACCGTTAATATTGCTTATAATATATTGTAGCTAATATCAAAACACAAGGTAATGAGCTTACAAATTCTTAATGATAGAAAATTTTACTGTATAAGGCCTTATATTTTTAGCAAATCTATATGTATAGTCAAAAGCCAAACTATATTTCTTATCAAGCTTATAACTTATCTTTGCGCCCATTTTATTTTCAATTTTTTTCTCATCTAAAAGAGAATGATATTCAATATGTGACTTTAGTTTTTCTTTTGCTTCTTCTTCTAAACCTTTGGTGGATATCTTTTTATAAATTGATGCAAAAGCATATCTTTCAAACGAATTTTTATATAACTGATTGTGCTCAAATGAAAATAATAAGCAAATTTCATCTGTTAATTTTAACCCTAAATTTAAAGTCATAAAAAACTCTTTACGTTTAATTTGTGGATTCATTCTGCCAGCAAACATTATCTCATAATAATTTTCTTTCAGTTTTTTAAAATCAAATTTATTTGCATAGGATAAGCCTATTTTGAGTGAAGGATTAGAAATATTAGTACCTCCTTCTCCATGAATAGCTGCTGGAAATCCTAAAATAGAATCAACCGATATACGATGCTCTCCTTTTTTATACAACAAAGTTCTAAGCCCAATTTCATAATCTACTCCTATAAAATTCATTTTCCCCTTATAATGATTCAAAGGGATATATTCGTCACACTGTGGATTAGTATCACTTTTTTCTTCTTTTTTTATATCCAAATCACTATAAATTCTTTGAATATCTAGTTTACTTATCAGCGTAAATCTATCCGATAACCCTTGTTCTTTATATTTTGTTAAAACAAGTTTTTTTGTATCGTCATTGAAGTATAATTTACTGCAATCAAAATTATAATCAAAAGAGCTCTTGTAGCCAGGATCAAACGCTAAACTATACTCATTATATTTATTATCTTTACCTCTTTCCCAAGCATAACCAAAAACAAAAGATGGGGCAAAAAATGGTATAAGCAACAAAACTTTGATGCTATTCTTTGAGAATCTCATTATTTATTTTCCTTCCAACTATCTCTAGTTGAATGTTAATCAATGTAATGAAAATTGCAAGGAAAAATAGTGAAAAAAACATAATAAATAGTGGATATAACATTGATTCATGAATTTTAGGACCATCAAAGGTAAGGACACTACTTTTTTGATGCAAGGTCGCCCATAAATCCACTGAAAATTTAATTATAGGAAGATCTAATAAACCTAAAATAGCAAACACAGCTGCGATTTTCGCACTTCTTAATTCACTTTGAAAAGAATTTCTAATCAAAAAATATAAAATTTCAAAACACAATAATATTAACATGGAGGTTAATCTTGCATCCCAAATCCACCATGTGCCCCATGCTGGTTTTCCCCAAATGGATCCTGTGACAAGTGTACAGATTGATAAATAAATGCTCACATATGCAAAAGATTTTGCGAAAACATCATACATTGGATTTTTTGAAATAAGAAATAGTAATGAAAATATCCCCAGTGAAAAATAAAAAAATATTGCAAGCCATGCAGATGGAACATGCAAATATAATATTTTGACCAAATTCATTTGCAAATAATCATCAGGAGAGTCATAAAATATCACATAGAGCCCCCATATAAAACAAATGCATGATAAAATAAACGTACCTATAGAAATTTTAGTTAAATACTTTTTTAGAAACTGATAGTTTATCATAGCAGTGTAATTTAAATATTATTCTCCGCCGCCTAATTGATGGACATATACAGCTAATTGTCTAATTGTCGAATCAGATAATTTATCTTTCCAATAAGGCATCACACCAGCTCTACCACTATATATCACATCATAAATCGTATTGTAATCATTTCCGTATAACCAAATAGCATCCTTAAGATTTGGAGCACCAAATTCTCTATCTCCTTTAGCATCTTTACCATGACATGAAGAACAGTGTTCTTGATATAGAGCATCAGCCCCCTTATTAAAAAGATCCTTATTATTTAAATTTAATATATATTTAGTTAAAATATCAATTTGCTTGGATGTTAATATCTTATCTTTTCCAAAAGCAGCCATCGCAGAATCTCTCGTTTCTTCATGAGTTGACCTAATGCCATAATTTAGCGTGGTATATATATCATCAGTTTTTCCTCCCCATAACCATGCTCCTGATGTCAAATTTGGATAACCTATATTTCCTCCTCCTCCAGCACCATGACAAACTGCACAATTATTTTGAAATGCAGATTTTCCACCTGCGTTTGCAAATTTCATTAAATTTTTATCTTTTAGTATTTCTTCAAAGCTACTTTTATCAAATTGCTCTTGATACTTGCTCCTTATTTTTTCAATTTTCTCAATATCCTTATTTAACTCTTTTTTAGAAGACCAATCCAATATGCCCTTACCATTTGGGACTGGCCAGCTTGGATAAAGAAGCCAGTATATCAATGCAAAAAATAATGCTATGTAAAAAAATAATCTTAGCCAAAATGGATCGGGATTATCGTACTCTTTTATTCCATCCCATTCATGCTCCGTAGTTTTTGGAGCCTTATTCTTTTCTATTTTACTCATTTTCTTCTTCCTCATTTAAAGGAATTTTACTTAATGATTCGTATAATTTTTTGGATTTTGGTCTAAATATCCAGCATATAAGCCCTACAACACTTGCTCCTAAAAAAGATAAAGTGATTACCTTAATATAAAATATCTCATTCATAAAACACCTACCAATTTCTTCCTTGATTACTGTTTAAATCAATTTTATTTCCAAGACCTTGTAAATATGCAACTAATGCATCCATTTCTGTAATATGATCAACTTTTCTATTAAATTTTCTGATTACTACCTTTTCTCCATATCTTTTTCTAAATTCCTCTATAGCGCTGATTTCCTGATTCATACCAAGTTGCGCAGATAAATCATTCTTATAATTCTCTATATAATCTTTTGTATACGGCATTCCTGATAGCCTTAAAGCAGACATTTTATTTTGTATATCATCTATTTTCAGATTCCTTTTAAGTAAAAATGGATAAGCAGGCATAATTGATTCTGGCACTAATGATTGTGGATTATGTAAATGCTCTACATGCCAGTCATCTGAATATTTTTCCCCAACCCTTGCTAAATCTGGACCTGTTCTTTTTGAACCCCAAGCAAATGGATAATCGTACATACTTTCAACAGCTAAAGAATAATGCCCATATCTTTCAACTTCATCAGTTAATTTTCTGACTTGTTGGCTATGACAACCATAGCACCCTTCTCTTTTATATATAAAGAAGCCTTGTAATTCTAATGGTGTATACAGCCTAAGCTGTTCTGTTCTTTCAATAGCTATTTCTTTTTTAAACAAAGGAAAAATTTGAATAATAGCCCCAATTGACGTAACAATTATTGTTAACACTAACAATATAAAAATATTTTTCTCTATTTTACTATGGAAGGCACTCATAAATTAGGCTAAATTTTCTTTGGTATTTCTACGTAAACTAGGTTCGATAATCTTATTATTTCTAATGGTCATAATGGCATTATAGGCCATAACTATAGCTCCACACCAGAATAAGAAACCACCTATTGCTCTTATTAAATAGTACGGGCTTAAAATCTTAACAATTTCAACAAAAGAATATTTTAAAAATCCCATGTCATCATAGCTTCTCCACATTAATCCCTGAGTTATGCCAGCGGTCCACATTGAAGTGATGTACAATACTATTCCTATAGAAGCAAGCCATAGATGAATGCTGATTAATTTCACAGAATACATATCCTTTTTACCCCATAAATCAGGTATCATATGGTATAATGCCCCAAAGCTAATTAATGCAACCCAACCAAGAGCACCAGAATGAACATGACTAATTGTCCACTCAGTATAATGGCTCAAAACATTAACTGACTTAATTGCCATCACAGGACCTTCAAATGTACTCATACCATAAAAGGCCACAGCAATGATTAAAAACCTCA
>Ga0209992_10000836_pt1 | contig 37603 bp, 43 predicted proteins | sample 2SBtaG_2_FD_182564 | JGI IMG/M metagenome (GOLD analysis project Ga0209992, IMG submission 182564) | Deep subsurface microbial communities from Kolumbo volcano to uncover new lineages of life (NeLLi) - 2SBTROV12_ACTIVE470 metaG (SPAdes)... | ecosystem: Environmental > Aquatic > Marine >...
TCTCCCCAACTTAACTCTTGAAGATATTCCGTTATTTGATGCCATTGAATTACGCGCCGGTGAAGTTTTTACATTAGATGGGTATGATCCCCACCGATGGAAAAGTAGAGCTGTAATGGCTGCTTAAATTAAAAGTGTTAGGAGCGCATAAGCCATTATGTATAGTTGTGTGATAAACTACCGCTCCTTTAAGGCTTAAACTAACTTCTCTATATACTGGTTAATATATATCTTTAAAAGTTTACACGTTTTGTATATTATGCTTAACTTGTTAAATGAGCGAGCGTAACAATCTTTGATTGTGGTAGAGGACCGGCAATAAGCGATTCCATGAGGAATGTGCTATGGGATCTACCAAACAAAACGAAAAAACAGGAAAACACGAAAAACCCGGAAAACAGCAAAATAGTCCGGTGCGTGTTATGGCTCCTCAAAGAAAAAATAAGAATAGAAATTTAATTTTAAGTGTTGTTAAGTCAAATCCTTCTTCTACTGTCCATAGAATCTCTTTACTTTCTAAGTTATCTTATTCAACAACAGAAAATTATGTTAAATCATTACTTTCAGAGGGATCACTCGTAATAATTGAGAACGGTGTTCAAAAGAACATCTTCCATAAAAATTTCTTTAAAGGAGTTTCAAATGAAAACTAGCGAAGCAATTGAAATATTCCACAGAATGGGCTTCTATAATCTTGCTGATTATCTAAGAGAAAAAAAGGAGGAGACTCAACATGAGCCCACACCAGATATTATGCAATAGTCTGAAAGTTTTTGTTTTATTTAATTATTGTGTAACGAAGAATCATGTTGATAATGAAAAATGCCTGAAGATCAAACTTCAATAAATAACATTAATGATAAATTAGATTATCTTACAAATAAAATTGACATGTTTGAAGGACTGTTTCGAGTGCTTATCCGAAGTAAACTTTCAAATAAGCTCGCCAAAGTAAAAGATGAGGTAGAGCGAAGAGGACATATGAGAACTACTGATATTATGGGATTTGTTGACGTGGCAAGGCCTACTGCGCTGACATACATGGAGAAGCTTGGCAAAGAACTTGAATTCACTTATAGGAAAGGAGAACCCTCTCGAAAAATCTCAGGTGTTATTGTCTATGATAAATCCAAAATATTACAAGATCGTCTTCAAAGGTTGGAAAAATTATTCTCTACTGAAAAAACTGTCTCTTTCAATCAGATTATGGAAGAATTTGGAATGGGACTTCCTGATGCAAAGGATTTCGCTTACTACATTTGTGATAGAACAAAGAAATACAAAATCAAAGATGGAAACAAACTTGAAAGACTGTAAAGTAAAAAGGAGTGTTAATAGTTCAGATAAGAGATCTACCAACTATTACATTTACTATAAAGTCTTAATTACAGTTCGTCATTTAAAAATAAAACTATTAAATTTACTGTTAACACTTAATACTTCTACTACTACACTACTAAAGAAACACTATTATCATTACTACATTACAGCTATAGTAAATTCAACTCTAAGAAGATGCTGCATAATAAAGGCTTTACAGAAATTTTAATCATTACTTCAAAAAAAATGACCTACAACAAAAGAAAATGTCTCTACTGCGAAGAAAGCTTTGAGATCGTAACAGAAAAAGCCATAAAACGCTACTGTTCTGACAGACATAGAGTTTATGCATACCGAGAACGATTGTTACGCTCAAAAGCTAACAAACTTCGTTAGAATGCACACAGAAAAAAGAATTAGAATACCAATTAACAACGACTCTTTCATTATACATCCTAACAATAGATTTAAGTAATTCAAATGATAGTCAGACCTTAGGCGGTCTGCCTCTTACTAATCTCTTTAACTTATTCTCAGAAGGTTTTTAATGAAAGTAATGGATTATATGGTTCATGTGTTTGGAACGTTTCTTACGTGAAGCATGTTGGTCACATATAGTGTTTAGTTCATGTGATTCATTTGTTGTTCTTTTTGTTTTAGTTGATTCACTTCAGAACTTCATGTGATCCAATATAGGTTTTATCATTATCAGCTGGTTCAGATAGTAATACACGTTATTCAAATCCCCCCATGTCATGCTCCTTCTACCGATATGCATTTTGTATATTTCACCATACGCTGTTTGAGCTAGCCATTTAATGAACTATTGTGCTAATATGCTGAAAATTTTCTTTTTTCATTATTATCACGAATATTCAATAAAAGGCACTCAAACTTCTTACAGAACCGCTATGAAATATCCAAAACATCAATGGAAAGGAGGTGAAACGAACATGGGATTTGAACCAACAACTCCAGACTATTCTGGAGACGGTATCGCTATCTGGAACGCTAAAGATAAGAACAATAAACCTTATCTTAAGATAAAAGTTCTTGGCGGCAAATGTATCAACTGCTTCAAAGTTGAAATTAAGAAGGACGAATAATGTCCTTCTTTTCTATTTCTTTAAAGAATTTGAATTGTTTATTTAGAGGGATGTTTCTTTGAAGCTAAGACCATTCTTGCTAAGATAATCTTCTATGAGATCCATAGATTGCATTCCAACGCCACGGAGAACATAAATTTCATGATCTGTGTGCTTAATAAGATCACCAACTGTGCGAATGTTTGCCCTTTCTAACTGGTTGCAGGGATATGTTGCTAACCCAATCTCTGTAAGTGGCAACTCTGTGACTGTTGCTGATCCATTTCTTCGTGAAGTATTTCCTGTTCTTGTAACAATAAGTTCGAGACCTTCGGGTCCTAGAACAATGTCAGCGAGATCTGTGACTCTAACAGGGTCTCCATCAAGTATGAGACCAATTCCGTCAGCATCTCCGAGCCATTTCCCTGGATTTGAAATTGCATAACCTATTGCTTCTTCAGGTGATCTGCCCAATGAAACTACTGCATACGATCCTGCTGAGGTAAAATGAGGGTTTACTGCTTCGCCAGGTTCTCTAAAGGAGAGAAGATAAGGAGCATATTCATCAGGTTTCGGTGTTTCTGTCATTTGTAATCACTAAGTATATACTGCAGTATATAGGTTATAAAGCTTTCTATTAACCTCTTAACATGATAGGCTCACTCCGTTCGCTATCCTCTCGCTCCCTTCGGTCGCTCGCATTCGCTCACGACGACGTAATAAATGATTAATAGATAATGCAGTTATTTGGTCTCAGAGTTCGCCCAAATGGAAGTGATCCATTAATCAGTATCGCATAAGGAGTTGGAATGTGTCTTTGTGAATGAGTCTGAAGGTAAATGAGTGGAGATAAGTTAGGACTTGACAGAAAAATTTTTAAAATTTAAAAAATATTATACGATTATGTCAGAAGTACACCAAAAGATTGTTGATGAAATAGTTAAAGGATATTCTAAGAAGCCTGAAGTTATAGCTATTAATGTGCTTGGTAGTTTGGCAACTGGTACTGAGAGACTTGATTCTGATGTTGATATTGAGATTGTTGTTGATACTGATGGTGAGTGGGGTTGGGAAAAAAGAAATAAGTATGGGATACATATAGATTTTGTTATTTGTCCTAAAAAACAAATGGAACATCAAGTTAGAGACTATCCTTTTTTATCTCATATAAATCTCCATAAAAAAATACTTTATGACCCTCAAAATTTTATGAAAGGAATGCAAAAAGAATTACAAGAATATATGGATAAACATCCAGAAGTTGTGAAATTTTGGGAAGAAAAACTAAAAATTATGAAAGAAAACAAAGCTAAAGGAAAAGATCCTCACGATGCTAAAAAGACATTTGATGAAGCAGAAATATTATTCTCAAAAGAACATAAGATAACCCGAGACTATTTTAGATCAGATGAATAAGGAAATTAGTGTTAGTAAAGTTAAGAAAATTATTTCTAAAGTTATTGATGGTGAGATCAAACTTGCTAGAAAGGAGTTTCCTTTACGACTGAATAAGATTAGGGATGAGATCTTCTTTAAAATCGACAACCCAAACTATGCAAGAAATCATTAAACTTTTATAGCAATATACTCTTTATTGAACATATGGGAGCTGTAGGAACATTTTTCAAATGGATTGGGCTTATTGTAATTATATTTTATTTGATAGTGTATGCTTCATTTTATTTTATTGACAAATCAATTGAAGAGTCTAATGAAAAATTTGAACAAAAATATGATGAATTGGAACAACAAACAAAAGAAATTCAAAATGAGAAAAAAGCATTAGAAGAAGAAAAGCAGGAAGAAGAAAAAACTAATAATAATTTACTTGATGAATTCCATAAACATACAGATTTGTCAAGCGAGGATGTTAATGAATTTGACAAATTATCTAATAAAAAAGAAGACCATCTTGAAACAAAAGTAGAGGATATAGAATGGTACAGCGAGTCTATATCACTAATGCAAGCAGAAATTAATTTGCTTGAAAAATATATAGGACACGAAAATTCTTTTTATGATTTTATTGTAGAAAATGATGAAGAACTAAAAGAATTAGAAATTGATACATTTTTTTGGAAAACAAGTACAAAAGATAGAATAGTAACATTTAATCAAATAATTGACTCCCTTGAATCAACAATAGAATCTAGCTATGGAATTATTAGTATCAAAATGGAATTACAAGGCCTATCCAACATAGAAGAATCAACTTACGAATGCAGTTACAACACCTACAATTGCGATGCTTTCAGCACATATGCTCAAGCAAAAGCAGTCTTTGATGAATGCGGTGGCCTATCCAACGACGTCCACCACTTAGACGGTGATCAAGACGGCATACCTTGCGAGGGATTATATTACCAATGAACAATAGCTACAAAACACTATTAGGGTGGGGAATATTAATTATCATTATTCTAATGGCTCAATGCTCTCCTAACGAACAAGCTGATGAAACTCTTTTAGAAGAGCCTGCAGAAACACAAGAATTAACAATAGAACAATATGAAGAAGACAAAGCAGAATTAAAACAATTGAAAAAAGAGATAATTGACGAGGAGGATATTATTATTCAAATAGCAAATAATTGTTTTGATGAAGGCAAATTCTTGAGTAAAAAGGATATTGAAGCTCTTACATATGAGTGTACAGACATGGAAACACAGGAAGTTTCTAAATATTCTATTGATATCTCAAAAGTTGAAAATTATGATTGAAACCTTAGAAGACAAACTTAAATAGCAAGCTATCTTTCGTTTTTCGTGAAATAAATTGGAAATGACTCTTTTTGGACTCCTTTTAGGAGGACTCTTAATTTATGGTGTATTCTCTCTTAATAGGTATTTTGATCGTTGCTATTTCAAACGTCATGGTAAGAAATATAGGGGCTTGTCGGACCAGTTTGGTGATTGGCTTGCAGACCTTCTCAACAAGAGGAAAAAAAAATGAGAACCAAACAATATGAATTTTTCTTAATTATGCTGGGGATGGCAGCATTCTTAGCATTTGCTTTCAAACAATGGGTTGCAGGAATAATCTGTGTTGGATTTATAATTATACTTGCTAGACCAGGCAAAAGGTACAAAGCAAGAATGCAAAAAGAAGACGATACTGAACAAAGAAGACAGGATATTATTGAAGAAGAAAGACTAAAAGAAACGGGTAGATTACAAGCCCATGAGGATTATGCCTTAGAAAAAGCAAGAAAAACCCGGAAGAGGGGTTTGTTCTAAAATGAAAGATAAACTATGGATGTTAGGACTTTTAGCAATATCATTAATTCTTACAGGATGTCAGCCAGAAGCAGTTGAAGAACAATCTATCGTAGAACAGAATGAAGACTTAGTTTCTAAAATGCAATCTGATGAAGAAATTGTGGTTGTGATTGATGTTAGTCCTGATGAAGTTGTTGTTTATGAAAAAGAAATTGAACTTAAAAAACGTTTTAACGTTGATTCTGTTGGCCTAACAACTGGTTATATAGAAGTTGGAGAAAGATTAGGAGATCTCCCTTTCTTAGAATACATCAGATTTTCAAACATTGGTATAACTGAAGAGTACCCTCAAGTTAAGTTTAAATTTGTCTCAGAAAACCCGTTTATTGTTTATTTCATGCAAAACGAATATTCTTCTCTTGAAAAAAAATACATTAAAAAATATGGTGTTAGTTATCTTGATTCTGGAGCTATTCCACGAACTATTCGAAACCCATGGTATATTGCTGATTGGCTAAGAGATTACACCATTTCCGATTGTCCCCAAGTTGATTTCAAATACCCCTATCCACAGAAAGTCGGTGATCTTTATGTTTTGGAAGGTTCTTGTTTAGTTTACAACCCTAATTGGCAAACACAGGGAATAATGATCTGGAATATGTGGGATTGGGATTTTAGTTCAGATAAATCAGATCACAATAAGGACATTGTAGTTGATGTCACTTTAACAAAGAAAAAAGGTGATCTCCCTGTTACTTTTGAAGAAGAATTTATTCATGAAGAAATCATACAACATTGTCCACCAAAAACAGAAAAATGTGAACAAAAATGGTTTTATCATCAAAAAGAAGTTCAAAAAATTTATGATGATAACTACAATATTCTTGGAGAACTTCACAGATACACATGTAATGGATACTTTGACCCAAAAGATGAACAAGTATACACCGTTGAAACATGGTGTTGGGAAAAACAAGAAATATGCAATGATTACAAAGACAACGATGACGACAAACTAATGGACTGCCAAGACCCAAACTGCTCAGAGGACGTTTACTGTAAATGAAAACATGTAATACTTGTAAAAAAAAATTGATACTTCCTAGAAAATATTGCTACTTTTCTTATCCAGGCACTAAAAAAAGTTCTTTGAGAATTACTGAAGAAAGAATTGAATGTGGTAAGTGTTTTTACAGTCATTTTTCAGAAGATTATGATGATGATAAAAATACTGAACTTGCTTTGACTTTTCATAAAAAAGATTTTAAAACAGCATTGAAAATACATAATAAGATTTTTCAAAAAAACAGACCCGGTGATTGGTATTCTAGAGGTAACATTTTGCAGGGGCTTAATAGAACTGCAGAAGCGTTAAAATGTTATGATGAGGCATTACTCCTAGATACACATTATGTTAAAGCATGGTATAGAAAAGGATGGCTACTATTAAAGAAAAATAAATTTGAAGACGCTATGAAATGTTTTGAAAATGTCATTGAATTAGAAGATGATGATTATGAATATCCCCCAGATAATTGGCATCTTGCTGGCATTATCAGTTTATTAGTATCCACAGTGCAACATAACAATGCTCTTGCTAAAAAGAAAAAATCCATTACTAAATCAACGAAAAAAATATCAAATCTTATTAGCATGCTCTATCAACCATTTACATTAGGTCTTATTATTGGAGAAGATGATGATGGAGAGAAGCTTGTTTTTACTCCCCAAGGTTTTGATGAACTCCCCCCTATTCAACAATTAACACTGAAAGATATTCACCGATTTATAGATTTATGCAATACAAACCTACAAAGAATACTTGATGTTATCGAACCAAACATTCTTGCTGAATTTCCTGATCCTGGCAAAGAACATTAAATCAAATATAAAAAGAGGAAAAGAAGAAAATGAGATATTACAAAAAGCGAAAATTGATTAAGCAGGTAGTATGGGTGATAGTTATACTTCTTGTATATTTTAACTGGAATTTTGTTACCACATATATTGTGGATAATGAAGGATATACTGCAGAAGATCTTAAAGAAAAATACACTGATAAAAAAGAATCACTTACTCAAGTTGTAGAAGAAACCTTCATTTATGATGAACCTGCAGTAAAGTATGAATATAATATTCAATTGATAGAACAAGAAATACTTCATTTAACAAACAAAGAAAGAAAAAAAGAAGGCCTTACTTTACTAAAACATCATGATCCTGTAAGTTATGCTGCTCGCAAACATAGTGAATGGTTAATGGCAACCTACAATGAACCCTTTTCTCCAAGTGATAATATATTAATCTTTCACGAAGGAAAAGATGGTACTGAACCTGTTGATAGATTAAATAACGATAATATCTATGATTTTGATATGTCTGCAGAAAATGTTGGATCTGCAACTAGTTTTGAATTTTATTCTCCTGGAGAGATTCCAGACTCAGAAAAAGATGAAAAAGAAATTGCCAAAAATATGGTGAATGGTTGGATGAACAGCCCTGGCCATAGAGAAAATATTTTAACTCCAGAGCTTGAAGAGATAGGTGTGGGAATAGCTATAGACTCCAAGAACTTATTGTTTATTGGAACTCAAAACTTCATAAGAATGGTTGAATGTGGTTACGAAACAGGACCCTGTTGTGAAGAAGAAGGTTATTATCCCTCCTGTTACATACCATTAGACTGTACAAACAATATTTGTGAATGATAATCATGGAAAATAATCTAAGTCAATGTTCAAGAGAAACCACATTATTTGATGAGATTTTCATCTGGCTTCTTTTAATTACTGTGATCCCCTATATGTTTACAGAAATATTTTCAAACATAGTTTCTAATTTTGTCATTTTAAAAAAAAGTACTATTGAATCTTTGCTTCAAATTGGCTTTGTTATTCTCACAATTTTAATTACATTTATGAGTTTTGAAGTTTCTAAGCTAAAGGGGAAAATAAAAAACATAGTTGATCGTATGTGGGTCCCCGATAAAAAAGTAAATCTGCTTAATGTTAAGACAATTGTTGAAGAGTATATTGAAGGATTGAAAAAAAAGTACAAGAAAAAAAATCTTAATGAGATCCCTAGTGGAGCAGTAATTCACCATCGTGGAACTGGAACGATATTTATAGGTCATGCGATAGGACTTGAAAAGGATCTTAAAGAACTAAAAAAATTTGAACCAACCATAACAATGCTAAGACAGACAGAACACTTCATTATAAGGATAGTAATTCTTTTGATGATTCTTCTTATCTTGGTATTTATCAATCCTTCAGCAACTAGTGAAAAATTCATAACATTCCAAATTATATTTTTAATTTCTGCCTTTTTTTCAATTTTATCAGGACTTGTTCAATTACTTAGAAGATATTTCAAAATAGACTTGGAAGAAAAACAGAAAAACACATAGCACTAGGAAAGAGTTTATACTGTAGGCTAGAAGGGAAATAGCTTAGTTATTTGTTCCAGATAAGAACTGAACCGATAAAAGAAAATAATGTTAGTGCAGACCATCCAATGAAACCTTTGGAGAGCCATTCGGCAGGGCTATATCCATATAATTTTGTTACTGAGAAAATAATAATAACAACTAAACCAAAAAGTGTCCAAAAACTCCAGGTTTTTAGAAAATCTAGATCGGTTTTGTTTAAGTTGTAATGTTTCATTTTTTATCCCTTACATGATTATCTAATAGCTTAAGTGCTTCAGTAACTTGTGTTAATTGCTTATCTTGAGCTTTAAACTGCTCTTCTAAGAGTTCTCTTTTGTGCTTTTCTTTTTCTAATTCCTTTTGAAGCTCTGTTTTATCAACTGTTGAAAGCAGATCATCCTCGCTAACATCATCAGTAACGCCTATAAAATTAGTATAATATTTGATCATTTGTGGATTTGTCCATCCAAAACGATACATCAATGTATTATGATTATCATAAATAGAAACATAATGGCAGGCACTACAATGCCTAAAATCATACATTGTTGGCTCTTTATTGATAGTTCTTCGTCCAATCCTTTTGATATACTGATTAACGACACTTGGTGAAATCTTAAACAAAAAATCATCACTCTTCAAATCTAAAGAAGCAATGTACTCTGCAATCAATTTACTTGACAAATGTAACTTTATTTTTCTGCCAAACGTCTTTGAGCTCTCTTCGCGAATATTTAACTGAAGAACATCGGATCCCCTTTGTTTGATGACATCTTTTACCCGTACATTAGACAATTCTTTTGGTGCACGAATACCACTATCAAACATAAGAAGCATAATTGCCTTATACTTAAATTTAGCTTCTCTAACCATCTTTTGTAATTCATTGATGTCAAAGTACACAAAATCTGATTTCTTTGTCTTACCAGCCATGACATCATCTGTGATGTCAGAAACAACACTACCTTTTTTACCGTTAGTCTCCTCATACAATCGATTTTGCACCTTCATATGCCAATGCCAAAAAGACTTGAAGTCAACAATAAAATTTCTCGTTGAATTATACTTCTCACCCTTCTTAGTTCTTATTTTCCCATCAACTAAACGATAAATAAACTCACTAAAATCATCACGAGTTAATTCACAGAGAGGTTTATTAAATTCCTTTTCTGTGAGAATGGATAATCGAGTCATTCGAGACTTTAATGCTTTAAGTCTTGCAAAACCTACTCTACCTGTTTTTCTTTGAGTATTCTTTCCTTTTTCCATATCAGATAAGAAAGCTAAATCTCTATTAGCGTCTGACACACCATTAAGTTTTCTACCATTATTAACCCAATTCCTATACAACACTTCGTTATTATGTGGATCAATAATTTCAACCATTAATTATAGAAAAAGCACAGTTCTATATATTTGTTGCGGTAAAAAATAACAAAAGTGTTAGGAGCGCATAAGCCACCTTCTGTCCGTCTTCTTTACGCAGGGTAAAGAGGAGACGATGTTACCATTTAACTTAGCGTCGATCATCGACTTGCACCAACCAGGGCTCGTTGTTTCATCGCATCCTGTGCAGACGCTCGACGGGTTATCTTGTCATTCTCACGAACAACGTCAAAGAGTATTGTGCTCTCTCAGGCATTTGCAGCCTGACCGTCTCCTTGCTTAACCTGCACCGGCCGTGTTATTTCTGGACGGTTGCCATCCCTTTCGGAATCTGTTCTTTCAAACAGTGGCCTATAGTGGTGGGCGGACTTTCCCCAGTTTTTCAACCGGAAGGTAACTGCCACTCCTAACAGTTATTCTACTACTTTGGTGGTTTAAAAAGCTATTCTAAGAACAATAACCCATACATAGCAACAATACCAAAGACAAAGACAACTAATTCTAATACCGACTGACGCCAATGTTTTTCAACATGATGATGAATCTGAGGAATCAAATCAGATGCAGCAATATAAATAAATCCACCAGCCGTAAACGGAATTAAGAATTGAGGAACTAACGCACTTGCCTTACCAATAGCTAACACAATAACCGCACCTAACACAGAAAATAATGCTGTTAAGAAATTAAACCACATTGCTTCACGTTTCTTAAACCCACCATGCAACAATACACCGAAGTCACCTACTTCTTGAGGAATCTCATGTAAAACAACAGCAATCGTTGTTGCAATACCCAAACGAATATCCACTAAAAAACTTCCCGCAATTAACATACCATCAATAAAATTGTGCAATCCATCACCCAATAAATTCATAATAGCATACGATTGAGGATGTTTTTCTGAAGGATGCAAATGGCAATGGCGCCAATGCACAAACTTTTCCATAATAAAAAATAACGTAATACCCGCAAGAATAGCTAACGATACTTGTAACGTAAACCCAGACGAAGCAGCTTCAGGAATCAAATGAATAAACGCATCACCCAACATGACTCCAGCTGATAAGCTGACAAGTAAAATAAGAACCTTATCTAATAACTTCTTCTTTAACGAAATAGCAAAGACACCAATAAACGATAATAAACTAACAATCAATACACTCAAGAGTGTATATGACCACACACCACTTTCTTCAAACATAATCTTTATTGTTTAAAAGCCATTTATAAGTCTGTCTTTTTGAGTATATGTAATCTTAAATACTTATTTTTAGAAAAAGTAATCGTATGAATACAATTGCTGTTATTGGTGGATCAGGTATCAAAGATACTCCCCTTTTTGACAAAGCAGAATGGAGATATTGTGATGTTGGTAGAGGTCTTGACGCACAAGGTATTAATTATCAAATAAATCGTGAAAGGGATGTCATTTTTATTCCCCGTCATGGCAACGGTGATGAAGCTAGTGGTCCTGCACACACATCTTACCAAGCAAACATTGTTGCTGCACACATGCTTGGTGCAGATGTTATCATAGCAACTAGTGCTGTTGGTAGTTTTAAGAAAAGTATTCCGGTTGGTAGTGTTATAGTACCTTCTGATTACGTCGATGAAACAGGAAGAGATGATACCTTATTTGAAGGTGGTCTTATTGTTCATACTAATCCTCGACCAGCATTTTCACCATCACTTACTGACCTTCTTTGGAGTACTATTCAAGATAAAAGTGGTCATTTTGGTTTTGAACGTGGAAAAAAATATGCAATGGGTACATATGTTTGTATACCTGGTGATAGATTTGGTACTAGTGCAGAAGGAGCAAAACGTAGTCAATATGCAGACATTGTTGGTATGACTCTTTGTCCTGAAGCGTCACTAGCCCTTCAAGCAGGAATACATTATGCTGCTCTGGCATTTGTTGTAGATAGGGATGCTGATGCAAATCATGAAGGTGGTACCTTAAAGATAATGGAAGAACTCTCTGCACCCAATCGTGTTCCATCACTCATTGAGAAAGTTACTTCAAGAGCAATACACCTTGACCTTCCACCACTAGAAACGCAATTATCGGGAAACATCATACCAATTGATGTAGATTCTATTGTTAACCCTCACCTTCGTAAAATAGCAGAAGAACTCATTGAAACTTACACTTCTTAATCTTGGAAACATTTATATGCTTCTCTTAATCCAATGAAATGATGAAACCCGAGGAAAAATGTGAGCTTATTACGAGAAACTTACAAGAAGTCGTAGGTGAAGAAGAACTTAAAGAAATTCTTAAGAAAAGAGATCTTAAAATCTATTGGGGAACAGCCATTAGTGGACGACCACATATTGCTTACTTTGTTCCTATGATTAAAATAGCTGATTTTTTGAAAGCAGGCTGTAGCGTTACTATCTTATTTGCAGACTTACACGGCTACTTAGACAATCAAAAAAGTTTATGGGATCAACTTGAACATAGAACAGAATACTATCAATTCATCATCAAACAAATGTTAACCTCTATAGGTGTACCCTTAAAGAAATTAAAATTCGTCAAAGGAACAGACTTTCAACTTGGTGAAGAATACACATTAGACATGTATAGACTGGCATCAGTAACATCATACAAAGATGCAAAAAAAGCAGGAGCAGAAGTAGTAAAACAATCAGACAATCCAAAAATGAGTTCCTTGTTATATCCAACGTTGCAAGCACTTGACGAACAATACTTAGATGTCGATGCACAATTTGGTGGCGTTGACCAACGAAAAATCTTCATGTACGACAGAGAATACCTCCCAAAAATAGATTACAAAAAAAGAATACATTTAATGAACCCCATGATTCCTGGATTAACGGGAGATAAAATGAGTGCATCAGACAGTGCATCAAAAATAGACATCTTAGACAGTGAAGCATTCATTACAAAAAAAATGAACAAAGCATTCTGTCCAGAAGGTATCGTCGAAGGTAATGGTATCTTAGCGTTTGTACGAAATGTTATCTTTCCTATCTTAAATGATAAATCCTTTGTTATTACACGAGATAAAAAATTTGGTGGTGACCTAAGCTTTGCACACTACGAAGCATTAGAAGGATCCTACAAAGATAAAGCAATACATCCTGCAGACTTGAAACAAGCAGTCGCACGAGAAATAAACATCTTAACAACACCCATACGCAAAGCCTTTGATACAGACAAAAATATACAGTTTACTACGAAGATGGCGTATCCGACGGACTAATTCTATTGTAAACCATTACAGAGCAACCTTCAGCACCATAATTCCTTTTAAGCACTTCAGTCCAACAACTTTGATTTCCTCTTATGGGCAAATGAATTGGCCCATTACTTTTACTTTCATGTTCAACGACAAGAGCACACAAATCTGTTCTCTTTAATAAATCATTTCTTGTCCGTCTTCTTTTTAATAAGTCTGTTGAACCCCAGACGTAAACAGAAGATCCATCATTTCTTACTGCCTGAGTAAGTGCCCTTGCCATTGTTCCTGCATGACGCACACCCCCTGAAGTTCTCTTACCAAATTCCCTTACAGTTTTCCAAGCACTTTGCAATCTTCCAATGACCACCACACAATCTTTGTCTACTAAAAAATCGCTATCATTTTTTTGTAATTGTTCATATGTTCTTGCATCAATAATGAGTTGATCCTGAGCAGTCCATGGAGTAAATGTCTCTTGATTATCCATAACTCTTTGATATGGGAGTCTATGATTCAGTGGTCCTTTAGTAAGATCACCCTCATGTCCTTCCGTAAGGTCTCTTAACGTCCCTGACTTTGAAACTCTCCCCAACAGAACTACTTTTTGTTGTGTCATACTGCAACTCCAAAATGGTTGTAATTATTTACAGTAAAATCATCATTCATAAGAACACCCATCATTAATCGTTGATACACTAACATGACAGATCTTTATAAATAATTCAAACTTTAAATACTTCTAGCTGTTCTGAACTCTTCATTAGAATATTACAACCATAGTATAACCATCTTTAAGTAACTGTCAAAAAAAGTATTTCTATGCGCGGAAAATTTATCAGTCTAGAAGGTGGAGAACATGTTGGTAAAAGTACCCATTGTGATTTACTTTATGGTTATCTAACTGACCAGCTTGGTGATGGTAGTGTAGAATTACTTCGAGAACCTGGAAGCACCCCTCTTGGTGAACATCTAAGAAAAATCATTAAGGGAGAGGAACCTGTAGAAGGAGAACCTCCTTTAAATTTTGAACGAGGAGATTTAGCTATATTTTATATGCTTGCAGCAGCACGTGCTGAAGTTTTTGAAAATGTAGTCATCCCGCGTTTACGAGAAGGTGTTCATGTACTTGCTGATCGTTCCATTGATACAACTATCGCCTACCAAGGCCATGGTTTTGGTATTGATGAAGACCTTATCCGTGTGGTCACTGCAAATGCAACACAGGGCATTAGACCAAATCTCACATTACTTATTGATCCACCAGTAGGATTCCACATACGTTCAGATGAAATAACCGATGCCATTGAAGGACTTGGTCAAGAATTTCATGGAAGAGTCTATGAGGGATTTCGTGAAATTGCTCAAGCAGAGAGTAGACTAAGTGATCGAATAAAAATAGTACCTTATGTTGGTGATGATATCAGTGGTATGCAAAAAACCATGCGTGGATATGTTGATAGCCTTATGGATATTGTTCACGCATAACAGACACTTATTTAAATAGTCTTTTTCTTCCAGTTTTCTATGGACAAAGCATTGTTAGTGGATAATGAAAAACTTGTAACGAAGTTTGGTGCTAAACGAATGAGCACATTGAAACAGCTACCGGACTGTTACACCTTTCAAAAAGGACTCATTTATTCCCACAGAGACTTTGATACATTCTATGCAGCATTGAAACGAGGAGAAAAATGTGCTATCGTCTCAGGCGTTAACGCATCAGGAACATTACATATAGGACACAAAGTTGTCTTTGATACGAATTTATTTTTTCAAAAAGAATTTGGTATACCAGTTTTTATCCCTATATCAGACGATGAAAGTTATGTCTCAGGAAAAGTAGAAAGCCAAGAAGAAGCACTAAAATATTCAATAGAACTTGCAAAAGAACTTATTGCTTACGGCTTTGATCCTAAAAAAACATTTATTATCATAGACCAAATATATACTCCTATTTACAACTTAGCTATTAAGCTATCACGACGCATCACCATGTCAGAAATTATTTCTACCTATGGCTATAAGAAAGATGATAATCCAGGATTATACTTTTATCCAGCAGTCCAAGCAGCTCATGTATTATTTCCCCAAGCATTACATGGTATCAAACACGTCTTAGTACCTATTGGACCCGATGAAGATGCACACTTACGCATCGCACGAGATATTGCTGGTAGAGCAGGATATGTTAAACCAAGTGTGTTACACCTACGATTCTTACCCGGATTAGACGGTAAAAAAATGTCAAAATCACGTAATAACGGCATTTACTTTCGAGATACTGCAGAGATATTAAAGAAAAAAGTTAACAAAGCATTAAGTGGTGGACGAAAAACCGTAGAAGAACACAGAAAAAAAGGTGGTGACCCCAATAAAGACATGGCATGTTTCTATCTTACGAATTTATTCTTAGATGATAACGATAGTAAAGCACTTATTAGAGATTACAAAAAAGGTACACTGCTCAGCGGAGAAATGAAAAAAAACTTCTACAACGTCCTTGTTGATTTTTGTGGAACCTTTCAAAAGAAACTATCAAAAATAACACGAGCACAACTAGATAAAGCGTTACTTAAACCTTAACCACGAATACACGTGTGTGATTGGCCAATATATCTACACACATCCGTAGGCTTAGCACAAAAACCTCTATGCGTACCAGCACACATCTGCTTTTCATGCACGTACTGACAACTTCCAGTACTAGCAATCCACGCACATTGTTCGCCTTCATCTAACATCTTCCCTTGACAATAGGAAACATGAGAAAAACGATTGGAAACTAACTCACAAGGCTCATCAGACGACACATAACCAGTAACATCAGCAGACATACCATTTGTTATAACATAACCAGCAGCAAGAAATAAAGCAACAAAAACAAATACTAATCTATTAAGTCTATGACTCTGTACCCTCTTTTTCATCAAATTTCGTATCTTCAGAGGTATAAAAATATATTGGTTTGGAGTAAAGAGAAATTCTTATAAGTTCATCATGAATAGAACGCCTATGCCCACATGGAATTTAGGTGACATCTGTTCTCCCGTAGATCGACAAGCACTTTCAACAATCTTTGCTACCATCGATAAAGATGTAACAACCTTTGAACAACATCGTAAAAATCTAACAGAAGATATCACGTCTGAACAAGTTATAGCTATCATCAAAGAAAGCGAAGCTATTAGTTTACTCTTACATACGCCCGCCTATTATTTACATCTTAAACTAACCGAAGATACAGCAGCCCATGACATTAACGCATTAAATACTACAATTGATCAATTTGCCGCAGACATTAGTAACCGTATGCTCTTCTTTAGCCTCTGGTGGAAACAACTTGACGAGAAAAATGCAGAACGAATCCTCAAAGGACTAGGTAAATATACGCATATGATGAAAGACTCACGGAAATTTGCTAAACACACCCTAACAGAACCTGAAGAAAAAATCATCAACATCAAAGACATTACTGGTGCAGGAAGCATGAATACCATTTATGACATCATGACCAATGCCTATCAATTCGACTTTAACGGTAAAACAAATTTAACACAAGCACAAGTCATGGAATACGTCAAAAACAAAGATCCTACACTGAGAAAAACAGCGTATGAAACTGTGTATGCACAATACAAAAAAGATGAAAATGTTCTTGGCGAATTATACAAAAACATCGTCTTAGACTGGACGAACGAAGGATTGAAATTACGACACTATGACAGTCCTATAGGCATGAGAAACTTAGGGAATGATCTACCTGACAAAGCTATTACAGCCTTATTAGAAACGTGTCAAAAAAACATAGGTATCTTCCATGAATACTTCACATTAAAAGCAACAATATTGAAAATGAAAAAATTGCAACGATATGATGTCTATGCTCCTTTAACGGGAACAGAAAAAACCATTACGTACGATGAATCCTGTAATACCGTCTTAAATGTCTTCAAAGGATTCGACGAAGAATTCCATACAATGGCCAAACGTATGATGGACGAACAACATATTCACTCAGAACTTCAAAAAGGAAAACAAAGTGGTGCCTTCTGTTCCAGTAGCATACCCAACATGACACCGTATGTCTTACTTAATTTTGTTGGTAAAGAACGAGACGTATCAACAATGGCACACGAACTAGGCCATGCCATCCATGCAATGCTTTCAAGCCACCACCATATCTTTGACTATCATGCACCCTTACCCATCTGTGAAACCGCATCAATCTTCTGTGAAATGCTCTTAGAAGAACATCTTCTTGCCAATACAAAAAGTAAGGATGAAAAAATACACCATTTAGCAACACAAATAGACGGCGTCTACGCAAGTATCATACGACAAACCTACTTTACATTATTCGAACAACAAGCCCATGACATGATACAAAATGGAGCAACAACACCAGAATTAAACAACGCATGGCTTGCTAATTTGAAAGAACAATTTGGTGACTCTGTCGATGTTCCTGACCTCTTCCAACACGAATGGAAATATATTCCTCATATTTTTCACTCGCCATTCTACTGTTACTCCTATGCCTTTGGTAACTTACTTGTCTTAAGTTTGTATAACAAATATAAACAAGAAGGAAACGACTTTATACCAAAATACAAAAAGATCCTCGCCTACGGTGGCAGTCAATCACCCGTTGACATTCTTAAAGAAGTAGACATTGACATTACACAAACATACTTCTGGCAAGGCGGCTTTGACTACATACAAACATTAGTCGACCAATTAAAAAAAGAACTCGGTGCATAATGGACCATGATCTTCTTCATCCAATAGAAGACCACGAACTACGTGAACGTAAACTCCCCAAAATTATATGGAAAATACTTGCCTTCATTTTCCTCAGTATCTTTGTTACGTACTTCGTTACAACACCACGAGTCTTATCCATGATACCTGGACTCTTAGCCAGTGAAACACTTGAAGCAAATCAAATACAAACAGACTATGGTATCATTACCTTTGATGAAGACATTCTTGCATCATTAATTGGATTATATCATGCCAATGAGAAAGAATTCAAAGCCTGTCTCCTCGGCCATGTTGACGAAGAAGGTTATATCATCAATGAACTCTTTCTACCAAAAATATACGAACAAGACTATGACCATGTTGTCAGTGCAGGATGTCCCAATGAAACCTTGTTAGATTTACATAGTCACCCACAACAACATTGTACCTTTTCAGCACAAGATCGCAATAGTTTCAATCCAGAAGACGCAAACACCCTGTTAACGGTCATGTGCAATGACCAACGCTTCATATTCTTCAGAAAATAGGTCAAAGGACCTCATTTTATCCTTTATTTAGTAAATGGATCGATAATATGTTCTCCTTATACTCATAGTTCCGCTGAATTTCTATATATGAGCCCCACCATTACCATTTCATGAAAACAAACTATTCGCAACCAATGCGAAACTGGAGGACTAAATGAATAAACAACTACCTTGGGTAATAGGAATACTCTTCATCTTCATGATGATACCTCTCGCTCAAGCAGTAACCGTCGGAGAAACCAGCATCATAAAACTGGATCCGAAAGGCGACGATGACTATAACCTCATCTTCGAAAACAGCCAAGGACTCGTCTATAACGTCCCATATATCACCAACGAAAAGGGTGTCTTCAAATACGGTAATGATAATAGAGACTTTGTCTTTCAAGAAGCTACAAAAGAAGGCCCAGCAGGCTTACTTACACAAACCATTGAAGTAACACCAACCATTGGACACTTAGACTACTTCGTTCTTACCGATTTAACCACACAACTTGGAAAAAACATCGGTTTTGACACGGAAGGTATTAGTCGTGTTTGGCGATACGACAACTATGATGCAAATGATAATACACTGAAGTTTAAAGATATGGCAACAGGAGACACCCATGAAGTAACCGTCACACCATTAGACTACGATCATGTTATTGGCCATGCAACACTTGTTACCGGTGGTATTGAACGTCGCGTATATCTTGCTCGTGACAACAATGCAAACCCCGATTTAGCTATTGACCAAAACGGTGACAATAAAATGAACGGTGCACGCATTAACATCCTTGGAAAAGGTGGTAGTGTTGTGTTCTTAAGTGATTATTATGATGCACAATACAGTGTCAACGGACAAACAATACCTGGTACAACATCAACGTTTCATTTAACAACAATGATCAAACAGCTTTCCGAACAAGGAGTAAAATCTCCTGGTGGCGGCGATCACGGTATCTATTTTACTATAGAACAACGGGGCACTGATGAAATTGGTTTTGACAAAGACAAAACCATTAGTAACACACCATGGTTCCTTGCATTATTTGATGATATCTTTACCAGACAGGTTGGTAACTACCACTACGGTGAAATGCCTTATGGAACAGGATTATCATTCTACGATGAACCAGGAAACGACCCAGAAACACTCACTATTGAGTATCCTGTAACATTTTTAGATACAACACCACTTACACCACAACCAATGCCAGATGTTCTCCACGATGTTGATATCATCGCTGAAAACCATGATTATGGTGATGACTACATCATCTGCGGTGACAATATCTGTAACGCAGACTTCGAAAATGCACGAATATGTCCAGCAGATTGTTCACGACCTATAGATAGATTAGATAAACAACCTGTACGAAAGCGTCCAAACAACAATATTAATCACTGCACACAAGAACTCTCAGAATGTATGCATGGTGACACAAACTATCAACGATGTAAACTCCAATACGAAAGATGTGCAACACCTGTTGAGATTATAGAACCAACGTGTGATAACGGTTGTTACGTCAATGAAGAAGACAGTTGTTTACCAACAACAACACGCCTCATCGTTAAGGATGAAGCAGTTTACTGTGGACTAGATAAAGAACTCCACACACAAAAAGCAGACAACGAAGCTGCACAAAATGATTACGAATGTCAAAGCAATTCAGCCCGCTATGGCATTTGTGAACCAGTAGCGGAACAGGTAGGGTTCGTAAAACAACTCTTTACCTGGTTCGCTACCATCTTCGGTGGATAAGGTTTCTATCCACCTTTTTTCTTTTTTTATAAAAGAAAAGGTATAAAAAACAACATAATAAAAGAAAACACCTAGGGAAACAATGAAACTACCATTTGTCATGGCTATCTGTACGTTACTCGCTCTTACGAGCGTCTCAGCAGCAGAACTTACCACTGTAACACTTCTCGACCAATCAGGTCAACCCTTAACGGATGTTATTGCCCATATCACAACGGGAGGAGAACAACGTGTCGTTCTTGCCTTAGATGGAAACATCATCCTTGATGGAACACTCGTCCAATCACCCTTTACTATACACCTAGAAGATCCCAACACCGAAGGTATGGATTATTTCTACTCAGGAAAACTTGACAACACACAAACAGCAGCATTACCGTTCATTGCTATTGCACCCATACGTGGAAGTGTCCAAGATGATTTAGCAAATCTTGTACGTGGAGCACAATTAGAATTTGACTGTGACAAACCAACAACATTAGCCTTCCCAGAAAAAACAGACAAGTATGGATCTTTTACAGCGTATGTTCCTACAGGACGATGTGTTATTGCAGCAACTAATGGAGATGTTTTAGGAACGGTAACAGTAACCAGTGTTCGAGGTGAACCACAAGAAACAATGATCGTCTTAAATCAACCATTGAGTGCACAAGAACGATCACTGTACATATTTGGATTACTTATTCTTGTAGGACTCATCTTATATTTCATGGGAACACGAACAAAAAAACGTAAACGAACAGTCGTACAAAAACCAAAAGAAAGTAGAGAATTAAAAACCATACTCAAAACACTTGGTGACAAAGAACGAGCCATCGTAGACTACGTTATCGAACAAAACAATGTAACAACATCATCAAAAGTACGTCATGCATTGGGTATACCCAAAACAACACTTACAAGAATCTTAGACAAACTCGAAGCAAAGCGTGTTTTAGAAATAACACGAGAAGGAAAACTTAAACGATTACAACTAGCGGAGTGGCTCAAAAAATGACTTTTTTACCAAACGGACCTCAAATTACTCGTTGTTTACTCAACGGATCACATACCTTACTCCCCCGGCAAGCAGATCCTCTGAACTTATTTATATCTGCATCACAGTCAATATCTCATAACCTTGACAAAAAACCGTGTGCGGGTGTTCCCTCGACACCCCACACCCACTTCGGAGAAACACAATGAAACTATCAACCACAACAATCATAGGAATACTCCTCTTACTTACTGCATTACCCTTAGCTAGTGCCACAGGAGCAACACTCTTTGATACAGCAATATATCAAGGCAGTACAGCTACATTTACTACAGCACAACAAACAAGAAACGTTGCTGTTACCACCTTTGATCTCACACAATTACGTTGTCGTATTGCCATTGATGATGATGATCTTGGATGGATGAATATTGGTGAAGAACAAACAATAAATGGTGTTGTTGTAGAAGTTAAAGATATTGATACAACAGAAGGTTGTCGTGTAAAAATACGTGATGATGATACAACAATAAAACCAAGCGTGAGTATAACATCTATTACATTACCCTCTATAACTCCTGATAAATATGGTTACCACTATGCTGAAAACTTTGGTAAAGTAACTTTTGAAATAACTGTTCAATCAAAAACTGCAATAAAGAATGTACCTTACATTTTTTACAATAATGGATATCCAACAGGAGAAGGAGCAACAGATGCTAACAAAGGAAGCATTAATCTCAATGCAGGCACAACAACTATTACAGAATCCATGCCCTTTACCTTTGAAGACGATACCCTCTACAACACAGGATCTTTTCTAACAGTATTTATTCTTGACCCTCAAGCAACAGTCCTTGCCCAAAAAGCATACATTGGGCAAACAGTATATGCAAAAAAACTCGTAGAAGAATATGTAACCACCTGCGGTGATACCTATTGTTCCTATCCTGAAACAGCAGCAACGTGTCCGCAAGATTGTGCTAGCCCTGATGAACCAACAGCACCACACCCTAGTACAACAGGTGTTATTTATGATTCACCAACACCTGCTTATAAAAAAGAAAACTTTGAAACTTCCGTATATACACCACCACCACCTACATCTCCTGAACAAAGAGAACAAGAACAATACGAACGCTCCCGAGACGATGAAGTAACCTGTGATACTGGTTGTTATGTGGCTAATGCGAATCGGTGTTTTACCTATGGAACAAGATTAGTCTACAATGATGTTGCAAGCTACTGTGCACTTACCGGTGAACTTCAACTCCAAAAAAGAGATAATGAACCAGCACAAAACAACTATGAATGTCAAAGTAACTCAGCACGATACAATGTCTGTGAACCTGTGGCAGAACAAACAAATATCATCAAAAAAATGTTTAGTTGGTTTTCGAACATCTTTGATGGATAAAATGACACATATTACTCATAATAAGACAGAATGGAGGAAAACATTATGAAACAAAACATATTGCTGGTGATAGCATTGTTAGTATTAACATTACCACTTGCAAATGCATCTGATGATGTCTTTTTCAAAGGAGATATTATTGAAGGAGTATCCACAACAGTTACTCTTGAAGACACAACAACAGTTGCTTTTGAAGTAACTGATATTGATGAAACAACAAAACGTTGCCGCATTACATGGGATGGTCAAGACTTTGGATGGATTAACGAAGGCGTAACCAAAGCCGTAACCAGCACTACAGAACTTCGCATTAAAGACGTTGAAGACGATGAAGGTTGTGAAGTTGAAATCAGAGAAATTGATGATGATTATTATATTGAAAGTATTTTTGATGATGAAGATTATATTGAAAGTATTTTTGATGATGATGAATTAGAAGGCAGTGCTATCTGTATTGCCCTCTACAGAGATTGTTTAACAACAGACATCCTGCTTACTGATAATATTATAGATATTGACGAGTATATTAGAAACTACTGTAAAGAAAATATTTATGACATTTGTCAACGAGACAATGGTGATAAATATATACCACCACACCCTACAGAAACTGATGTTGTTTATAGGACAAATACACCTTCACCTGGTGAAACAGTGCAACCTTCTTGTGTAGATGGATGTTATCTTCGTGAAGAAGAACATTGTCTTCCAACTGGAATGCGTATTGAACAAGAAAGTGTTGATGGTTATTGTGACATTGATGGTTTAATTAAAGCACAACTCCAAGATGGTGAATCTGCACAAAATGATTACGAATGTATCAGTAACTCCGCACGATATGGGACATGTGAAGATATTCAAGAACAAACAAATATTTTAAAGAAAATGTTTGGATGGCTCTCCAGATTCTTTGGAGGATAAATTTTTAGAATGGTGGAAAATTCCATCTTCTATTTCTTTTTAATTTTAGGAATAAAACCTGTACATTTTATAGAACCGCATTTACAGGGGTGATCTTCATGATCTTCCGTTTCTAAACAATAATCATAGACTATTTCTTCGCCTTGCTTAATATCACGTAAAGCAACAACCCAAATATGGTCGTCTTCGTTAATAGATTCAGCATTAGGTTCACACGAATGATTAACATATTTCATATCATTCTCAGGAATATCACCATCAATCGTCCACTTTTCATCTAAACCAAATAAGTATACAACACCATTTTCAACTTCCTTTTCAGAAATACGATCAGCTTCTTCATTCGTAATCTTCTTGCCAATATACTCCATAATATACGTCCCTTTAGGAATGTCACGACGTGCAAAAACACCCTTATTATGGATGCCAGAAGATTGTACTAAAACTAATTCTTGATGGTTATGTGTCATGTTACTTTCGTACCTTTACTGCGACGATTTTAACCACGAGCCCTTTTTAAAGGTTTTTATTCACTCTTTAACCAATGAGTAAATGCTTAAATAATCTTTATTCTTTCTTTCAAGAAATGGTCACCTATTCACACTCACGCATCAACACGTTCTTTCAATGTAAATACAAATACAAACTCAACTACATCGACAAAATACGAACACCCTTTGAAAGCATAGAAGCCTTCATGGGATCCCGTGTGCATGAGGCTTTAGAAGTATTGTATACAGCCATCCAACATGGAACAACATTAACGAAAGAAAATCTCTTGAAAGCCTACTTAGAACGATGGACCAAACGATGGAAACCATCCATTACTATAGCCAAAGAACATATGACTCCTGATGATTACAAACACCACGGTCTAACAACATTAATGACCTACTATGATCAGTACGTTCCCTTTACAAAACTTATTACATTAGGACTAGAAACGAGAGATATTTTGCCATTAGCTGATGGAAAGTCCTATCACATTCGCATCGATCGATTAGCAAAAGATACAGACAATAATTATTACGTTATAGATTACAAAACAAGTAGACTCGCAAAATCACAATCAGACGTAGACAAAGACACACAACTTGCCATGTATGCACTATGGGTAAAAAATAATCATCCTGACGCAAAAACAGTCACCTTATTATGGCGCTTTCTAACACCCAACACAGAAGTAACCTCTGTGAGAACAGACGAACAACTACACATCTTGAAACAAACCATAGAAACAAACATCGATACTATCGAATCCTGTACAGACTATCCAACAACCATCAGCAAATTATGCGACTACTGCGAATACAAACAACAATGTCCTGCATGGACTAATGTACCTACAACAAAACCAACAAAGAAAATATCTTTAGGACGACAACAAAAACTAGGTGATTTTTTTTAGCGTTCACACTATCTTTAATAAAATAAAAAAAATACACAGGAAACAGAAATGACCTTCAAGTACTCTCATACAGATAATACTATTTTCGAGTGATTAGTAATTGCGGGCTAAATGCCTCGTTGCCTTGGCACGCACACCCCAATCCTATCAACCTTATGTTCTATAAGCACTCTCCGTCTCTTTTCGCGGCGGGTTTCGCGCTTAGATGCTTTCAGCGCTTATCCCTTGGTGCGTAGCTGCTCAGCCTGCCCTGTCGGACAACTGATCGACCAGAGGCACCGAACCTTTGTTCCTCTCGTACTAAAAGATCCTTCCACTCAGACGTTAACACCCCCAGTAGATATCATACAAACTGTCTCACGACGTTCTTAACCCAGCTCACGATCCGCTTTAACCGGTGAACACCCGTACCCTTGGAAGCTTGTGCACTTCCAGGATGCGAAGAGCCGACAACGAAGTAGCAAGCAGCGCCGTCGATTTGAACTCTTAGGCGCTACAACTCAATTATCCCCAAGATAGCTTTTCTGTCATACCTAGCCCTCATCAATAAGGACATAGGGGTTCGCTAGACCAGACTTTCGTCTCTGAATTCCGTAACGGTTGGAACTCAGTTAGGCAAGCTTTTGCTCTTGCACTCTACTCCGGATTTCTAAACCGGATGAGCTTACCTTTGGGCCCTACTGATACCATTTCAGCAGGGTGCCGCCCCAGCCAAACTACCCACCAGTCGATGTTCTCATAGTAATGAGTTAGCGATACAACACAAAGAGCGTGGTATTACACTGACGTCTCCACCATCCCTAACGAGATGGCTTCAAGCAACTCCCACGTATGCTATACACTCTATATTATATCACAACGACAAGCTGTAGTAAAGTTCTATGGGGTCTTCGCTTCCCACTGGAGGTCACTGGCCTTCACACCAGTACAGTATTTTCAGAGGACACTAGTTTGGGACAATGGGACCCTCGTTATACCATTCATGCAAGCCGTCATTCAAACGGCAGGGTATTGCGCTACCTTAAGAGAATCATAGTTATTCCCGCCGTTTACCTGTCCTTAGCTCCCTTGGAAGAGAGTTTGAGATACAGGCACTGGGCAGATATCACGTTCCATACACATCTTTGCAGACTAGCGAAACGCTACGTTTTTATTAAACAGTCGGAGCCCCTTGATCTTTGAACCCTGTATTCGCATGGAAACCATACAAACGCAGGGACCCCTTATACCGAAGGCACAGGGCTAATCTGTCGAATTCCCTAAACTAGTTTAAACCTTCATGCCTGAGCTTTCTCAGCTAGCCACACCAGTGTTGGTTCTTGGTACGGATATGTATGATCCTTGCTGTATTTCTTTTCACGGACGCCAGGCATTAACCAAACAATCCACAGGACTGCTCATCCGAACTTACACCGGGTCTCATCATGACGATACTTACCGATGCTGTTTTCGTTAACACACACGACAATGCGTGTTGGTCTAGCCTCACGTGTCGAAACACAACCTTGTGTTGCCACGCGTACATACATAGTACAGGAATATTAACCTGTTTCCCCTTCCCACTCGACCAATTAGGCCACGGGTTAGGACCGACTACCTCTTCGCTGACGAACATTGCGAAGAAACCCTTGGGCTTCCGGCATTACGGATTCTCACCGTATACAGATCCTACTACTACCAGGATTCTCATCCACACGCGGTCCACATCCGCTTACACGAACGCTTCTGCCCACGCGCGGCGCCTGCCTACCTTACTCATTTCTGAGAATTGTGGTATCGGTGACGTGCTTAGCCCCGTCCATTTTCGGGGCAAATGACCTTGAATGGTGAGCTATTACGCTTTCTTTAAAGGATTGCTGCTTCTAGGCATACCTCCCATCTGTCTCGGGCCATCCACTCCCTTCAGCCTTTAACACTGAGCACATACTTTGGGACCTTAACCACAAACAGGGTTGTTCCCCTATAGAGACGCAAGTTTACCCCAGCGCCCCTTTTTCCTGACTTCTACGCAGCCTACACATTTGGAGTTGAACAAGTGACCGAGGGGTTTCCCCCCCAAAATCACAAATCCGTGGCTCTACCATATAGGCGAACTCAGTCAAGACTACACTTAGGCGTATTTCGGCAGGAACCAGCTATTACCGATCTCGATTAGCTTTTCACCCCTAACCAACAGTCACACGAACGCATGCACACAGCACCGCTTCGGACCTCCACGAACGATCAAGTTCGCTTCATCCTGCTGTAGGTTAGATCGACCGGTTTCGGGTAACATACCTGTGACTCGTGGCATTTTAATACCATGTCCCTCGTAAACTGCGGACAATTGGTTTCCCTTTGGGTACGTGGCGTAACCACTTACCCTTGCCACAGACATGAACTCCCTGGCCCGTTATTCGAAACGTACGATACAACACCGAAATGCCGTATCGCTCTATCACTATAAGGTTTCAGGATCTTTTGACTCTCTGTTACGAGTCCTTTTCAACGTTCCATCACTGTACTATACGCTATCGGACTTGGAATATATTTAGAGTTAGGAGTTGATGCCTCCCAGTTTCAGACGCAATTTCCAATGCATCCTACTCAGGATACTCGTACACCTGCATCAATTCTGCTACGGGACTATCACCCTTTATCGTCCTGTTTTCCAACAGTGTTTGCATCTTGATACTCAGGCTAAAAACGAGTCCTGCAACACCACATGTCTTACTTATTTCTAAGAAGATTCAGTTTGCCCTGTGTTGTGTTCAATCGCCTTTACTAACAACATCTCGTTTGATTTCTTTTCCTCCGGGTACTGTAACGCTTTACTTCCCCGGGTGCGCCGACCTTGCGGTCTGTCATAAGACAGGAAGTCCTATTCGGGAATTTCTGGTTCAACAGCTGCATGCGCCTCGCCAGAACATTTCGTCGCTTGCCACGCCCTTCATCGCTCTCCAAGCCGAGTCATCCACCTTATAGCATCTGTAGTATTTTGTTAATCTGTATAACAGTACTTTTCTACTATTACTATTACTAGTTTGTGAAGACCATTTCTGTTTCCTATGCATTGTAAATATGAAATACTTTACGTACTACAATATGTTTACACTTCACCGACCCCATTCAGATTTTGTTACGGGGAAAGCTGCACAAAAATAACGACCAATACTTCCGAACTTAGAATATTCCTGACAATCGCCAGACATAACCTAAGAAGAATAGAAGCTACATCATTGGTACGATATCATAAGAGGAATTTATCAAAAAAGGGTATTTAAAGGTTGTGCTTGATGAATTTAGACAGGCGTATACCGATCAATCCTTGGAACATCAGGAAAATAAAATGTATACCCATTCATCCGAAGTTCCAACGTATCACCACGTTGTACAAGATCATTACACGGCTCAGTACTATCCATAGCACATAAATTACTCCTTAATGATTGGTCTGTTGCAAGGGTATACGTTGCCCTCGCTGCTTGAGGACTACGAGAAACTCTCAGATGAGGAAAATGACGTTGACCCGGTCTCTTATTTCTTTGACATACTTCCACACTCAACGTTACACTATTGAGAATGTCTCTTAATTTTCTTTGTGTTGTTAATGAAATATCTGTTCCTTGTTCAAAAAAAAATCTATTTTTCATCAGCAACATATTTTTAGACTCTTTAAAACAATTTCCTCAAAGCTTTTTAAAGAACAACAACTTTTGTAACACCCATGGACATTCCGTCGTTTCAAGAGAAAATATTAATATGGTATCAAGAAAATAAACGTGATCTTCCTTGGAGAAAAACAACAGATGCGTATAAGATATTAGTTTCTGAAACGATGTTACAACAAACACAAGTTGATCGAGTCATTCCAAAGTATGAAGCATTCTTGAAACAGTTTCCGACGATACAACAATTAGCAACAGCTTCGCGCGGGGATGTTTTAGCACTGTGGTCCGGCCTTGGATTTAATAGTCGGGCAGTACGATTACATGAACTTGCAAAAACTGTAACTGAGAAATATAACGGTAAACTGCCAAAAGACCATGAACTCCTCTTATCGTTACCAGGGGTAGGCCCATATACTGCCAATGCCATCTTAAGTTTTGCTTTTAATATGCCCTGTGCGTGTGTTGATACCAATATTAGAAGAATCTTAATCCATGAATTACAGTTAGAAGAAACCATTAGTGATAAACAATTACAAGACGTAGCACAATCAGTCATACCCAACAATAAATCATGTGACTGGCATAATGCCTTAATGGACTATGGATCAACAGTATTAACAAGTAAAAAAACAGGGATCAAACCAAAATCAACACAATCAATATTCAAAGGATCACGACGATGGTATCGTGGACAAATAATGAAACAACTCGTTCAAGAAAAGGAAGTATTGATTAGTGATTTGTGTGAACAGTTTGAAAAAGATGAAGAATGGATTATTGGATTAGTTAAAGAAATGGCAACAGAAGGATTACTCACTGTTACAAAAAAGAAAATAACACTATAACATAAAAATGTTTGACGTATTATAATGCATCCTTAAAGTAGTATTTCCCACCATCATAGGGCTCATCTTTTTCATCTTTTTTCTTTATTATTATTGAATTACACTGGAAAGAGATTAAACCTATTTTATCTTGGACATGCTTAGGAATCACAGATGTATCAAAGACAGATTTATCTTTCACAAATTTTTCATTTACCTTATCAATCATATCTTTGAAGATCTCAACAACAGAATCCTTATGCTTATACCCTTTTTCGATTACGTTTCCATACAGAGTTCCTTTCTTCCAATAGTTAGTCTCTATATCTTCAATAATATAAACTCCCCCATCTTTTAACAATTCATCAAACAAAAAAATAAAGGTTTTTAATTGATGTTCTGGTTTGTGCGAACCATCATCAAGGATAAATTCAACTTTTGATCCCATTTTCTTAATAACTTGTTTTAGAAAACCAATATCTGATTGGTCTCCCTTAAAAACCTCTCCCCTTCGGAAAGGGTAACCAATAGAAATATCAATCCCATAAATTTTAGCTAAAGGAAAATATTCTTCCCACAACCTAAGAGACCTATGTTTCTCTGTTCCAATTTCAAACATAGTAATTTTCTTATCACGATACTTTTCTAAAAAAATAGGATAGAACCTATGATACCCATGTGCAGTAATTTTATCAGTGCCTGCCCATTTACCAAGCTCTTCAAAAGATTTCATGATGAGACATAATTAGTAGAGGTTATATAACTTTATTGTTAGAAGAAATATTTCTTTAATAAGAATGTTGTATGGACCCGGCGGGATTCGAACCCACGGCCTCCTGCTTGCAAAGCAGGCGTTCTACCAGGCTGAACTACAGGCCCATTCATTTTTGAGCACACCTGCTGTTTTTAAAGCTTGTTTATTATATCCAATGCATATTCTCTTAATTCAATGCAGAGTTTACGATCACGTTTAACACGCCCTTTTGTGAATAGTGTCATATACCTTCGAACGTCCGGAACATCTAAACCACCTTGAGCCCTACCACAATACTCTCTAATTGTTTGCACTCTTTCTTGGTGAGGTGTCAATCCCTGAGCAGTAATTTTCATATCTCCCGTTGCTGTTAACACTAAATCCGAATCATCAATAATTTCAGGTGTAAGTATTTGTACGCGTTGTTCAAGAACGGGAGTAATGCCCTCTTGTAATAAAATAATACCAATGCGTGGATGCACATCAGCCCGAGCTTGGCGTAATTGTCTTACCTCCAATGAATAATTTGCAAAACATGCTGTTTCACAGGCTCTCAAACGACCTGATTGTTTACTTTGTTCCCGCAATTGATTTTTATCTGTTATTGCTGCTTTTTTAACAGTTAATCCATCAATAAGATTCTCCTTTCTATGATATTCAATATATGCAGCAAGTGCTGCACTTCTTCTTGTACCATTTTGACAAACGACTGTAAGATGCATCCAAGGAAAAATAAAATACCTCTTTAAAATAATAGTGTTTTAAAAAAAGCAGAGTGAAGGCAAGCATTTCAATGGTGAAGTAGAACATAAACCATGTTCATAATAATAAAATAGGAGGTGATCCATCCGCAGGTTCCCCTACGGATACCTTGTGACGACTTAACCCACCTCACTGAATCTAAGTTCGAATCGCACCGGAATGCAATCCTCACTCAGACCCTGCTCGGTTGATTTGACGGGCAGTGTGTGCAAGGAACAGGGACGTATTCACCGTTCACTAATGATAAACGATTACTATCGATTCCAGCGTCATGAGGGTGAGTTACAACCCTCAATCTGGACTGAGATTTGGTTTCGAGGATTAGCTTCACCTTTCGGTGTTGCATCCCATTGTCCAAACCATTGCCGCGCGCGTGTAGCCCATGAGATTCGAGTCATACAGACCTACCGTTGCCTGCACCTTCCTCCTCGTTACCAAGGCAGTCCCACTAGTGTGCACGATCATCCCGAAGGACTCGCTAGCAACTAATGGTACAGGTCTTGCTCGTTGCCGGACTTAACCGGACACCTTGCGGCACGAGCTGACGGCGGCCATGCAACATCTCTCGGCTCGTCAGGTAAGACCTTTAATCTGACCTTCATCCTGCCGTCGCCCATGGTGAGATTTTCTGTGTGGAGTTAAATTAAACCGCACGCGTCACCGATTGTAGTGCTCCCCCGCCAATTCCTTAAAGTTTCAATCTTGCGATCGTACTACCCAGGTGGCCTATTTAACGACTTCTCTACGGCACTGCATACCCTCGTGGGATACGCAACACATAATAGGCAGCGTTTACTGCTGAGACTACACGGGTATCTAATCCGTTTTGCTCCCCCAGCCTTCGTCCCTGACCGTCGGACCCGTTCTCGATAAGTGCCTTCGCTATCGGAAGTCTACCAAGGATTAAAACATTTTACCGCTCCCCAAGGCATACTCTTATCGTCTCCCGGTCCCAAGTCTAACAGTTTCTCTCGCACGTTGCTCCGTTAAGCGAAACAATTTCACGAAAGACTTGTCAAACCGGCTACGGACGCTTTAGACCCAATAAAAATGGTCCCCACTAGTGGCTCTGGTGTTACCGCGGCGGCTGGCACCAGTATTACCCACCACTTATTCGTTAAGCTCCTTACACTTAACAAAAGCCTACTTAACGTAAGCACTCGGGATTCCCCTATCACACTTTCGTGCATTGTAAAGTTCTCGTGACTGCTGCACCCCTTAGGGCTAGGGCCCTTGTCTCAGTGCCCTTCTCGAGGACAGTACTCTCATACCCCCTACTGATCGTTGGTTTGGTGAGCCGTTACCTCACCAACAGCCTAATCAGCCGCCGACTCATCCTATGGCGTAATCTTTCAAAGAAGAAACCTTCCAGTATTCATCTTCTATCCGGTATTACCTTCAGTTTCCCGAAGTTATTCCAGACCATAGGGCAGATTATCGACGTGTTACTGAGCCTTTCGCCGACCCCCGAAGGGATCTTGACTTGCATGTCTAAGTCGAATCCCGAAAGCAGCGACCTCCCGCAGGATCAACGGGAATTGTACGATCTTACTAACTTTCTTTCTTAATATTCTATTTTAACAGGTTATATTTGCTCTACTTCGATTCCACAATACTTGCCTTCATCATACTTTTGTAAGCACTCATAATAAATCAACCCATCACGAATCAAGGATGATCCATCAAAGATAGCTGTAGAATATACGATACATGACTTCTGTAACTCAAGTATCAACAGTACTCCACATACTAAACGTTGATAGAGAAAAACCCAAATAACGGTTTATAAAGTTTGTTGTTGTTGTCCAAGATACTGTTTAGAGAAATTCTTAAAAACAAATGATTGATTTTTGAAAAAATATGGAAACATCCAACCCTCATTTGAGAACGTTAATTCATACCAATTTTATAGATGGAACTTTAGTAGAATATTTACGTGGTTCAATCATACATGTTGAGTTCGGAAGAGCAACCATCCAAGAGGTTATTATTGATGACATAGAATTTTGTGTGAAAACAGATGGTCCTGTTTTTTTAGAATTATATGATCTGCAAGCTATTAAAAGCATACAAGAAAAAGACAGAGTTTTTTATGTTTGTATTCCTCAACTCGCTAATTATGCACTTGCACCTAAAGGTGTTGAGATTCCTTCCAAACCAGACTATGATGAATATGTTACCTTAAGTTGAATAAAATCTCTGCAATGCAAAAGAAAAAATAAAAATTACGCTGCACGTGCATACGTATTTTGTTGTGGTCGTACATACGGAACAAGAGCGTGAGACATTGGTGTTGTTGTAATATCACTTGCAATAGGAGCATTTGAACAATCCCCTGCCATTGGATGAACATATCGTAACAAACCACTATTTGATCCATTTGATGCCATTGGACCGGTGTATCGTAACGAACCACTATTTGTTTCTCCAGAATTTAATGGACCATTATCAGTTTCACCAGAACCTTGAAGTCCCTTAACTACATCACCAAGATTATCAGGAACACCATCAAAATGAAAGTTAAACACATTTTGTACTGGTTCAACCTTTTTAGCACGTAAACTATCAGCTATAGTTTTTGCACCAACACCACTCAAAAACCAAGCGATAGGTTTTTTCATCGCTGAAAAAACATTTACTGCTGCACTTGCTGTAGCTAATTCCATTGTCATTTTGAAAGTCTTAAGAAGTATATAAACCTGTCTAATCGTATCGTAATGCATCAACAGGATTTAACTTTGAAGCTCTATATGCGGGAAGAATTCCTGAAGCAATACCAATAAATACAGAAAATAATAAACAGCCAATGTATAATTCTGGTGATAATCCTGGTGTTAAAAAACCAAAGCCAGCATCAGCGACCATCTTACCCGCAAGCAATGCAACACCTGTACCAACTACTACAGCACATAAACCACCAATTAATGCCAACATTCCTGATTCAAACGCAAACATCGTTAAAATAACAGAGTTCTTTGCACCAATAGCTTTCATCACACCAATATCACGTGTTCGTTCTAAGACCGATGCATACATGGTATTTGCTATGTTTACTCCTGCTACGACTAATGAAATTAAAGCAATCAATATCAAAATAACATTTAATGTTACTAAAATTGATGTAAACGAAGCAATAACCTGTTCAAAGGTTTGCACAAAGAAATCTTCATTACCACGAGACTGACCACGATCATCACGTAACTCTTCTTCAATCGTCTCTGCTAATATTGTCGGTTCAAAGCCAGGAGCAGAACGAATAAAAATTGTTGTATAGGATGTTGGTTGGAAAATATTTTCAAATGCATCTTTTGTTAGATAGACATTATAATCATCAGAAGGATTACCAATTTCCTCATAAAATCCTTTCACCTTAAGAGCAACATCATTAATTAATACCTTATTGCGTAATTCCACAGGTTTAGGAAATGTTTGATCATCAACCGTATACCCATATCCCAACACACTATCACGTTTTTCTCGTCCGCTTAACGGTAGGCCTTTCATCAAATCAACATTATATATTTCTTCAACTAACTCACGATGGTCCTTAATATCAGATCCAACAACATACACATACTTTGTAACATCTTTAAATTCTAGTGGTGCCGTTACAAAATACACACCCATCGCCTCTTTGACACCTTGCACATCTTCAATTGTTTCTACATCACGATCAACAAACACAATATTGGATTCCGTTGTTGGCGGACCAAAGCCAGCACCTTTTGCTTGCACAATAAGTTTATCACTCCCCATTTCAGAAGCCAATTCGTCAACATATCCTACAAGACCTTGACCAAACGAAATCAAAACAAAAATAGCAGTCACACCAATAAAGACAGAAATGATCGTTAATAAACTACGAGACTTACGTTCAGCCATATTCTTCAATGACGTCTTAATTAATTCTTTATTGATCATTTGCTAAATCGTAATGCCTCCACTGGTTGTAACTTGGATGCTTTAATCGCTGGTAAAATACCCGAAACAATACCTACAATAAACGAAAAGAGTAATGTTGCCATAATCACTGTTGGTGATACAGTTAACATAATCGTTCCTTCACCAACTATAGAATTACCCACAGCAGCTAATCCTAATGCACCACCAACACCAACAACCATTCCCAAGAAACCACCTAACAATCCTAACATACCTGCTTCTGTTAAAAACAAGGCAACAATTTGTGAACGTCTCGCACCAATAGCCTTCATAATACCAATTTCTTTCGTTCGTTCTACAACGGACGTATACATGGTGTTAGCAATACCAATACCACCCACTAAAATAGAAATAGCAGCAATTAAGAAAACAAATATTTGAATACCAAACAATAAACTATCTAATGATTTTAATGCTTCTTCAGGTGTTTCCACAACAAAATCTTCTTCACCCTCATCAACATCACGTTCATCACGTAAATAATCTTCAATACGCTCAGCTACCAAGCCCATATTAGCGCCAGATGCTACTTTAACAGCAAGGGCATCATACGTATCAGGTGTGTCAAATAATTCACGAAGGGCGTTTTCATTAATCGTCATTGTTCTATCTACAATAAAACTTCCTTTTCGTGTAAAAATACCTTTTACTTTGAATTTCTTCCCTTCAATTGTAACCGTATCACGTAACCGAATCGGTTCACCAAAGACATCACCATTTGCATAATCATCACCAATAACAACATGTGTGGTATCACCCGGTTCAATCATACTTCCTTTGGCAATTTCTAAACTCAGAATCTTTTGTATATCTTCAATATCACCTTCTTCAGGGAAACTCCCCACCCAGGAGAAATGACTTCGATCGTTAAACCTAATCTGTGCATCTTCAATAATACGTGCAACAACCGTATCAACACCATTAATACTTTCAACATCATCTGCATAATACTCTAATAATGGATTTTGTACACCTGTACCTGGTGGTCCTTGATCAATACCCTCAGCACGAACTGCTAACACGTTAGTATTTAACAAATCAAACTGCCCCAGAACGGCACCACGAATGCCGTCTCCGAGCATCATTAACGAAATAACTGCAGCAATACCAATCAAAATACCAATTAGCGTTAACCAACTGCGTAACTTTTTCCTTCTCAGTGACGCATATACAACACGGAGATAATGTTCAATCATTTCTTACGTTTTTTTATGAAGAAGAGGATAATAAGACCGATGATAACACCCATAAGAATGGCAGGAGCACTACTTTTTTTAACTAACCCAATCGTTGTAGCTTCTTCAACATTTAATAATTCCAATTGCAATGTTTCTTCACTCGTATAGACGTAATCATTTACTTCGTAGGTTACTGAAATAGGAATCATAACTTTTTCAATATCTTCAGGAACATAAATATGAAACTCTTCACTTTCTGTATCATCAGAATCTAACTCACCAATATAGGTATATGTGCTTGTCGATAATAACTTATAATCATCAGACGGTAATAATTCCATTTCTAAAAATTCAATATCATATCCGCCAGCGTTAGCAAATTCAATCGTAAACTTTCCTTTCGAACCTGCAGTCACTAAATCACTATTACGAATATATGAACGGAAACGAATCTCTTCAGATTCAATATCAATAAAGAAACTATCATCATACTCCCAAATAGTATCACCCACCCTAATGAGAATAGGAATTTCATGATCGCCTTCAACAGCATTTGCATCAGCCTTCAATTTAAATTCAACAACTTGCGCATCACCATCTTTTTGGTTCCCTCTAATAACACCAACATTTTGCTGAGCATTTCCAGAGTACAACGTAAAGGGATATTCTGGTTGTATTTCAACAATCACTTCGTGCTTGGTTGTTTCCCAGAAATTTTCGATCTTAAACTTTACTTCAACAATGTCACCTGCACTTACAGGATCAGGATCTTGATTAATCATGCCAATTTGTAACGTTTGAGCAGACACAAGAGGAATGAGCAATAACACTAAAAATACTATACTTACCCTACCTTTTTTTACCACGTGCTTTCACCTTCCTTTTCTGTATCTTTTCTATCATACCATCTTTTAAAAAGATTGTTCTTTCTGCATGATCAATAAGATTCAAGTCATGCGTAATTAAAACAACCGTAGCACCCTTTTGATGAATATCTTCTAACATATCCATGACTTCATGACCTGTTTTACTATCTAAATTTCCTGTCGGTTCATCAGCTAAAATAACATTCGGTT
>Ga0209992_10000838_pt1 | contig 37526 bp, 29 predicted proteins | sample 2SBtaG_2_FD_182564 | JGI IMG/M metagenome (GOLD analysis project Ga0209992, IMG submission 182564) | Deep subsurface microbial communities from Kolumbo volcano to uncover new lineages of life (NeLLi) - 2SBTROV12_ACTIVE470 metaG (SPAdes)... | ecosystem: Environmental > Aquatic > Marine >...
AAGGGCGGTTGCTAGAATTTTATTGAGGATACTCTGTGCTGATGAAGCGCCTTACTCCGGTTGCTACGTCTATCACTTCTGAGTGTACAGCCACTCGGTCACCGAAGTCTTCCACTCCAGGGAGATAACCATGACAGACTCCACTAGCGACGAATAACGCGTCGGAACTTGAACACAAATCATCCCTTCCCCATAGACGATGAACATCATCTCCGAGCATCTGCTTTGCTCGGCTTTCGTGATCTTCATTTGTTGTGACAAGTCGTCCTTCAAAATGACCATTTAATCCCCTTAATGCTGCGGCTGTGATTACGCCTTCGGGAGCAGCTCCAATCCCCATCAACAAGTCAATTTCACTATCTGGATTTGCTGCATCAAGTGCCGCGGCAACATCGCCATCACCGATGAGTGGAACCGATACACCGAATTCACGTAATTCCTTAATCAAGTCAATGTGACGATCTCTGTCCATAACCACTATTTTTAGGTCAGTGATTTCTTTATCAAGAGCAGCAGCAGCAGCTTCTACATTGTATGCTACATCTGCTTCGAGTGAGATTTCACCGGCTACTTGTGCTGGGCCTGCGAGTTTGTCCATGTAACAATCTGGAGCATGCAAAAGAGAGCCACGAGGAGCCGCAGCGAGAACTGCGATTGCATTTGGCAAATCCTTGGCAACATGATTAGTGCATTCAAGTGGGTCAACTGCGATATCAATCTGTAAGGCTCCTTCCTCGCCTTGCATTGAGCCAAGTGGCTCACCAATCCACAGCATTGGTGCATCATCTCTCTCGCCTTCTCCAATAGCAACTCGGCCATCAAATGGGACGGTGTCAAATACTCCGCGCATTGCTTCTACGGCAGCACCATCAGCCAATTTGCCGTCACCAAAGCCGCGCCATTTTGCTGCTGCTATAGCGGCTGCTTCTGTCGCTTCCACGAAGTGAGATGTCAAATCACTAGTCTTCGCCATAGTTGCCGGAGGGACTATTGGTTCTCAATGTGGCGGTCAAGAACCTTTGTTCTTTTCAAGAACTTTAATCGACTCTATTTGGGTTTCGGGATATTGTCCTTGTTCGTCTTTTTCTAATGACTTCACCATATCCCATGCACACAAAAGACCGGCTGATACACCAACAATTGCTTCCATCTCAACCCCAGTTTTCCAATGTGCTGAGACTGACAAAGTGCAGCGGAGGGAATCATCACCGAGGTCCCAAGATACATTGCAACCTTCGATTGGAATCACATGACAATGAGGAATCATTCTTGGTGTGTCTTTCACTGCTTGAATTGCAGCAACAGTAGATGCTTCCAAGACATCTCCCTTTGCAATCAATCCATTGCGAATCGCGTCAGCAGAGTCGGGTGATATGCGCAGTAATCCAGTGGCGACTGCGCTTCTCTCAACAATTGGTTTATGCCCGATTGGTACTATACCATCTATGCCATCATTCATCCCAAACCACCTTTCCAAATCGTTCCATCGGCCCTAACTTCTTTTTTCCACAGGGGGGCTTGAGATTTCAGTTCATCTATCAACCAACTACAGGCCTCAAAACCCTCTGCCCTATGGGGGCTTGCAACATGAATTGCGACAATTGGTTCACTTGGCCCCACACTCCCCGTCCGATGCGCTATTGAAACTGAAGAAACACCAAACTTAGAGAGTGCTTCATGTCCAAGGTTTGAGAGAACTTGGGGTAATTTTTCTTCCCATGCATCAAATTCTAACCTTTTTATCTCTACTCCATTATCCACTCCTCTAGTTATCCCGAGAAATGATACAATGCTTCCACACCCATCGAGGTGAAGTTTTTCTCTTACCGAAGTTGAATCAAGAGAATCAGGCGCTGCAACGACAATAACTCTCTTATCTGCAGCCATTTGAAGTATCTGAAAAAGCACTCCCGCATTAATCCGCCGATGGCGAATGATTCATGATTGAAGTGCCTCCCGACTAAATTTATGGTTACGGTGGCTGGTACAGACGAGCCCATCCAAATCATGGGTGCAGGGCTCTCCGGGCTCTCTGCTGCAATAATTTTAGCCAAAGCCGGACGAGAGGTGCATATTCATGATATTCGCGATGACTCTGGGGCTAGATTTGATGGTGATTTTCAAGGTATTGAGAATTGGACAAGTGATACGGATTTCATGGACGAAATGAGAGAATGGGGTATTGATCCTGATGAGTTTAAGACAACTGCATTTCATCAAGTTGATGTCATTCATCCAGATGATGAAATCACTCAAGCATGGAGTCCAACCATTGCATTCCGAGTGATTGAGCGAGGTACCGCTCCACATACGATTGACCAGGGCCTAAAGCGTCAGGCAGTTGCGGCAGGAGCAAATATTCACTACAAATCCCGAGTTAAGCCAGAAGACTGCCACATTGTCGCTGCTGGACCGAAGGATACCTCTGCGCTTGCATTTGGTGAAATCTTCGAGACTTCACACCCAGACCATGTAGCATTTCACTTTAATGACAAGTTGGCTCCAGGTGCCTACGCTTACCTAATTGTAATAGACGGGATCGGACTAATATGCACCTGTCTATGGCGAAAACAACAGAAGAGTGGGCGCTATCTCAATGAAACGATTGCTTGGTATGACAAGCATTATCCTGAACTTGACAGAAAACCGATTAAACGAGTTGGTGGAAAAGGTGACTTCACAATTAATCGTAAGTACACTGTTGATGGCCGCCACTATGTCGGTGAAGCAGGTGGTCTTCAGGACTTCATGTGGGGTTTTGGAATGCGCTGTGCTATCACAAGCGGTGTATTTGCTGCAAAAGATATTCTTGGTGAATGTAATTATGACGCAGAAGTCCGAAAACGGCTTTTACCTACAGTCAAAACCTCGGTTGCTAATCGCTGGCTAATGAATCGAGTTGGAGACCGAGCCTTCAAGCGAATGTCCCTATCTTGGATGAAGGACCAAAAAAAGAAACAGGATGGTTTGCCATTCATTGGCAGGCTCTTCCGACCCGACATTTTCAGAGGCATGGTATACCATCTTGCGGCAAAGTGGATGCTGAAAAAAGTCGATGTTTCTGACGGACGAGTGATCCACCGACTTCCATTTCGAAAAGCACTGAAAAGGGATGTTTGGGAGCAAAGTAAAGAAGCCCAGAAAATTGAGAAAGAATGGAAGATTTCACGTAAAGGTGGGAAAACTGAATCTTTCACAGAAGAGGATTAAGTTGGGGTATCATCCTAATTACCGATATTCACGGGTGATGTCTTTTCCGGGGAATTGGTCCTCAGATTCTCGATAAACGGTTCTTAGATTGTTTACCCAGTTCATTTGCTGAGTCACTATCCAGAATTCCTTTATTCCGATATCCTCGGCTGTATCCATCCAAGTCATCACGATCTCCATGGTCATCCTCGCACCCTCACGGTGTGGATAGGAAAACACGTCCATACTTAGAGGTGGAGTTGCAACAATTTCTCTATCTTTAACATTCGATAGTTGTTCAAACAATGTTTCGTAGGCTTTCTTGATTAGGCTTCGTCTAGATTCATCCTGGGTTGGTCTGCGGCAATCTGGCCCCACAACATGAATTAATTTCTTGGCTGACAAACCATAAGGTTCTGTAATCACTGATGTACCAACTGGGCAAGGTTGCATATTTTCTTTCCTTCGCTCAACAGCAATTGCATCACAGGCTGCGCGAAGTTCTGGGCCTGCCTGTTTGTGGATTGCTGCATCAACGCCTTCTCTTCCAGCAAGACGATTGTTTGCGGTAGTTACCATCACATCTGCTTCAATCTTGGAAATGTCGCCAATAATGACTTTTACCAAGCCATTCTTGCACTGTCGCGCCATGAAAACATCTGCCATGTTTAGAGCAGGTGAGGCCGTCGGCAATATACCCCTCGTTGAATAGGTCTTATTTGAGACATTTTTCAACATATATTACTGACACGAATGCGATAATGTATTGAGCAAGAAGAAACTGACAACAGTTGTGTCGAGCGCACGCTTTAGCCTCGCTTTGGTCTTACTTTTAGTGACCATGCCGTGGACTAGTTTTTCTAGCCAGCCCGAGGTACTTGCCTCCGAAGAAACAAATTCCTTCAGTACAGATATTTGGAATGAGACACCATTTCGAGATGTTGCAGTCCCACAAACTTTCACTTTTCTAAATTACATCAATTATTCTGATGTTGGTGTTTTGATTAACAATAATAGTGAGGCAAGTAAAACCATTGGATATGCTTTTGTTGCTGCTCGAAACATTAGCGCCAACCGAATTTTCCTGTTTGACAATGATAGTACACCTTCTGCTGAAACCATCAATCCCGCTCAATTTGATAATTATTATGCGGAACCATTGAGGCAGATGATAAGCGACCGAAATCTGGAAACTGAATTGAATTATCTAGTTACCACCAAAGGAATACCCCTGAGAATAAATGGGCCAGGAAATGGGCGAGCTGCCTTCGATTCAGAAATTGGGTTGATCAATGGGGCTTTCAACTCAACAATTCACCAAAACTGGTGGTCATCTCACACATATGGCCCAGGTGCGGGTGAGGAAATGAAGGAATTTTCACGCCAAGAAGAGGGGTTCTATTTGGTCACCAGATTGACCGGATATACTGTTGAAACCGCTCTTGGATTAATCGATAAAGCCAACAATTCGTTTGGTCAAAGGGGTCAAGGAGTGTTAGACTTGGCAACAAATCGTAACGGCTCAGGTTACAAATGGTGGAATGATATGCTCTATGCGGCAAACACTACCTTGAATGGAAGCATGGAGATTCCTGTCCACTTCAATCAAAATTCTACTTTTGTAACAAATCAGTCAAACGTGATGCTCTACGCATCTTGGGGGTCCAACGATGGCTCATGGAACTCTAACTGGCTTCCGAATTCCGGCTTCGATACTGCCGACAATGGATGGAGTACAGGTTCTAGGTATTGGGATTTCACTAATCCCCCATTAGTGGGTGATGAGGGCTTTACTTGGGCTAGGCAAACGGCAGTCAAAAGGAATGGGAATGGTGCACTTGAAGGTGCTTTAACATCTGAACCCTGTACAGTGACTGAGGCTAGTGCAACCGCAGGACTTCTTGCCGAATATTTTGACAATAATGGAGTGACCTATAATTCTAGTTTGATGCCAGATTTAACCAATAGAAATCCGGACTATTGGCGTGCTGAGTCAAATATCAATCATCAACTGACAACAGGTACATGGCCAGGTTTGGACAGTAACCAATTCAGTGAATATTTTTCTGTCCGCCATAGTGGTGCAATCACTATTCCAGAGAGCGGGAACTGGACTTTTTATCTCAACAGCGATGATGGCTCTAAATTGTGGATTGATGGTAACGAAATTATCAGCAATGAAGGAGTTCACGGAATGAGAGAAATCTCCGGTACAGCATCACTTACCTCTGGAGTACACACTTTTCGCACTGAGTTCTTTGAGCATGGAACTCATGCGGGACTAATTCTCTCATGGCAGGGACCAAATCAAAGCAAACAAGTTGTGCCTCCCTCTGCTTTCACGAGAGGAGTTGCAGATTCTGTCACAACTGATTTGGCACATCACTGGTCATTTGATGATGGGTCTGGGACCACCATTTCTGATTCAATAGGAAATGCAAACTTGACTCTTTTTGACAGCAATAACGGAGTCGGCTGGCAACAATGCCTGTTTGGAAATTGTTACCAATTTGACGGCGTAGATGATTATGCAAAAATAGATGTCAACGATTGGGCAGGCAACTTTTCAGTCTCATTGTGGACAAAAACAGCAAATGTGAGTCAAGACCGTTATTCATCTGCCTTCGCAGTCAACGACGTTGCAGGTGACTCTGCATCTTTCCAAATTATGACCAGCGGCTCTAGTACTGGTGATTGGGAAGTTTACCATAACACCTCATATTCATTCGGAGCCATTGAAGCAGGAGTCTGGACCAATTTAGCCGTCACCTATGAGAGTAATACATTGAAGCAATACCTCAATGGTAAATTAATTCAAACAAACATCGTGCCAAACGGCAGCATAGATAGTATTGAACTTTACAAAGTAGGGGTCAACAGAGGCGGCAATGCTCATTATGAAGGATTGATTGATGACTTGAAAATTTGGAACCGAACACTAGAGGCTTCTGAAGTAGCAGAAGTCAATGCGGCTGCTGCTGTAACTTGTTCCGATTATAGCAGTGCAGGCACTGGGGAAACATCTGTAGAACAAGATTATGATTTCAGTGATGATTTGAAAGGTCATGCTTGGATTGTATATGGTTATGGCATGAAAGATGGTTGGGTTGCTGGAAATTATCGAATTGAAGTTGACTCCTTTGATGATAATGGTACACTCCTTGAAACCAATACAAGTTCAACTCAAAACTTGGCAACCGCATGGAATTCAATAACTATGCGTTTCAGACCACCAGAGAATGCTTCTTCTTTCAAAGTCAAAATGGTTTCATTGCTTGATACAGGTAGTAGAAATGGCTCAGTCTATTTTGACACCATGAATCTACGCGCCATACGCCCTCACTTTGAATGGGTTGACGGTAGTATTGCTGAGACCGCTGTTAGCACTGGTGGTAGGACATTTACCTGGGGAGCCTCATATGGCCAGAGTTTGGTTGTGGACCTCTTAGAGGATGGTGTGTCAGGGGTGAAGGGATACGTGTACGAACCCTATCTTACTGCTGTGGGTTATCCAAGTGTACTGCTTCCGTACTACGCTTACGGTTATAATTTCGCAGAAGTGAATTATGCTGCCAACCCGTTAATATCGTGGATGGGGACTGTGGTTGGGGACCCTAAAATGGCACCTTATTCTGATATTCTTCATGATGTCGAAGTTGAGGCTGTGCGAGTAGATGGTAGACTGACTGCAGGTGTCAATGGTAGTATTGACGTCCTGTTGCAAAACCTAGCACCAGGTCCTGTAAATGGAAGCCTGGAGGTTCGTGACAGAAATGGAAACTCAATCCTTGCAAATGTTTCAATCAAGATGCCGGGTGGCAATGATATCGGTTCACGAAGAATTATCTCCGTGAATCTTACACCATCTAGAATTGGCTTTAATGAATATGTTATTCGCTACATTGCAAGCGACTGGAAAAGTCCTGAAAGGGTGGTTGATAACAACCTAGGAATTCTCAATATTCAAGTTAACGAACCCCCACATATCGATGATTTAACCTGCTCCTCTTGGACTGTTAGTAGAGGAGATACTGTCGGATGTACAATCACAGTTAGTGATGATTTTGGTGTAGTTCAAAGTCGGCTTGGTTGGCGTGTCAACGGTAGTGCTGATAACTGGACTTTCATAAATTCCACAAGTGTTGATTACGTTGATTGGTACAGTGGGTTGACTGTCCCAACTAATATTGAATTAGGAAGTCTTGATCTAATTGCTGAAGTTAGAGATGAACAATTCCAATACACTCTGCTCCAACTCGATGACAGCATTGTGGTAACCAATGCTGAACATAATTGGTATGGTGTACATATTGCGGGAGTGGATGGGGAAGAATGGAATGGAGTTACCGCCCTCTCGCCTTTTACTGCTCCAAAAACCGTCGTCAGAGATACTGATATTATACTCAAGTCATGTGTTGTTGATGCCGACCACGACCCTCTTACAGAATTGCCTATGATTATCACTGATAGTGGGAACGTAAGTAATGTTGAGCCTACTGAAAGTGAGTTTTCAGATGTATTTTGCTACCAAGCAACTTGGCGTTTAGATTGGGGTAGTGAAACAAAAGATGTCACTATCTATCTCTATGATTCAATTGGAAATCTGTTTACAACTAGATTGATTTCAGTCCATGATGAAAAATTCAATGCAAATCTCACTCTCGTCAATTATGATGGAGATTTGCTGGCATTAGCAAGAGGCACTGGTGAAAGAATTGTAATTTCCCTTTCTGATTATGATGACTTACTTTCAGATTATTCCTATAACTTGACAATTGAATGGCCAGGTCATGCAGAGTATACTCAAAGTGGCGAAATTGATGCAGCAGGAATGATGCATCAAAACTCGTCGGTCACTTTGCCTCCACCAGAAGCCGGTCTAGTATTTGGTGAATTAATCGCCACATTGGAAATTAGTGACATTGCTCCCTCGGGTCAGGACCAATTGGTAGTCATGAATTGGACAATACATCTCCAACCACCCCTAGTATACGACATTGGATTCTGTGATGATAAAGGTCCTCAAATAACACGGGGAGACGAAGTGCGTGGCTGGATAATTATAGATCCAAATAGGCTCATTGAAGGGGTTTCGGTTAACCTCGCTCAATCCGGCAACATCAAACCGATGCAATCCAGTATGTGGGATTGGGATGATTGTCCATTCCCAGACTCGACAGATTTTCACTGGGGATTCATCATATTAGCAGATAACAGTTTTACTGCAGGGGATGCAACTCTGCAAATAATCGCCAGAGATGTTGATGGATTAAGTGCAGTGGGTGAGTTTATTGTTGAAATTGAATACGGCCTTCCTGAAATCATAAATCAATCTGGAGATGTGATAGAGGGAGAGTTTGGTGAACTTGAAGCTTTAGTTGAAGACTCTGATGGTCACGTTGGCACTGTCTGCTCATTCATCATCATTGACAAAAATGGAACCACAGTTATGGAGTCTGAAGCCCCACTGCCTCATACTGGTCTATTCACATCGCGCTGGATGCCCCCAACGGGAGGAGCACCCTTTGCATCGACTATTGGTTGTACAGATGCCCAGGGTCACCAAGTTGCTCATACTAGAACTGATATCATCCCGGCCCAAATAATCAGCAATAATTCTGAGGAAGAATTGAATCAAAATTCAGAGTCCCAAGATTCAAATCTAAATCTTGCAATTGGTATTGGCTTCGCTCTGCTAATTGTTTCTTTATTGGCAATCACTCTCCTCGTAATGTGGTTACGTTCGAATGAGGATGAAATCGAAGTTGGGGGATTAGCCGAGGAGGAAAATGTTGAGTGGGCAGCACCAGCAGATTCTCGAGGTGAAGGAGAACAAAATATTGCAATAGCAAAAATGGCCATGGAATCTTTGAGTCAGGTTTCTGAATCCGAAAATGATTTCGCAGGGGTTGAGGAAATTCTCCATTCTGAATCAATAGAAGAACATGATGTGATACCTACTTGGGTTGATGAAAATCCCCTGTTAAGCCCTCCTGATGAGCCAAAGGATTGAATGCTCGGGCATTCTCGGTGTCTTCATGGCAGTTGGATATGTACTCATTAATGTAAAACCGGGCTCTGAAATTGAAGTCCATGATACCATCAAATCATTAGAGATGGTAGAGGATGCAACCCTGTTGTTTGGAGATTACGACTTGTTAGTGAAAATGACTGCTAAGTCAATGAGCAGCATCGCTGCTGCGGTGGTTGAGAACATACGTTCAATCGATGGTGTAATTGATACAAAGACCCTTGCCGGTGCCGAAATTTGAATTTCATTGATCCATCAATTCAATCTTCTAACTCTCAATATTCTAGGTTGAATACAACTTCATCCATCTGCAAATCCCGATTTTCGGAGAATTGGTAAATCCACTTTCCGGAATCCATCATATTGTTATTATTTAATCTCAGATTCTATTAACCGATTAAAAATCCGAAAACGATAGACCTCTAGCCTGTCCAATATTGGCATTCGCAATGGGGGACGGGGCCCTTAATGTGGCGCAGTACTACGTTTAGACGGGCGAACGCTTAAATAATGAATGGAAAAGGATGGCGCTCACGGAGGTTATCCGAAATGAGTAAGAAATATTTCGTCCTGTTGGACGGTGGAAAAGATACGAGCCAGGTGTTCGCGAGTAAGCAACCTAGGGGTGCAGCCCTGAAAGCAGCTAGTCGCGGAGAGACAGACATCCATTTGCGTGAGCGCGGCGGTGGAGGCCGTGTTCACGTATTCAAGGGGTGGAGAAAGCAGGTGCCAAAACCTGCAAACGGGCCAGCGTGGCTACCTGATAAGGTCTGGAAGGCCAATGTCAAGAAGATACGCGTAGACCGTCTCTGAAAGAAGTCAAAACACTTGATGAACTACACAAGTAATACAAACAGCCCGTTTGAGGGGAGTTTTCTCTCCTTGAGCGGGCCAATTTTTTTTTTAATAAAAATGAATTCACTTTCTTAGGCCGATCTTCTTGGCAACCCATGCTACTGGGTCATAATATTCAGTGACAATTCTCTCCTTCAATGGGATAATTGCATTATCTGTGATATTTATGCCAGCAGGACATACATCGGTACAACAGCGAGTGATGTTACAGTATCCAATTCCATATTCATCCTTGATTGATGCTAACCTATCTTCAGTATCAAGAGGATGCATTTCTAAATTTGCTAATCTGACAAAGAACCTCGGTCCCGCAAATTCGTCAAACAATTTGTGTTCACGTAGAACATGGCATGTATCGATGCAAAGCATACACTCAATGCAAGCCCTAAATTCTTGAACTCGGTCAGCCTCATTTTGTTGGAATTTCCAATCAAATTCGGCAGGTCCTGCTAAAGGAGCAATGGTCTTATTCAAGTCATAAGCCCAAGAAACATCAACAACCAAATCTTTGGTTAGTGGAAATGCTTGCATAGGCTTTACCAATACCGGTTGACCATCAGTAGTTTCTTCCTCAATATCAGACATTCTCGTCATACACATCAATCGAGGTTTGCCATTTACTTCGGCGGAGCATGAGCCACATTTTCCAGCCTTACAATTCCAACGACATGAAAGGTCAGGGGCATGCTCAGCCTGAATCTGGTGAATAACATCGAGTACCACCATACCTTCATCCATCTCGACAGTGTAATCCACCATCTCACCATATGGGTCCCCATCTTCATCAGGTTCTCCTCTGAAAACCCTGAAAGTGACGTCTTTGCCCATCTTACTCTTCCTCCTCGTGCAAGTCTGATGAATCAAGTAGCTCCTTCAAATCATCTCTCATAGAGGGGTAAGTTCTGTGTTCGAGAATCATTTCTCCTTTTCCACCCATCCTGATGACGCTGTTTATTTTACCCCAGTGACTGTGATTGGGAGTTGGGAAATCTTCACGAGTATGTCCACCTCTACTCTCTTCACGTGCTAGTGCCGCCATTGCACACATTCTACTGATGTCAACCATGGCATCAATTTCTAAGGCTTGGTGCCATCCTGGATTGTAGATTCTACTTCCACCTGGAGATGTTGTTTTTCCGCGTGCTGCGAAATCATTCAAGTCATCTAATGCTTCCATGAGTAAATCCTTAGTGCGGATTATACCCACCTTATTTTGCATCATTTTACGAAGGTCATTAACTACAATTGCTGGGTTTTCTCCACCCTTTCTGTTGAAAGGTGCCAAAGTTTCCCCAACAATTTCATCAATTTCTGATTGCGGTATTTCTTCCCAGCCATCCATCTTTGATGCAGCGCTGGCTGAGTATTCACCTGAGCGCTTCCCAAACGTGATTAAATCGGAAAGTGAATTTCCTCCCAGTCTGTTAGCGCCGTGTAATCCTGTGGCTGCTTCACCGGCAGCGTACAAACGTTGGACTGTAGTTTCTTGAGTTATAGGGTCTACTTTTACCCCGCCCATGACATAGTGAGCAGTTGGTCCAACCTCCATTGGTTGGGTGGTGATATCAACCCCCGCTAGTTCTTTGAATTGATGATACATTCCCGGCAACTTTTTGCGTACTTGTTCCTCATCCCGCCAAGATATATCGAGGTATGCGCCCCCGTGTTCACTACCGCGGCCTGCTTTAATTTCAGAATTAATCGCCTTGGCAACAACATCTCTTGTGAGAAGTTCTGGGGGTCTACGCTTGGTGGCTAACTTGCCATCAATCACTTCTTGCACCCATTCAAGAGCCTCCTTTTCAGTATCAGCAAATTCTGGCTTATACATTTCTGGAACATAATTGAACATGAATCGGTTATCTTCTGAGTTACGCAGCATTCCACCTTCACCACGTACACCCTCAGTTACCAAAATTCCCTTAACCGATGGTGGCCAAATCATTCCGGTAGGATGGAACTGGACAAACTCCATGTCACCCATTTCTGCCCCGGCCCAATAAGCCAGTGCATGCCCTTCTCCGGTGTATTCCCACGAACCAGAACAAACTTCCCAGCAGCGAGTGATACCACCAGTAGCAAGAACCGTTGTTTTAGCTTTGAAAACGTGCAGAGTTCCGTCTGCGCGGTTGTAAGCAAAGCAGCCGATGGCTTTGCCATCTTTTGTGAAAATTTTGCGAACTGTGTATTCCATGAATACCTCCATTCCGCTGTGGATTCCTCTCTCTTGTAGAGTTCGAATCATCTCTAGGCCAGTGGCGTCCCCAATATGAGCGAGCCTAGGGTAAGTGTGTCCTCCGAAGTTTCTTTGATTGGTCAGACCTGCAGGTGTGCGGTCAAAAATTGCACCCCATTGCTCAAGTTCACGGATTCTATCAGGTGATTCCTTCGCATGGATTTCAGCCATGCGCCAATCATTGAGGTATTTACCTCCCTTCATTGTATCACGGAAATGTGTTTGCCAGTTATCACGCGGGTCAGCATTTCCTAGAGCGGCAGCGGCGCCACCTTCAGCCATCACCGTATGTGCTTTACCAAGCATTGACTTGCAAATGATTGCAACAGTTGCGCCATTGCGGGTCGCTTCAATTGCGGCACGAAGGCCAGCGCCCCCTGCACCAATAATGACAACATCATATTCATGGGTTGTAACTTCAGTCATCACAAACCACCCAACAATACAAGATCAGTCCACCAACCCATGGTGCAAGCGTAGACATAGAAGTCGGCAAACATCACAATAAATAGAGAGTACAAAGCCCAATCTTTGTGATGCTTATTGAACCATGTTGAAATATTCCACAGATGGTACCTAAGAGTTGGCTTCTCTCCATTATTCCAGTTATTTGAGCCGCCACCAACTAAATGTCGGAAGGCGTGACAACCGAAGGTGTATCCACCTAGAGCAATGACATTAATGGCCAATACTAGAGAACCAACAGTGAGACCAAATGAACGAGCATGAGTTACTGGGTCATGGAAATTAATTGATAACCATACATCATATGAAAGAATTGGAAGATAACATATTGCCGCGTAGAGAAAATATCGATGGAAATTTTGGACAAGAAGAAGTTTTGTTTCTCCCTTGTATGCATTCCAAGGTTTACTGACTGCACAAGCAGTTGGTTGGTGGAAGAAAGCACGATAGTAGGCTTTTCGATAATAATAACAAGTGCCTCTAAAACCAGCGGGGAATATCAGAATAAACATCGCTGGAGACATCCACCAAAGAAATTCAGGTATTGGACCACCAAGCCCATCTCCACCCGGGAGAATTAGGGGGCTAAATAGGGGACTCAAGACGTGACTACCTTGATTTTCAATAGCCATTGTTTGGACACCAGCGGAACGACCGAATTCAGCAAATATCCAGAAATCCGCCTCCATAAATCCGCGCCATGTTGAGTACGCCACCATGATTCCAAGATAGACTGCCATTGCAGTTGGGCCTTTCCACCAAGCATCTGTTCGGTCGGTTGCTCCAAAGCCCCGGCGCATAGGTAATTTGACTGCCTCGCCCATTAACTCCAAACCCTATTCAAGTCGTGGCGGGAGCCTATATTCTATCAACTTCACTACTCAATCCAAAGTATACTTGTATTAACAAAATTCTGATTTCAACGACTGTGCAGACTTCTCAATTTGTGATTCTTCTAGGCCAGGAACGTCACATAAAGTAAACAAGATTGCTGAATCATTCCCCCTAATACGTGTGTTATGACTGTCTCGATATGGGTAAAGAGCAATTATTTCGCCGTTCATTGACAGAACTAATTCTTGACCAGTACAGGGTTTTGGTTCCCGAAACCCAATTCCAAGGAACGGCTCATTTTGTTCAGCCTTGCGCATGGTCAATTTTGTATCACCGAGATAATCTGTTGATAGAGCACCGATGCTGATGCGGTTTTCAGCGGAGATTAGATTGTACCGATCAACTATCGGATTGATGCGAGGAAATGGCTTACCTGCAATTATTCGACGAACCAATGCTTCTGCTGATGGCCGGCGCTTTGTGGGGTCTATTCCAAGACGCCAGTAGAACTGACGATAGGCGGCAATATCGGGTTGGTCCCGGAGTTCCTCAAGCGTTGAAGAATTACGAATTGCTTCTAATCGAGATTCAAGTTCATCCTCTCCAAGAGGAAGCCACCCGGTTGCTGGCTTCTGAATTAACAACAAACGAGGTGAAACATCTGGCAAATCTCCAATCCGTTCAAGATGATACTCAACGGCCATCAATCAGACCCTCAAAGCCGTCAGCCTTGAATGTGACCGCTTACATGACTCGTGTAATGGACTACGAGCCGCTGAGTATTTGCCCCGAATGTGGCTTTATGCCTGGAGTATTTATTCCCGGAATGAAGTGCCCTGAATGTGGTTCAGTCATTCTCTGAACACATTTTTTTGGATTGGATCAATAAACCACTAATTGCAATGGTTTATAAGAGGTGGATGCGCAATAATAGTTGCTCGAGTTGTTATTATGAATTCCTGACTAGATCTTTAGCACCGTAAATCCGGTACTCAAGAGGGGAATTGCTAACTATGGTAAATGATAATGATAAGAAAGATATAGAGATGATAAAAACTGCAAAAGAAATGATTGAATTAATGATTATAGCATTGAATGAGGAATTACTTGGGAAAGAAAGTGTGCTCAAAAATCAGGCTTTGCAATATTTAGAACTATTAATTGAGAAACAGAAAATTGACATTGAAAAGGAAAAAAGGATTGAAGAATATCGTAATTGGGAATTTGAGAACAAAATACTCCAAGAGCATTGTGGAGAAGTTTACGATTGGGAATTCCAAGATGAATGGTTGTAATCGAATAGAGTTACTCCAACCTTTCAAGATAAGGCAGAGTAGTCAACTTCGGCTTCCTCTATCTCAATCTCATCAACATCCATCTGCGCGAGTTGCAACTTTCCACTCAACTCATCGTTGACAGCATGCCAGTAGGAATATGCTTCAATAACCCAAATACCTGACTCTCGGGTTCCGTTTCCTGACCCCTTAACACCACCAAATGGGAGGTGGGCTTCAGCGCCAGTAGTTGAGTTATTGATTCCAGTCATTCCAGCCTTTATTCCTGTTTTGTAGCGGTAGGCTTCTAGCCTATCATTGGTATAAATCGCACTTGAAAGGCCGTAAGGGCTGGCGTTGGCAAGATGTAATCCATGGTCAAAATCATCGGCCTTGACAATAGTTACAACAGGGCCGAAAATCTCTTCTTGGAAGCATTCCATATCTTCGGTTACATCAACGAAAACATGCGGCCACATGTAGACACCTTCACTTGCGTCTCCCAAGAATCCACCCGGTTTGTTGTCATTTGAAATTCGTCCCTTTCCGAATACTTGAGTAGCACCACTTGCAGTGCACATATCCACACCAATTAGGAAATCCTTAGCATATTTTTCCGACAACATTGGCCCGTACAGTACATCAGGATGGCGAGATGAATCGCCAATAGAAGTGGATTCTACTTTTGCCATGAACATCTCCATAAATGGCTCATAAATATCCTTGTGAACTATCAAATTACCAAGACTTGTGCAGCGTTGGCCAGCAGTTCCAAATGCCGCCCAGTAGGCTCCTTCAACAGCATTTTCGAGGTTTGCTGAAGGCATGACGACGAGTGGATTTTTGCCGCCTAATTCTAGGCTGGCTGAGACTAAATTTCTACCACAGACTTCACCGATCATTTTCCCCACAGCAGTACTTCCGGTGAATGATATTTTATTGACTAATCCTTCATCAACTGCATCAACTAAATGTTGGCCTGCGCCACTTCCTTTACCATGTACTAAATTGATTACACCATCTGGTAATCCTGCTTCATGCATGATTCTAGCCAATGCGAATGAAAGCAGGGGTGCATCTTGTGGTGATTTCCAGACACATGTGTTTCCACACATAATTGCTGGAATCATCTTCCAGAATGGTACCGCAGCGGGGAAATTACAAGCATTGATAATTCCACAAACACCTAATGGGCGGCGATAAGTGAACAGTTCTTTATCAGGTAATTCTGAATTGACAGTCTGTCCGTAAAGACGACGGCCCTCAGATTGGAAAAATAGGCATGTATCAATCGCTTCCTGTACTGAACCTGCAGATTCTTTCAGAGTCTTTCCGATTTCACGGGTCTCAAGTGCAACGATAGAATCTTTGTGCTCCATCAAAAGTCGGCCCATATTTCCGATAATCTGCCCCCGAGTTGGGGCTGGAGTCGCTGCCCAGCCTGGGAAAGCGTCCCCAGCGGCATTTAGAGCGTCATGGACATCTGATTTTGTTGACAGAGGGAACACGCCAAGGCAATCGGTTTGCCATGCGGGGTTTGTGGACTCAAACGTTCCACCATCACTTGATTCAGTCAACTTACCATTGATGATGTTGTATCCTTTTATTTTTGGTAATCCGTTCGGATTATCATTTTCAAGGTGCTCAAGTCCTACTTCCAACACATGGGTCATGAACTGTTCGGGGGCGGTTCCATTCATGAATACTACGCGGGATTCTCTCTTGATTACATTCTCGGCGCCAAATTGGAAAACCATGTTAGATAATCATCCTTGGAATAATGGACTGGGTTGTAATTGGATGGTTTCTATTACCATGAAAGTGGTTGTTAGGAAAGTGCATGGTTTTTAGTGAGTCCGCGAATCCGGTGTTCTGTAGTCGGAGTGGTGACAGTGGCAGGGGACGATAAAAAAACACTGAGTTTGAAAGTAGCGAAAGCAATTCCTAGCGATGTTGGCCATGGTAGAGCACGAGTTCCATTTGATAATGATTTGAATCTAAAACCCGGAGATATAATCGAAATCAATGGTGATGATACTACCGCCGCGATTGTATGGAGATGTCGGCCGGAAGATGCAAACTTAGGAGTTATCCGAGTTGATGGTATTATCCGCAAGAATGCTGGTTCACAACTCGGCTCAAATGTAACCATTCGAAAAGTTGAGGCTAAGCCATGCACAAGGCTCACACTCTCCCCTGTAATGGCGTCAAAACAGAAAGTTCGGTTTGGACCGGGTATTGAGGGCTTTGCCCGAAGAGGGCTCAATAAACGGCCAGTAGTCGCTGGTGATAGAATATTCATACCCGGTATGACATTATTCGCTGAGGCACTTCCCTTCGCTATTATGTCAACAACACCAAAGGGGATTGTCCAAGTACTCCCTGAAACTGAAATTGTAATCAAAGATGAGGCCATCGACGAAGAAATATCTCAAGGTAGCACCTCTGTAACTTACGAAGACATTGGAGGCCTAGGAGACCAGTTGCAAAAAGTACGAGAGATGATTGAGTTACCTCTCAAACATCCAATTTTGTTCCGCACATTAGGGATAGACCCACCAAAAGGAGTTCTATTGCATGGTCCACCGGGTACAGGTAAAACAATGATTGCAAAGGCAGTGGCTAACGAAACAAATGCCCATTTCACTTCAATTAATGGTCCTGAAATCATTAGCAAATATTACGGTGAATCAGAGAAGCAATTACGTGAATTATTTGAAGAAGCAGCATCTCAAGCACCAGCAATTATCTTTATCGATGAATTAGACAGTATCGCGCCAAAGCGTGAAGATGTTACTGGCGAAGTTGAGCGTCGAGTTGTTGCTCAATTGTTGACATTGATGGATGGCATGCAAGGTAGAGACAACGTGGTTGTCATTGGGGCAACCAATAGACAAGACGCTATTGACCAAGCATTGAGGCGACCTGGAAGATTTGACAGGGAAATCGAAATCGGTGTACCTGATAAAGCCGGTCGCCAAGAAATAGTTGATATCCACGTAAGGAGTATGCCAATCGCAGATGACTTTGACATGGAATGGGTATTAATCAACACGCATGGATTCGTTGGTGCCGACATTTCTGCACTTTCACGCGAAGCTGCAATGAAAGCCTTGCGAAGATACCTACCTGAAATCGACCTTGATGAAGAAGAGGTACCTCCTGAAGTCTTAGAAAAGATGGAAGTTACAATGGGTGATTTCAAACTTGCAATGAAAGAGGTCGAGCCAAGTGCGTTGCGAGAAATTTACATCGAAGTACCAGAAGTTGGTTGGGACCAAGTCGGAGGTTTAGATGAGGTCAAAGACCGACTCAGAGAAAGTATTGACTGGCCACTTACCAAACCTGAACTCTTCAAACACTTTGGAATCGAAGCACCTCGGGGTGTGTTATTGTTTGGAGCACCGGGGACTGGAAAGACATTGTTGGCTAGAGCAATTGCTTCTGAAGCACAGGCTAACTTCATCACTGTCAAAGGGCCTGAATTATTCTCAAAATGGGTCGGTGAATCTGAAAAGGCTGTTCGTGAAATATTCAAGAAGGCAGCACAAGCATCTCCGAGTATTATTTTCTTAGATGAATTTGAGAGTATTGGTGCACACCGGTCATCAAGCAACGATGGCGATGGTGGACAAACGGTTTCAAATCGAATGGTTGACCAAATTTTAACCTGTATGGACGGAATAGAAGCACTTGACGGCGTGGTCATCGTTGCGGCTACCAATCGCCCAGAGATGATTGACCGAGCCCTGCTAAGGTCTGGGAGATTTGAAAGAGTATTGCACATACCACCACCTGACGAAAAGAGTTGTAGAGAAATTATCAAAATTCATACGACAAATATGCCAATGGGGAAATTTGACCCAACCGATTTCGCGAAGAAATTGAACGGTTACACGGGTGCTGACATTGAGGCGGTCTGCCGAGAAGCGGCTCTTATTACAATGCGAGCAGGCAAAAAGACCGTTACCAAGAAGCACTTTGAATCAGCAATTGGAAGAGTCAGACCTACGGTGACTCCAGATATGCTTGAGTATTACGCTAAGTTAGAAGTCAGTCTCACTAGTGGAATGGAGAGTGTGAAGAGAGGTGGAGACACACTTTCCGGTATTGAATCGGTTTGATGACCAAGAGATTTCTCAACTGAATTGCTGGTGTGAATCGGTAAATTGCTCCCATACGACTAGTCTTGATGAGAGGATTCAAGGGGTAAGGCCACCGACGCCAAAATGATGACAGCAACCTTCGGGCAGGAACTGATTGGCTTGGTTGTTGTTGATTCACGGGGTGACATCCTTGGAACTGTGGCCGACTTGATGTTAGACCTGAACAGTGGAGCTGTTGGAACACTTGTAATTGAGTTGCAACCATCCCTAGATGCTACAAAATTGCCATGGCCTTCCGAAGCAGGTTTGATGTTGCTTCCAAGTGAAGAAATTGATAGAGTTGGACCTCAAATCGTGTTAAAGCGGTGAAGCCAAAGAGATTCACCTGCGCACAACCGTATTAAGGCAGGCTCAGTCGTCAATCTGATAGACCTATGGTCTAGAGGGCGTTAGAGTGGCAATCACGGCGAATCAATTATTCGCACGGATGAATACTCGTCAGTTCAGGAGAGGAGCAACTCTCTTCGCTTTTTACACCGTCCTAGTTCTTCTTCTCGTAACTCTTCTGGGGAGTTTTATCAATCCTACACCATCCCAATTATCTGCTTATGATGACGATTGGGATGACATCTCAGCATTCAGGTATGACCTAAACGCAATGGGAGTAGAGACCCATAGTTTAGTCAGTAGCCCACTATTGCTCAATGAGATTGAAAATCCAGAAGAAACCGTATTCGTAATTGCTGGGGTTGAGAAAGATACCATCAGTTTACCTAGATTTACTGGTGATTCAAGTGTTGTCCAATTCAAAGAGAGCGATGGTTACACAACCAGTGAAGTTGAGGCTATCACTTCGTTCGTAGCCAGAGGTGGAACGATCATCGTAATGGATGACTTCGGCTACAGTTCTGGGGTTGCATCTGCTTTCGGAATAGAATACAGCGGCCACAAATTATACGATGCTGGAGCATGGACTTTGGACTACAACTACATCTGGATTAATTCAACAGATGGATACAAGTACACCTCAAATGTATCTCAGGCATGGGTCCACCCATGTTTTGCTGACAGTGATGGAGATGGCTATGTCGACTTGATTGACCCTGACCCAGGACACCCAGGTGTACCCGGTATCATGACAATCACAGCAGAGGATGCTGGTCTGTGTGCCCACCACTTGACCGGAGATGGCAGCGCCCCGTGGGACTTCGATCCTGGATATGATTTACTTCTCAACTCGCCCTCGGCCTTCGACCCAGACCATGCAGATGATTCGGAAAAGAATCGTTATGGATTGGGTTATTCTAGTACGGATTCATACCTTGACATCAACGATGATGGTGACTTGACAGTTGGTCCTGCTGGAAGCGGATTTGAAGGTGATATGCAAGGGCCGTTCACAACTTATGTGAAGTACTGTCTATCACGGAATTGTGTTGATTCAACATCAGGGAAAGCACACTTCATATCTGACGGAAGTTTACTAATCAATACGGTTTATGATTATGAAAACAAATATGGCAATCAAAAAACAGAGATTGATTCAAACGATAATCGAAAGTGGGCATTAGACGCAATTGCTGAAGCACTTCTAATCAATGAGAATGGAACGCTCTCTGCTAGTTCTGACGCTCAGGTGATATTCGATGAAAGCCGCCACGGTCAAACATCATTTATGGGTGACACCTACAATCTGATCTACTACGTCCTAGTCTATTTCACAAGCGATTGGATGGCTATGTTACTTCTCTTCCTAACCCTTTTCATTGCCTTTGAAGCAGTTATTATCCGCAAAACTGACCCTGAACCTTGGAGACATGTATTCAGCATCATCTACTATGGATTTGGTGATTCACGACGCTATGGTTACTACAGTCGCGCAAACAAAGTCAAACAAGTTCTACTCTCAAGAGTTCGCAACCTAAACACCCTGACAAGAGATGAGTTTGATGCATTACCGGCCCGTGAACTTCAAAAAATGATTAACGACCCTGTATTGGTTAAGTTCGTCTTTGAAGACCGGAATTACTCACTAGAACAACTCGTTGCAGTTGTAAAGCGGGTAAAATTATGGGGGCGCAAGTAAGCGAGGTGATATCTGATGTGGACTAGAAAGGCAGCCCTGATGATGACGTCGGGAATCGCGCTAGTTCTTATTGGAATGATGATGTCAAATTTCCAATTAATGGTCATTGGAATTGCGTTCATCTCCTTCTTGGCAATTAATGGATGGGTTGCAGGTCACGCTGAATTACACATTGTTCGTACACTTTCTGCTGACAATTTGTACAAAGGAGATGACCTCTATGTTGAATTAGCAATCACCAACAAATCTCGCCGGCGAACTCAACAATTGGAAATATTCGACAATGTACCTCATGAGATGAAAATGAAAAGCGGCCTCAATTACATGATGGTAAATTTAGGCGCAGGTCAGACAACTAGAATCAGATATGTTCTGCGCTGCCCATTGCGCGGACACTTCTCTCTTGGAGCTGTCTCAATTAGACACCGCAACACCTTCAATCTATATTCAAACGAGATGTTCATTGACCATCGCTCAGACATAATTGTATTCCCTCAAGTTCGTGATGTTGAGGAAGCAATGGTTCGAAGTAGAACACCTAAGATGTACACAGGAGCAACTACTCTGAGAACACCCGGACCAGGTACTGAGTTCTTCTCGCTACGAGAATATGTACCCGGAGACCCATTCAAGAATATCAATTGGAAAGCGTTCGCCCGCACTGGCGAACTGATGGTCAATGAAAAATGTCGAGATGCTGTGACCGATGTTTTCCTGCTTCTTGATAGCAGAGATGTTTCAAGAATTGGAACGGTGTTGAAAAACCCGTTAGAGATGGGAACTGTTGCTGCAGCATCTCTCTCAGCTTATTTCCTACAGCGTAGAGATTCAATCGCTTTAGCAGTTTACGATGATAGACTGTCATACCTACCTGCTGATGGTGGAGATAAACAACACTTCAAGATTCTAAGTAGCCTCGCTGGAGTTGCTCCTAAGGGCAATATGCCATTACAAGCGGTTACTAATGCATTAGCACCAAGATTCAGTCGTGGAAGTCCGGTTTTCATTATCTCTAGTTTAGAGGGAGATGGAACTGTACCACATGCTGTGCGTGACCTTGCAGGACGCGGACACGAAGTAGTGGTTCTTAGCCCAAGTAGTATTGACTATGAGAGATTGGTAACAAGAATACCAAGGATGTCATACGAAGTAATGAAACTTGAGCGTCAGAATAGACTGACTGCATTAGCAGGGTTTGGCGCACGCGTAATCGATTGGATGCCTGATGTAGAATTATCACAGGCTCTATTACAAGTCAAGATGTTGTGAGGTGAATAAATGGCAGATGATGTAGAACTACAAAGTGAGGGAAGTAGAACCCTTCACCTTAAGGAACTGCGCGTCCAATGGCAAGTTGTTGCTTTACAGACAATTGCAACACTTGCTCTGATTTGGCTGTTCTTACAACTTGGATCCAATTTTGGCTCCTGTGACCCTTCACATGTGGATGGTGATGGTAACACAATGTGGTGCCCTGCGTTGGACCATACTCTCTCACTGGACTTGTTTGAGGCTATTCTAGGAAGTGAATCGGGCGACTCATCGTATGATTTGCCTCTTGCAGATTTCTTTACCGGACAAGGTAATGAGGGACCTGGTCGATATTACGTCCCTATCCTTATCTGTGGACTACTAACTGCTGGCTGGGTATTGCTCAACCTTCAAGCGCCACAACTGCGCAGAAAAGTGGTTCTTGGGGTTTTGATGGGCCTGATTCTATTCCTTGCTGGCCGGCTTCTCATTGGCTGGTTCTTTGGAATGATTACAAGTTGGGATTTGTACTGGCCAATTGATTCCCCTGGCTCGGGGAGAAACCATGCCGAGACTCTCGTATATCCGTTAATTCTCTATACACAAGTGTTCATTGTTGGACTTTACTTGGTGCCAGTTTGGACAGGAATGATGGGGATCTGGGGGCTTTCTAGAAGGATGATAGGATGGTCTCTTGGAACGATTTTGATTTACCTTGGAATCCATGCCTTGCTTTCGTTTGAGGCGGTGACGGTTTACTTTGATCTTGGCTTGAATCCGATAAGTCCACAGATAAGTGATAAAATGGTTCTTGGAGGTTTGGTTTCCGAAACGATATATCCGTTATTGATGATGGCAATGTTGATGATAATTTTCTCCGAATCTGGATTTGCAGTAATACGCCAGTTGGAGTATGCATTCAGGCTTCCTGAATCTTGCAAGAAAGACCCAGAGTATGTCACTCAATTTGATAATATGTTGAACGGCCATCTTGTCCACACAGTTGGAATCTTTAGTTTAGTGATTTTCTGTGCAATGTTAGCCCTGAAATTCGATGACTTAATCCTTGATTTAGTTGCGATATTCGGGTCCTCACAATGGAGTGGACAAGTACAAGAATCTCTTGAGTTGCAATTGACGTACGGTAAAGTAATATCAGCCATGTTGATGTTAATTTTCGTTGCCGGAATGAAATATATTTTGCCTTGGAATCGCATTATTTCATTCGTTGAATCCAAACTACCAGATCTATCATCTGATTGAATATTCAGCTAATTTGTTGCTGAAAAATGAATTATATGGGTTAGTATTCTAGCGATTGAGAATCCTAGAAAAGGAAGTCCACAAATGATTAGTGGGACCTGAATTAACTCAGGAATATCAAAATCCATAGTAAGGGCCGGGGCAATCATCAACACCGAGGCACCAACGCAAGCAATAGATACGAATTTCTCCAACCCTGTTGGATATGCTTGTTGACCTTCAAGTTCTACCCCGGGCATTGGTTGTGCGCCTTCGCTTACGTCCTGTGAATCACTCACAATAAACAACTCACAATTCAAGGTCGGAAAGTTCATCTTCGAGGGAGGCTAATTCAGAACGCTGTTCAGGGTTTGCTGGTGGCTCGACACCGTTAATCGTATCATCTCTTGAGGATGAGGCAGCGTCCATTTCGGCTAATTGGATATCAATATCTGCCAAGTCACTAATTTCTTCAACCGTCCCAAGTACCTCTGAATCAGGTAATCCAATTGTCATCCTACTTGTTAGGTCAATTCCGTCACTATCACTTGGGGCTTCTATTGGCTGCCATGTTTGACTTGAATCAGTTGGTTGAACATCATTTGGAGCAGCAATTGGAGATGTTTCCATTTGTTGAGAATCTGAATTTGGATTCATATGTGCAACGGCTGAATCATTGATTTCTGGTCGCTCAACGGCAGTAAGTGAATGCGATTCGAAAGGTAACATTCCACTATTTTGGAAGGTCCATAAATCACCTACCGGAATTTCGCCTGTAAGTCCACTGACATCCAACCGATACTTCAGTTGCTCTAACACCTCAACCGTGCCTTCCAATCCAACTGCTTCACCGGTGGTCCTCTGGTCTGACTCAATGTAAATCTCATCAAGTGCATGCTGAATCAATCTGCGCACTTCTTTTGAAACTGCAGGCAGTGCTTCTGGCATATGAGATATTTTTTCTAAATGTTCAATTTGTTCACTAGGTAAGCCAAGTTCAGACATTTGCCGCAATACTTCTCTAAGATGCATTAGCATCGTGACTGACTGCTCGTAATCATTGAGTAGATTTTCTAAGTCGAGAACAACATTAGAAACTGTTTCTGCTAGTTTGTGTTCCAATCTATTTTGAACTGACCAACGAGTCAACCCACGAACTGTGTCAGCAGTTTCTGGTGCTTGCTGGCTGAGCAAATCCATCACTTCTGTAGAGAGTAAATATCGTGGTGTTTGTGCTACTTCATCAACCGTGTGTTGAATGACTTGTAGGCCCCGCTCAACTGCTCGGTCAAGTAAAACGACACTGAACCCACGTGAGCGGGCAGATGTCATCCGTGACAGAACTGGCTCGAGCATCGCTAATCCTGATTCATCACCGAGTAATGCCCTGGCCAATGGCTCTTCTGAGAGACGGGCGCGTATACGGTCAGCTTCTGCAAGGTCTGCTAGAGCAAGTTCGTGCGCCCCTTCGAGATCTTCTGATTGTTCAATCAGCATCCTTAACTCGGCTTCTGATGCACCTCTACGAGTGTCAAGGTCACCTAGTTCACGCATAAGTTGGCGGCGTTCTTCCATCAATTCCCGAAGTTCTGATTGCAATAGAGTGTGCTTTCTATCCATTTCTGCACAACGAAGTCTCTCTTCCTCAACCATCCCTCGGCTGGAGTGTAAATCTCCCTCTATCGAGGTTAACTCATCCCTACGTTGTTCGACTTGACGTTCAAGTTCATTGAGTTCTGCAGTTGCACTGCGATGACGCTCTCTTTGGGCCCCAACTTGTTCATGCAACACTCTCTGCACTCTCTCATCATCATCTATGATTCGCCTGACTTCAGTCAAACGGGATTCCGAGGTTTCGAGTTCTGACTTTACTCTAACTTCTTCAGCAAGTAAGCCCTCTAAAGCGTTGAGTAATTCTTTGCGAGATTCCATTTCTCCAAGAGCAGAAGCCATCTCTTCTGCTCGCTTTTTAACTTGGCTTTCTAATTCAGCCACGCGGCGGGCGAGGCGCTCGGCCCGAGCAGATTGTTCTTCTCCAATCTGTTCTTTTTCTCTAATTTTAACTGTGAAATCATCAAGTTGAGATGAAAGTGACATGCGCTCATCACGACCTTCTTGGAGGAGTTCTTGTAATGCTGAAAGTTCGGTTTTAAGTTCATCACGTTGAACTCTAGTGTTGTCAACTTTTTCCTGCATCTTGCCACTTTCTTTTTCCAATCTTGCGACATTGTTCGCATGTGATTGGATTCGGGCTTGTAACTCTGCAACAACTGGCCCCATCAGACTCTTTCGAGTAGTTCCTGGTAAACCGTCTGCAGCCTCTCCATCGTCAACAAGTTGCCAATTTTGTCGGCCGGTTTGCATTGATTCAAAACCAAGTTCAAATCCATACAAGACATCCAAACGGCCTTTCAGTAGGCTTTTTCTATCCTCACTCCTAGTGCGACAGGAAGCAAGGCTATCACAAAAATTGTGGAGAGACCAATCCTCAACCGTACTTGCACGAAGAAGCAATCTCATTGCCCTATCAAGTCGAACGAGGTGAAGGCGGTTAGAGGATGATGTTGCATTTGTTACGGCTTTTTCAGTGGAGGTTATTCCTTGGCTACGAATGCCTACTGGAATACCATCAATCAAGGTGATTGCTACTGTAACCCCGTCGGTTGGAACGGATTCTAGGTAGCCAGTGGTAGAATCTTCTTTTGCCATTTTTAATGCCGAAAGAGTCTGGTCAATTCCGCTCTTGGAATCTTTTATGGAAATCCCTTCAGGCAGTGGTTCTCCAGCATCATCACCAGCCAAGCCGGATGATTCGGTTTTGAGCATCGCTGCTGCGTTTGCCAGCAGTGCGGTGTGGTCTGCCTCGGAATCGGTCCATACGGCAATTGCAGCATCACCTGCTGGGGCAACTAATAGAGAACCATCAACAAGAGAAAGTGAAGAGGCAAGAGGTCGCTCTTGACCCATTCCTTCAGCGAATGATTCCATGGCATTGAGGTGGTTTTGGACCATAACAGAAAATTCCGCATTATCTGCAGGAAGGTCTCCTTCTGTGTGAACAAGCATTCCCTCCTCTAGTGCACATGCACCTCTAGTAACCTCACTTTTTGCCAGTGTTTCAATTAGTAAAGCAAGATCCTTTGTGGGGATATGCCCTTCTATTCTTGGCATTGGGAGTAGGGTTCCTAATGTTGCAGGGTCAACAAACGCCTCAAGCAAGCCTCTTGCAACCTGCTCAAACTCAGACTGAGTCCAAATCACGGCTCTTGATCTCAAATCAACAGAGTTTGAAAGAGTGCGTAATTCAGTTCGAGCATCTTCTGCGGCGAGGAATTTCTTGTTTGAACTTGAATCAGCTAACCATCCAGCAGATTCGCCAGCACAAATTAGGCGATGACCCACAGGATTCTTTGCTCTGGGTTTGAAGTAAGATATCGCTCCGAAATCAAATGGGAAAGTTTTCATCTCCACATTCAAGTCTATTTCTCCATCAACTGGCTCACCCAATGGTAGTTCAAACATCATATCACCTCAATAAATCCTCAATTACACTCGTTCTCGCTCGCACTTCATGCCTTAGTCTTCCAATATTGGCTGTGCCTTGACTAGAGACAAAGAGAGAAAATCCACCCAAGAGTGGGGCTATGATTATATTACCAGATTCTGATTCCACCCAAAACTGTTGCAAATCACCTAGGCTTGTTTGAGAGGCGGCTCTGCCTACCTCTCTGAGAGAATCTGAAAGACCGTTGGAAATTTCTACACCTTTCAATTCAGGAGTGATGAAGGTGGCTATTTCTTTCATATCCACATCAACGACTGCTGCTGCTTGGAAGCCATCAATGCGGCCAAATGTAGCCAGTAATCTCTGTAGCATGTCCTCTCCCTGAAAATACATCACGTCGCCTACGCCTTCAAGAGGTTTTGCGCGTCCGGCCCCTAAAGGGCCGGTTTGAGTAGTAAAATCAATTCGCCAACTGAAAAATCTGTAATTTAGCAAATTGGAGAGTTTTTTCACACTAGGTGGGACAATTTTTCCGTTGAAAAAAAACAAATTTTCCATGGTTGAATTTTCAATTGGAAAAAGTAAATTTCAATTGATTTATTCAATATTCTCTTTACACGCTCATTTGAAAACAAACGGCTGAGTGGCTCAAACCAATGAGTGCAATCACTGTAGCATCTTGCAGTCGCTGTCAAAGCCCAGCAGTGATTCATCAACGTTACAGTGGCGTTCACCTCTGTCATCGCCACCTTGAGGACTCCATTCGAAAGAGAACTTCCAAAGCAATGCGGGAACAATTAACACTCCCAAAAAACGCCCGAAAAGAAGATGGTTCACCAAGGATAATCCTAGTATGCATTTCGGGTGGAAAGGATTCTGCAGTCCTGCTAGATATGATGGTAAAAATCCTCGGACCAAGAAGGGACATTGAATTGGTAGCGGGAACTGTTGATGAAGGAATTGATGGATATCGGGCACCTTCGATGGTGAAAGCGCTTGAACTTGCCAGTAGCCATGGCATCAGAGTTGAAACCATATCCTATCCTGAACTCGATTTCTCTCGTATGGACGAAGTTGTCGATATGATGGATGATTTAGCATCTGCAAACAAAGAGGCAAATGGTCTCAAAGCCTGCTCATATTGCGGAGTATTTCGCCGCCAAGGATTGAATGAATTAGCGAAGCGAGTGGGTGCTGAATGGATGGCACTTGGTCACAATTTAGACGACACGGCACAAACAATTCTAATGAATTTACAAAAAGGTGAGATTGACAGAACAATTAGGTTAGCCCCTCACACTTGGGCCCCAATTGATGGACTAGTACCACGAATAGTACCTTTAAGATGGGTGCCAGAACAAGAGATTCATGCCTATGCGCAGGGTGCTGAATTACCAATTTTCCACGGTGATTGCCCCCACGCCCCTGGTGCTTTACGACAAAGGAGTAGAGATATGATCGCCCGGCTAGAGCAAGACGTCCCAGGCACACGGCACGGGCTAGTTCACTCAATGGATGCTATAAGGGAATTACAAATTGAAGCAAAAGGAGAACCACTTACAACCGAGTGGGCCAGTGATAGGATGCACCACTGTGAACTGTGTGGTGAAGCAACAAGCAATCCAATTTGTCAAGCATGCAAAATGCGTGGATGGATAACTGACCTAAATGATTGAATCATCAAAATGTGCAATTTTCAGGTGCTGAAAACCAGCGTTTCCTCCGCTTGGCTACATAGCGGTAAACAACATCTCGAATTGGTAGTGGAATTAGCCATGCAAGTGCCATTGGCCTCCACCACCAGCGCAAGTAATTTGAAAGTCTGACAATCGCAGCAGAGCGAATATATGGCTTGCCATTTTTGAACAGGTAAACAGAATCTGCATTTTGTTGCTTTTCAGATAGAGTTGAAATCAAGTTTTTCCCTTCTTCTGACTCAATTGCAAGAATTCTGAGAGATTTCTTTGGTGAAATTCTAGGTTGTAAAAACCGCGCGCCCCGGTTACACAAACCGCAGTCACCATCTAACAGAAGTGTATCCATGAATTTGAAAAAAATCACAATAGATTGTCAATAATAGCATCCATGTCTTGGGGCCGGCAGCAGTAATGACAACGAAGTTGTAATGGGTCCACCGAAATTACCGCCAATCTATGAGATTGAGGTTCACGGTGTCCGTGAGTGATACAGTTTGAGAAAGTGCATTTTGCAACATTTACCAACTCTTCTTGAGCCTCTACGGTACGTTTCTTAGCAACTGAATAATTGCGAATGATAGCAACTGATGCATGTGGAGCGATGATGCTCAATCGGTCAAGTTCTTCTTGAGTTAATTCTCGGTCCTCAACCTTGATGATATCCTTTGCACCATATTTTCCTGATGGGACATTCATCACTAATGAGACTGGATTGGAGTTCTTTCCTGAGATTCTCAACATACGCAGAACTTTCAACGCTGCTCCTGCTGGTATATGGTCAATAACTGAGCCATTACAAATGGCTGTAACTCTGCGCATTTCACTCATTTAGCCACCTCCTCTGGAACAGCCACACCAAATACAAAGCAGAGTAAGGCCATCCGAGCCACTACTCCATTGAACGCTTGGTCAAAATAAGCAGCATGTGGAGTGTTATCCACATTAGGGTGAATTTCGTCGACTCTAGGTAGTGGATGCATTATTATCATTGATTCTTTCACATCTTTCAAGTCCTCACGACTCAATTTGTAAATGCCAGCGACTTTCAGGTACTCGTCTTCATCTGGGAATCTTTCTTTCTGAATTCTAGTCATATAGATGACATCAGCGGTAGGGAGGTTTGACAGCAAATCTTCTGAAACATTGATGTTTGCTCCACTCTCTTTCAAGTCTTCAATTATCTCCTCTGGCATACTCAGTGCAGGTGGTGCTATGAAAGTCAAAGTGGCCCCAAATCGAGCAAGAGCATGGGATAAACTGTGAACAGTTCTGCCATAACGCAAGTCACCAACCATCACCACGTTGAGATTTAGTTTGCCATGGGCCTGTTTTATTGTGAACAAATCAAGTAGAGTTTGAGTAGGATGATGGCCCGCTCCATCGCCACCATTTAGGATTGGAATATCACAAGCATCTGCCGCATATTGTGCCGCTCCTTGCCGCGGATGACGTAGCACCGCGATGTCACAATAACCGTCAACCATCTTCATTGTGTCAAAAAGTGTCTCACCCTTGGTAACTGATGATGATGCAAGGGCACCTAGATTCACCACATTACCGCCAAGGCGCTTCATCGCGGTCTCAAATGACATTCTAGTTCGTGTGCTTGGTTCAAAGAACATATTGCCGAGCAGTTTGCCTTCTAGCAACGGTAAATAGACCTCTCCGTTTGCAGCTGGAAGCAGTTTTTCAGCATCTTTGAGGAGTGCTTCAATCTGCTCATTTGTCAAGTCATCCATGGTGATGAGGTCGTCCGCCATCTCCTTCGCCTGCTAAAGCGGGTCGCACCATACCCATATTGATTGCGACCGATGACACTACCAACTGCCACCTAAAGTAAGTAGTTAAGAGGGCCGTTTGTGTGGCCCCATCTAATGCTCATTGTGAGAACTCCCGTTAGGGTTTCGTTTTGTGGCGGTGGTACCGACTTGCCTGCGTTTTACAAAAACAGCGACGAAGGTGGATTGGTTACCTCCACGGCACTTGATGCCTACATCTATGTCACAGTGAACAAGCGTTTTGATAATTCAATCAGACTCTCCTACAGTCAAACGGAAAATGTTGATGATTTTGAAGACCTTAAACATGAATTAGTTAGAGAAGCAATGCGATTGACCGGGGTAACCTCTGGGGTTGAGATAACCACAATTGCAGATATTCCTGGCCAAGGAACCGGACTAGGCTCTTCTTCAACAGTAACTGTTGGGTTGCTTCATGCACTACACACATACGCTGGGCGTGAGGTTAGTTCTCAACAATTGGCAGAAGAGGCTTGCAAGATTGAGATTGAAGTGCTAGGACAACCTATCGGAAAGCAGGACCAATATGCAGCCGCTTATGGAGGATTGAATCAAATTCGATTTAATTCGGATGACTCGGTTGATGTTATCGCACTTGACTCCACAGCAAGTTCTAACCTAGGCAGCAATTTTTGTTTGGTATGGACTGGATTAACCCGTAAAGCATCTTCAATTCTTGAACAACAAAGCCGAAACACTGCATCAAAAATGGAGCAACTTGAGGCGATGAGAGCGCAAGCAACACAAGTTTCGAGCCTAATTGAAACCGGAGATTTTTCTGCGGTAGGTGAACTTCTTGGCAACACTTGGGAATTGAAGAGAACATTAGCAGATGGAATCTCAAACCCTGAAATAGATGAGTTATATGACAAATTAATGCAACTTGGATGCACTGGCGGGAAGTTGCTTGGAGCGGGTGGGGGTGGATTTATTTTGGTTCAAACACCTGCCGGTGTACAACAGAAAATCTCTGCAAATCTACCAAACAAAGTGATTCCACTAAACCCCGATTTACATGGCTCAACACTAATACTTGACGACCGTGGAGAGTGAGAATTTGCGACTAATTGCATTGCTACTTGTATTCATTTTATGTGTCACTACTTTCACTTGCCCGACCGCACTTGAAAATGAAGAAAACAGAAATTGGTCAGTTGAATCTGCTTCACTTGACATCATTATTCTAGACAATAACGGACTTCCAGTGTCTGGTGCTGTCGTGACAGTTACTGACGCCTGGACAGGCTTGACTGTTGCAGGCCCTGAAACCTTGATGGGTAGTAGATTGGTGTTTGATGATCTCTCTGCAGGCCCAGTTAGAATCACGGTTACCCATTCCAATTACGCAAGTGGAATGGGATTTGTTCAATTGCTGGCTGATGAGGTTTTTGAAACAGATGTAACACTAATTCCATTAGATGAAACTCTCAACATTTCGGGTACTGCTGGAAGTGATATTTCCCTTTCACTGATGGGTCACTCCGAGCAATTACATACAACTCTCAATGCCACAGGTAACGCCACCTTGGCAGTTCCAACTGGCGGTTCAGGATGGATTTCAGCGGCAAATGATAACGATGCATCCTTGATTCGTTGGAATGGTGAAGATACAATCACAATTTCAGATAATGGAACAATGCGGGTATTTGGGTGGCCTGAAAATGCAAGTGAGACTGGAGTATTGCGCATTGAACATCAACCATCCGGTTATTGGGAGTTAGTTGAATGGAGTGGAGAAGTTGATGAAAATCTTCCAAGAACCTACGAGGGCGAATGGAAAATCTACAATTCAGAAGAAGGAATCCGAATCGGCCAACCAATCTCAAGTAATGATTCAAGCCAACTCAACGTCACAAGCCTACTGACAAATCAAGATGAGACACCAAGTCCGAAATGGGAAGGACACGGGTACCTAAACATGACTAGTGCACCGGAAAAAGGGGAGACGTTCAACTTAACTTGGGAGGCGAGTTTTTCCATCCCTACTGACTTTGGCACAGCACAAATCCCTGACCGCTCACTTGGACTAATCGGACAAATAGACCGGTGGTTCGGTAATAGTGATGGCAACCTTGGGTTTGGCGAACAGGCTGGATTTTCGATGTTTCATGGAGCAAATATGTGGGTTGAGAGCAACCATCTTTTCCTCTTTGATGAACATCCACTTCATGGGGTAGTCAATCGAAGTGATTTTTCTGTGACTCAAAATGAAAGCATCGGGGCTGGCTACTACAGTTGGAATGAGACGGCATTGTTGCAAGGTGAGGCTGCATTTGGTAGTAGCCGAATTTTCTGGTTCCCGGTCCGTGGTGACGCTTTAGAATCAATTCCTATTACAGTAAATCTGCCATCAGGTTGGGAAGTCAGATACAGTCCACAAATTGATTTACTTACTGGCAACCAATCAACATTCACTGTGAATCGGTCTCTTTCGCCGACTGTAGGTATGTGGACTGTAACAGTTGGACCTAATCAGGCACCAATAGCTGAAGCCACTTTGGAACAGCGCTCTGGATTAGCAATTCCATTGAGCGGAAATGTGACTTTGACTAGTGAATGCAGCGATTCAGGAATGTCGGAATTATCGAGTCATTGGGAATTGAGGAAAGCGGGAGAAATTCAAGCGGAGTCAGAAAATGGTTCATTCACATTTATTCCAGAAAGCATAAATTATTCACACAGTAATGTGGTGAATGCCACATTGACGTGTAGTGACTGGGATGGAGCGAATTCTAATTGGTGGATTGATTTGTATGTTGATGGTGAGATGCCAATGGCTAGCATCAACGCGACAGAAGAGGCTGGCGGACAGATTCCACCTTTCTTCCACTATTTAGGAGAAGTTGGAGAATTTGAGGTTAGAGCGGGCTCTCTTCTGACTATGATTGCTGATACCGAAGATGACTCCGGAGCGGCTGTAAGTGTAATCTGGCGTTCAAATAAATCACAAGGTTGGGAGCAACATGATATTGGATTTGCAGACCAATTTAACCAAGGCAATGAAGTGAACTGGATGCATATGTCAGTTGAAGAAAGACACTTACAACGAGAGTTAACTGTCTATTCATTAGAAATGGAATTGATTGATGGGGCAGGGAATAGTAACGTTTCAAGTTGGAATATCACAATGTTAGATGGCACTCCACCAACCATCACTGCCGAGGTGATGGTTGATGGCAATCCAATCGGACCACTAAATCCTGCTATGCAGGAAAGTGAAATTATACTGAATTTGACTCGCTCCTTTGATGATATTGACGCCATTGAGAATACAGTGTGGGCGATTTTCTTAGACAATAGTCTACTACTTGCCAACGGAACATGGGATGAAGCAAGAATATTCCAATTGCCTCAAATGGAAGTAGGAACTCATGAATTAAAATTGTACGCAATGGACAGTTCAGGAAATGTCCGTGAGGTGATTTCCAACCCGGTTGTTGAACCACAAGTTCCAGCGTCTATCAGTGGTGTTGAAATCAATGTAGATGGAACTCCAGTCGTAGGAGATTCTGGCTTGATTTCAGTCACAGTTGCTAACATCGGTTCAACGAATGCAAAAGTCACAGCCTGTTACCATGAACAATGTAGTAGGGAATGGGATTCTGGTGAAGCAACTGCGGAAAAACCTGCAACAGTGATTCTACCCTTGGAAGTTAGTGAGTTTAAACGCGGTGAAATAAGTGTAGAAGTTACTTGGACTGACCAAGTTACTGGAGAAGGTGGTACTTTCACAGTAAAAAGCGACATCTCACCTAAATCACCGTGGGCCGATATGGCTGACGAAGCAATAGTTGTCATTTTAATCTCCCTTTTTGGATTTTTAATGTATAGAAATAAACCAGAAAAAGACGATACTCCATTCTAATCTTAGTTTCCCCTGTCAAGTATTTCCAACCTAGGAAGAAATAACCTCAGGTGGTTCGTTTGTCCAACCAAGAAAGGGAGCACCTTATTGAGAACCTAGCCACCGTCGCGAAGCGATGTCAGAGGTTGAGGGGGTTGAGGATGTTGACTCTATACTCTCAAAATCATTAGCACTGCAACGTAATAGATTAGAAATGCTAGGCATCGTTTCAGCGATTTCTTTGGTGGCGGCTGCTGCATGGTATGTTTGGCCAGGTATTGATGGCAGAGCAGAATTCATGCCCCGATTTGGCCCTGGACTTATCCTGATGGTTTTGGCTTTAGCAATGCAGGACTTTGTTGATTATGGGCCAAAACATCGCTCAAGATTAGGCTCACTTACGGCCGCCGCTTGGGCCCCAATGCTACTACTTGGAGTCAGTTCTTTTGACACTGAACTTGAGACTAGTGTGAGGTTAGGACATGCTTTGCTAGGAGGAATTGGGTTGTCGTGTTACCTATTTTCGACTAGCGTGCTAACCGGAACCTTGCAGGCAGTTAGGTTCCGCGGTTTAGTACAACTCCTTGGGGCTACATCTGCTACTGCACTATTGTTGTCAAACCCATCAGAAGGAGTTGTGATGATTGCATCAACCGGAATCTGTGCCCTCGCTTTTGGTGTTGCTCTGTTTGATATATTTGGCAAAGACCCGGATAGAGAAGCACGTAAAAAATTCAAGAAGTTACGTGATACACTTGAACTGCGTATTCTAGAATTACGGGCTCAAGGTATACAAGTTGACCAAGCCGCCTCGTTACTACAAAATGCAACCGAGGCGGGTTATACAGACCCTGATGAAGCGATGACAATTATGCATCTTGCAGAAGATGATATTGAGCGGACATTGGCTATGTCTAGCGATATTACTGATATTCGCGATGATGCGGCAACAGCAGTTTCACAAGCAGATGATATTGCTCCAACTGCGAAAAAAGCATTGCGACTCTTAACCCAAGGTGACAGAGAAATGGAACTTGGCTCACTAAGAGAAGCCGAGATGTTGTTTAGAAAAGCCAAGACTCATGCCGGTGAAATCATTGAGTTCTGGACCCAAGCAGAAACCGCAATAACAGATGCAAAAAGGGCATTATCTGGTTGTGAGGGTGTACAATATGATCCTCTCTTTAACAGTGTAAAAAATGCCGAGGAAGCCCTTGATAGAGAATCGCCAGCAGAAGCGGCTGGATTGGTGATGGCTGTTCCAGAGCATGTAGAAAACCTCGGTGAAACCGAAACTGGAGCAGAGGAAGTCGTTGAGGAAGCAAGTAGGGCTGTAAAGGCGGCAAGCGGAATCGATGATACTGACTTTGCCGCTAGACTAGAACAAGCCAACAAAGCGCTGAAAGAGGGTGACTTCTCACTTGCAAGAGGTATGGCTGACTCGGTTATTCGTGAGGTAACGCGTGAGGCTGAAGCGATGGTTGAGGTGCAGAGAGCATGGCGGCAACGCAAGAAATTAGTCGCTCAGTGGAGTGATTGGGCTGATGCCAAGGAATGGGATGGCCGGTTGGAAGAAGTTGGGAAGGCCCGCAAAGACAAGCAATGGTCACATGCGGCAATGCTGCTAGAAAATATCACGAGAGAACTCGATGCTGAAAGCGCACAAACCGGTGAAGCAACTGAGTTACTAGAATTCTTACAAGGTGAATGGCGAGGGGTTCGTGACCGTCTTCAAGCGGCTGGAATCAAGGTCAAAGATGCGGAAAGAAACGCTTGTGAGGCGACTATTGGGGAAGCAGTAGCAGCACTTGACAAGGGTGATATTGACACCTGCCTAGGTAAACTCGGTGAGGCTGACCAAATGATGGAAGCGCTTCGCAGAAGAATCTGAATTAATTGGCATCATTGAAATAGTGTCAATGCCAAGCAGTTAGTGATAAGAGCACCTCGGTGCTCAATCAGAAGTTGGAAAAATGATTGAAGCAACGCTTAATGAATGGAAGAAATGGTATGCTGAAAACCGCACCGAAGAGTGCAGAGCAATCGGCAAGAAACGCGAAGAACTTGACGATGATGAAGTCTTCATCAGATTGTGGAATTCGCAAGACGGAAAGCCTCCTGAGGGCGGGGAATCATTCAACGCTAAGGCTTGGAAAAAGCCTGGTTCTACACCCGCACCTGGTCTAGTAATTGTAACTGGTAAGGGTGAACCACCTCTAATACTCACCAATCAGAAGCGTCGAGAAGAGGCTGCTGAAGAAACTGAAAAGTGGCAGAAACAAAAATCCAAAAAAGCCAGCAAGGCAAAAGAATCGGATTCTGACCAGAAAAAGGCTGATGAGAAAGCAAAGAAGGAACCACCGACATCGCGCTATCTGAAGAAGCCATACCAATGGCGATGTCGTGATTGTGGTGAGGAATTTGATGCCACTAAACCTAAGGTTCACTGTAAGAGAAATCCTCGTCAGCGGGCTGAAGTCTCACGAGATTCAACAAAGTGGTTCAATCAGTTTCTTGAAGACGTAGAATGGACATACATGCCTCACTGTGAAATCAGCACTGGGCTAATCGGAGTAATTGATGATGAAGAGGCTGATGCACTAGCCAAAGAGGCTGGAGAAAGTTTAGAGAAGATTCTGAATGGAGAAGAGATGACTGCGCCAAAATACTTTGATTTGTATAATGAAAGAACCAGATATTTGCGGGTTTCAGACCTTAAAGAACATTCCAAATTCAAGAGAGTTATCAATAGAATTGCTGGCTGGCGTAAAGCGAAACAAAAACCAGTAAGCAAGGCACCTTTGGGGGTTATTGAGATCGGTCATGCATTTGACGAGTTTTTGGAGGAGACTTTTGAGAACATCCAATCAGATGACTGGGCAAAGGGCGAGAGAGTACGCTTCGATTGCGAAGAGTTAGGTGTTAGTGTGGGTGGTACTCCCGACCTCAATTTCAAAGGGGTACCAGTAGAGACAAAGACACTACGAGTATTTCCTCACGAGGTCCCAGAAGACAAGAACCAGAAAGCTATTTTCAAGTACAAATGGAAGAAGAATTATTCTAAGCAGGCTGCGCTTTATTTGCAAGGTGTTGACAATGAATTCATGCTGTT
>Ga0209992_10000839_pt1 | contig 37512 bp, 31 predicted proteins | sample 2SBtaG_2_FD_182564 | JGI IMG/M metagenome (GOLD analysis project Ga0209992, IMG submission 182564) | Deep subsurface microbial communities from Kolumbo volcano to uncover new lineages of life (NeLLi) - 2SBTROV12_ACTIVE470 metaG (SPAdes)... | ecosystem: Environmental > Aquatic > Marine >...
GCGAAAGACACCCGAAACCCGGGGGGAACGGCGCGTTCACCCCGACTTGTGGGGCGAGAGACACCCGAAACCCGGGGGGAACGGCGCGTTCACCCCGACTTGTGGGGGTCCCCGGAGCGTACCGGGAGCACCCCGAGCCGCACGAGGTCGGCGCGCAGCCCGTCGGCGCCCTCGAACTTCACGGCCTGCATGCCGACGGCGACGGCCCCCTTGCAGTTGTGGCCGCGGTCGTCGACGAACAGGCACTCCCCGGGGTCGACGGCGAGCGCGCGCGCGGCGCCGAGGAACGCCTCGGGGTGGGGCTTGCGCACGCCGGTGTGGTGCGAGACGAAGGTCCACGGCAGATACCGACTGAGGCCGAGCACGTCCTCGATCATCCGGTACCAGACCGGGTAGTTCGACAGCGTGTGCATCGCCACGTCCGCGGCCCGCAGATCGGTGAGCAGGGCCTCGATCCCGTCGATCCAGCGGTACTCCCGTCGGAACATGGCCTTGAGGTCGTCCAGGTCCTTGTCCACCCGCCCCGCGAAGCAGCGATCGAAGAAGGTCGCTTCGTCGATCTCGGCGCGCTCGAACCGCGGCCAGTCCTCGGGATCGCGGTCCGCCAGCAGGGCGCGCAGGTCCGCGCCGAAGAACGAAGGCAGATCCCAGAACGGGTCCCGCACCAGGGTGTCCATGACGTCGAGCAGCAGCACCGTGGGCGTCACGGGCCCTCCGCGTAGGGACCCGCCGCGTCGAAGGCCCAGGGGCCCTGCCGGGTGGGGGTCCGCAGCCCGGCCCGGAGCCGCGCGAGGTAGGCCTTGCGGGGGATCTCGGTCGCGCCGAACCGCTCGACGTGCTCCGTGTAGACCTGCGAATCGAGCAGGTCGAACCCCCAGCGGATCAGCTGCCGCACCAACGCCACGAACGCGATCTTCGAGGCGTCCGGCGACAGCGCGAACATCGACTCCCCGAAGAAGACCCCGCCGAGGGACACGCCGTAGAGCCCTCCCACGAGCTTGCCGTCGTCCCACGCCTCCACCGAGTGGGCGTACCCGCGCTCGTACAGCCCCACGTAGCCGTCGACCATCTCCCGGGTGATCCACGTGCCCTCCTGACCGGGGCGGGGGACCTTCGAGCAAGCCGCGATCACCGCCTCGAACGCCGTGTCCAGCGTGAGCCGATAGGGCCGCCGGTTCATGCGGTTCCGGAGCGTCCGACCGACGTGCAGATCGCCGGGCTCGAGGATGAACCTCGGATCCGGCGAGTGCCACAGGATCGGCTGGCCCTCGGAGTACCAGGGGAAGATGCCCGCCGCGTAGCCGCGGAGGAGACGATGGGGCGCGAGGTCGCCCCCGACCGCGATCACGCCCGACGGGTGGGCGAGCTCCGGGTCCGGAAAGAGGGGGCGATCGTCGAGGCGGAACACCGGCACCGCCGACGATTATCGGACGATGCGCAGCCGATCGCGACCGGAGCGGTCCGGGAGTTCGTCCGGACCGAGGTCCAGCTCACGCCAGAGGTCGCGGTCCAGCAGGTGCGACGGGCGCACGTGCGTGAGCGCCGCGAACATCGACTCCTTGGCCTGAGGACGCTCGGATTCGATGTCGGTGAGCAGCTTCTTGACCCACTGCCGCTGCATGCCCGTCTGCGACCCGCAGAGGTTGCAGGGGAGGATCGGGAAGGCCTGCTCCGCGGCGAACGCCTCGAGATCCTTCTCCCAGCAGTACACCAGCGGCCGGATGACGGTGTTGCGGCCGTCGTCGGAGCGCAACCACGGCGGCATCGCCTTGATCTGCCCCGTGAACAGCTGGTTGAGCATCGACGTCTCGATCACGTCGTCCGCGTGGTGCCCGAGGGCGATCTTCGTGCAGCCCAGATCGACGGCCGCCCGGTAGAGGATCCCCCGACGCAGGCGGCTGCACAGGGAGCAGTAGGTCTTCCCCTCGGGGATCTTGTCCACGACGATCGAGTACGTGTCCTGCTGCGCGATCACGTAGTCACCGCCGCGATCGTCGAGCCACCGCCGCAGCGGCGCGCCGTCGTACCCGGGCTGGACCTGGTCGAGGTGCCAAGGCAGCAGCTCGAAGTTCACGGGGGCGCGCTTCCGGATGCGGTCGAGCAGGACCAGCATCGCGTAGCTGTCCTTGCCCCCGGACATGGCCACCAGGATCCGGTCGCCGTCCTCGATCAGGTTGAAGTCGACGATCGCCTTGCCCACGCGGCTCTGCAGCCTGCGCTCGACCTTCGTGCTGTCTCCGCGGCGACCCATGGCGGCGGAAGATACCCGCCCGGATCAGTCTTTGGGGATCGGTCTCGGCGTGCCCAGGGAGGCCACGTCGGCGACCAGATCGAGGCGGTGGAGGATCTCGAGCACCATCTGGTGCGTGAGGCCCCACAGGGGGATCGCCTCGCCGTCCACGTCGATGGCCGGGAACCGGAACGGCACCCCCACCCGCTGGGCGTCGTACCAGACGCGGTTTCGGGGGTCCGCGAGGCGCGAGAGCGGCACCCAGAACGCGCGGTGGACCTCCCCCGGGTTGGGGACCAGGGGGCGATCCGTGCGGTCCTCCAGCAGGAACGCGTGGGGGTGGATCGACATCGGGTGGATCTTCGCGCGGGCCCGGGCCTGGAGCGCGTCCAAGGGGCCCAGGAGGCGTCCGCCGTCGAGGACGTCGATCCCGACCTCCTCCTGCGTCTCTCGTCGGGCCGTCTGCACGAGGGTCGCGTCCTCCTCCTCTTCGTGGCCCCCCGGGAAGCCGACCTGGCGCGACCACGGATCCTGCGACTGCGCCGCCCGACGCACGAAGAGCAGCTCGGTGTCGTCCCCCGCGGGCCGGAACACGGCCGACACCGCGGCCCGGCGGAACCCCTCGCCGTCGAGGGCGCGGGGCGGGGCTTGGACCAGGCGGTCGGCGACGAGGTCGAAGGGGACGGACATGCGGGGCAGAGTAGGTCGGAGTTGGTGCACCCGCGCGTGTAGCAGCAGCGAGGACCTGGGCCGGATCGCGACGACGGGACCGAGGGTCCGGGTGACGGCGTATTGAAATACGCCGAAGTCGGCCCGAGGTGCCGGAGGAAGCGAGGCGGTTCAGGGACCGCTGCTAGATGCCCACGGCGGAGATTCTGCACCGGCTCGACTTGTCCCGAACGCCGATGGCGTCGTTCCTCGTCGGTCACGGGCCCCGGCCCGCTCCACTCCTCGGGCCTCGCCCTCGTCGCCCGGTCCGTCGCCGAGACCGGTGCGCCACTTCCGCCGCGGACATCTAGTCGATTGCGAGGGTGAGGCAGGCGAGGTAGCGGCCTCGGGGGAAGCCGGGGAGGACGGGGTGATCGGCCCCCGCGCCCCCGCGTCGCAGCTCCCGGGTGACCCGGCGGCCGCCCTCCTCCAGGCCCGCCCGGGCGTCGTCGAGCAGGTCGGCGGCCGTGAGGCGAGCCGTACACGAGGCCGTCACGAGCAGCGCCTCCTTGGCGAGCAGCGGGGCGATCTCGCGGTGGAGGCGGCGGTAGGCGGCGCGGGCCTTGGGCAGGTCCGCCTTGCGTCGGGAGAGGGCCGGCGGGTCGCACACGATGAGGTCGAACGGCGCGTGCTCGGTGAGCTCGGGGCCGAAGCCGCGGAAGAGGTCGGTGGAGACGAACGCGTGCGGCTCGGGGTCGACGTCGTTGAGCTTGAACTGATCGCGACAGTCCGCCAGGATCGACGGGCTGCGGTCCACCGAGACCACCCGCGAGGCCCCGCCCAGCGCCGCCGCCACCGAGAACCCGCCGGTGAAGCTGAAGAGGTTGAGCACGCGGTCGCCGTCGCGCACGAGGCGCTGGACCTCCGACCGATTGGGCCTCTGGTCGAGGAAGAAGCCCGTCTTCTGGCCGTGGCCCGGGCGCACCCAGTACCGGCGCGACGCCTCGCGGATCACGAGCGACTCGGGCACGTCGGGCGACCCGAACAGGGAGACGGGCTCGTCCTCGCGGCGGCGCAGCAGGCCGAACTCGATGCCCCGCCCCCCCTCGGATCGCAGCGCCTCCACGACCACCTTGCGGTGCCGACGCCAGAGATCGCCGTCGGGTCGCACCACCACGACCGGGCCGTACCGATCGACGACCAGCCCGGGCAGCCCGTCGGCCTCGCCGTGCACGAGCCGGAACCCGGTGGTGTCGGGGGGGAGCACCCGCTCGCGCAGCCGCCGAGCCGCGGCGACGCGACGGAAGATCAGCTTGCGGAGGTCGGGGTCCCGCGGGTCCCGGGAGATCATGCGGACGGCCGGGCCCCCCGCCTTCACGACGTCCGGGCCGTCGGCGAGGCCCCGGCCGAGGGGCGCCCCCACGCTGTCCACGACGTCCACCTCGTCCCCCGCCGCCAGACGCAGGCCCGCGGCCACCACGACGTCGCCGTAGATCCAGGGGTGACCGGCGGCCACCGCTCGGGCCGTCCGCTTGTCGAGGGTCAACGTCGGCCGACGTCGGCCGCGGCCTCGGTCAGCCATCGTCGCCGGGCTCGGTGGTCTTCGTCTCTTCGCCCCAGTCGTCCGGCGCCTTCATGTGGGGCCCGCCGCCCGCCAGCCGGGTCACGATCCGCTGATAGAAGATCTCCACCGGGGGGAGGGCCACGAGGCAGGCGAACGCAAGTCGAAACCCGCCTCCGGGGGCGGCGTCGTAGGCCGTGCCGGGGCGGACGCCCTCCAGGCCCGCGAGGATCAGGTCTCCCGCGGACAAGGTCAGGGCCAGGGGGATGAGCCAGAGCAGCGCGGCGGCCCCCGCGACCCGCTTGCGGAGGAGGAGTCCGGCGACGGGGATCGCGAGGAGCCCCGCGCCGAGGAGGACGGCGTGCACGGTCGGGGAGAGCAGCATCAGCGGGTCAGGGGGGCGGCGAGGGTCAGGGCGGCGCGCCCGCCGTCGTAGGCCGGGGACGCCACGGGCGAGACGCGAAACCCGCGCGACGCGAACAGGGCACGAGCCGCGGTGTTGTCGGCCGCGACTTCGAGCTGGAGATGCTCGGCGCCCCAGGGCAGGGCCTCCCGACGGGCGAGGTCCAGCGCCGCGTCGAGCAGCCGACCTCCGATCCCCCGGCCCCGCTGGTCCTCGGCCACGCCGACGGCGAGGAGGTGGGCGCGCGTGCCCCCCGGGGCCTGCACCAGGGCGACCACCGCGAACCCGAGGCAGCCCCCCGCGGGGCCCACCGCCACGAGCGTCTGCATGGCGGGGTTCGACGTCCAGGACGTCAGCGAGCTCCGGTAGTCGCCGAATGGAGCGAACGCGGCGGTCCCCAGCGCCACGACGGACCGACGCTCGGAGACGCGGGCGGGACGGACGGTGATCATCGGCTACTTCGAGTTCGCGATCGCCTGGCGGGCGCGCTGCTCGGCGGCGCGGGCCTGGGCCTCGAAGCCTTCGCCGAGGGACACGTACACCCGCTGCGCTTCCGCGAAGGCCTCGAGGGCCTCGGACGCGCGGTCCATGTTCTCGAGGGCCTCGCCCCGGAGCAGCTGGGCCTGCGCCGCCTGCTCCTTGAGCCGCCGCTTGGACGCCAAGGTGAGGGCCGCGACGCCCGCCTTGAACGCGGTCTCCCAGTCCTCCCGACGGCCCGCGAGGCGGCCCCGCCGGATCGCGACGTCCACCTCCTTGGCGGGACGACGCGCGCGCTCCCACAGGACGGCCTGCCGATCGAGGGAGGCGGCGGCGCCGTCCCAGTCCTCCGAGCGCCAGGCGAGCTCCCCGAGGACGGCCTCGGCCTCGGCCTCGACGGCGCCCAAGCCGGCGCCTCGGGCGAGCAGGATCGCGGCCTCGGCGGCCTCACGACCGTCGCGCATGGCCTCTCCGCGCTCGGCCCCGCGGACCGGCATGGCCTCGAGGTGGAAGCGGGCGGCCAGCAGCCGCGCCTCGGCCTCACGATCCGGCGCCGCGTGCAGTCGGGCCTTCTCCGCCGCCATGCCCAGCGCCTGCCGGGCCTTGTCTCGTGACCCCGCCTCGCGGAACACGACCCCCACCAGGATCCGGACGTCGAGCGCGGCGGGCCGCGGGTCGTCCAGATCGGGGGCCCGCTCCATGGCCAAGCGCAGCTCGCGCACGGCCCGATCGGGCGCCCCGGCCTTGGCCATCGCGACGGCGCGGCGGGCGAAGGCGCGGGCGGCCTGGATGTCGTCGCCCGCGGCGTCGAAGGCCTTGGCGGCGTCCCCGTGGGTCTTCGCGGCGGCGACCCAGTCGCCCTCCTCTTCGAGGATGCACCCCTGCGCGAACCGCGCGGTGCCGAGCACGTCCTGGGCGCCGCGCGCCTCGGCCTCGCCCGCCAGCACCTCGAACCTCGCCTGCGCGGGCCCGGTGCGGCCGCTCCGCCAGGCGGCGGTGGCGACCTCGAACAGCGCCGGGAGTCCCTCGCCGGCGTCCACCGCGGCCTCGGCGTGGCGCTGGGCCGAGGCGGGATCGTCGCGCAGCCGGGCGGCGCGCGCCCGCAGGAGGGCCGCGCCTGCGCCGGGCCCCGCGGACAGGAGCAGCCGCTCGGCCGCCTCCGCCTCGCCGCGGTTCAGGGCGTCCTCGGCGGCCTCCACGGCGTAGCGAGCGGCGTCGGGACCCCCGCCGGCCGCCGCCAGCCGGGCCAGGAGCCGACCGCGGGTGGGATCGTCCTCGCCCAGCACCTCGGCGACGGCGTCCCGCAGCGCCCGCGCGTCCGCCCGACGCACGACGCCGGCGGACGGCCTGCGCTTGCGGAGCCGCACCGCGCCCCCGGGGAGGTTCGCCTCCTTCGCGGCGATCAGGCCCTGGAGGTCTTCCCAGGCCCCCCGCGGCGGGCGACCTCGGTAGGCAGCCAGCGCAGCGGAGCCCACGGCGTCGGCGGGCACCGGCACGGGGGCCGCGCTGAGGATCGCCAGCAGCTCACCGGCGGAGCCCTCGGGGGCTGGGGAGGCGCCGTCTTCGGGGGCGTCGGCCCCGTCTCCCGCCCCGTCGGCTTCGGGGGTCGGATCGGCCTTCTTGGGCTTGCCGGCGGGCACGTCCATGAGCGCGGCGACCGGCAGCCGGGGGTCGTCGCAGACCTCCGCAAGGGCGACGACGAGGGCCGTCGCCGGGCCCTCATCCGCGCCCGCGAGGGCGACGGCCCAGCCGATCGCCGGCCCGCCCAGGAGCAGGCTGCGGAGCGCCCGCGCCGACGCATCGTCCAGGGACTCGGCCCGACGCAGGATCACCAGCCGGGGCCCGAGCTCCCCCGCGGCCTCGAGCACGCGGGCGAGCGCCTCGGCGTCCGAGCGGAGGGTCGCCTCGAAGTCCGGATCGTCGACGGCGCCGCTGCTCCCCGAGCGCACCCGATCCCACGCGTCGCGGGCCCCTTCGCCGGCGCCCACCGCGTCCCGGCAGAAGGCTTCGTCGCCCCCGTCTCCCAAGAACTCGGGCGCGAGCGCGCGGGCCGTCCCGCCAGGCACCAACCCGGCCGTCGCGCCGTCGATCTCCAGGATCTCGATCCCCCGCTCCCCGGCCGCCGACTTCAGCGCCGAGAGGGCCGCGCGCCCCTTCCCGAGGGCCGCGTAGAGGACCCCCCGTTCGGACAACGCGTCGAGGGGGGCGAGGAGTGCAGCGGGGGTGGTCGGTGAGCTCGGCATGGGCGCGCATCATGAACCAATCCGCGTCCTGCCGGGAGAGCCGGCTCGTCCGGAGGGCCCGCCGGCTTGATCCCCCCGCTCGCTTTCGGCAGCATGCACGGGTTCACGGCCCCGCCGTGGGCCGTCGCGTGCTCGAAAACGACGACGCGCGCGCCGACGTCGCCGACCACCACCCGGGCGACGCACTCAGGATTCGACGAGCGCCTGGAGATGATGGGATGAGCATGACCTGCGATGGAAAGCGTCTCGTGAGCGTGGCCGCCTTGGCCGGCGCTCTCATCGGCTTCGGCTGCGGCGGGGGCGACTCGACGGCTCCAGCGGGCGACGCCCCCGTGGCCGACGCAGGCGACGGCGGCGGCGAGGCGGCCCCGGAAGCGGCCACCAAGATCGACTTCGAGGCGGCGAAGTCGCGCGGCAAGACGGCGATGTTCGTCCCCGCGCCGACCGAGTTCCAGGCGGCCCTCAAGGCCACCGGCGCGAACATCGACCTCACGGCCTTGGCCGCGGGGCACACGCGGCCCATCGACGGCAAGTCGAAGCAGATCGTCGCGCTCGAGACGGGCGTGCGGGTGGCGGACCTGCTCCTCACGGCCCAGACGGGCGACAAGGAGGCCATCTCCGCACGGATCGCCGCCGCTCGAGAGGGCCTCGCGGGCCTCGGTGGCGACGCCGCCGTCCTCGCCCGCGTCGACCAGGTCAAGGCCGACTTCGAGGCGGGCATCCTCGTCGCCGACAAGCTCGGCGCCCAGCTCGACATCCTCGCGCGCGACATCCAGGCCGACCTCGACGAGAACGTCGGCAAGGACATCGCCACCCTGGTCCAGGCGGGCGGCTGGGTGCAGGGCGTGAACCTGCTCAGCGGCGCGCTCGCGGGCAAGGAGAACGCGGACGCCGCGGCGCTCCTCCACCAGCCCTCGGTGCTCGAGCACTTCCTGTCCTTCCTCAAGGACAGCGCGCCCGCGAAGGCGGGCGACGAGAGCGTCGGCGCCGTCATCGCCGAGATGGAGAAGATGGGCGCGCTCGCGGGCAAGGACGCCCTCACGGCCGAGGACATCTCGGCGCTCAACGGTCACACCCAGGCCATCCTGGCGAAGTTCTAAGGGGCTGCTGTCATGAAGACTCCGATCCTCTCCGCTCTCTTCGCCGGCACCGCCGCGATGCTCTCCTTCGGCCTCCAGTCGCCCGCCCCCGCGCAGGCGGACGCGGCCGGCGTCACCAAGTGCCTCGACGAGATGGTCGCGGGCGCCGCCGCCCAGGGCCGACGCCTCCGCGCCACCGACTCCGACTCCACGCCCGCCAAGGAGGCGGTCGACTACCGCCTCACGCTCTACAAGGGCATGACGTACGTGCTGCTCGGCTGCGCGGACGAAGGCGTGGACCTCGACCTGCGCCTCTACGACAGCGCGGGCAACCTCGTCGACAAGGACGGGGCGGAGGACAACAAGCCCTTCGTCTTCGTCGAGCCCGCCGCCACCGGCGAGTACGTCATGCAGGTCCTGGTCTACAAGACCGACAAGGCCACCAACGACTTCGCGGTCGGCATCACGTACCAGTACTGACCCTTGGGGTGGGGCGACTCGCAGGAGTGCCCGTCCTGCGGGGCCCAGTACGGACTGGGCCTCCAACGGTGCCCCTCGTGCGACGCGCTGGCACCCCCGCCTGACGACGACTTCTCCTTCGAAGACGGCGGCGACGACGTCCTCGCCACGGGCGCTTGGCGCACCTTCGGCAGCGGGCTCGACGCGGACATCGTCGTCGCGTCCGGCAAGCTCGCGGCCCGCGGCGTGCGCATCCGCCGCAGCGGCGCCCAGGTCGAGCTCGAACGACTGAACGCGGGCGTCGTCGTCACGGTGGACGGCGAGAAGGTCGACGGCAACGTCACCGTGTCCCTGGACTCGGTGGTCGTGACCATCGACGGCGTGCTCCTGACGGACGAGATGGTCCCCCAGGACACGCTCGCCGCGGACCAGCTCCCGGACGCGTTCGCCCCCATCCTCATCGGCCGCGCCCCCGACTGCGGGCTCGTGATCGACAACCCCGCCGTGTCCGCGCACCACGCCCGCCTCACTCGGGAGCAGGGCGGCGTCCTCATCGAGGACCTGGACTCCGCCAACGGCACGTTCGTGGACGACCGACGCATCAAGCGCATGCGCCTCGGGTGGCGACAGGTCTTCGAGCTCAGCACCGTGCGCCTCACGCCGCTGGAGGTGGTGCGCCGCGTCCACGCCGAGGCGGGGCCGATGGCGGGCCAGAAGACGGCGGTGGTGGGGCTGCTGAAGGAGTCGACCGTCCGCGAGGGGCGCAGGAACCTCTCGGGCACCTCCGAGAGCCCGCAGCAGCTCGGACTGGACGACGTCTCGGGGCGGCCCGTCCTGGATCTGAAGCAGGGCCAGGCCCTGTTGATCGGGCGCGATCCGTCCGCGGACATCGTGCTCGACACGCCGAACATCTCCCGACTCCACGCCCGCCTGGAGCGCGTGCGTCGCGGCATTCGGGTGGAGGATCTGGGCTCCACGAACGGCACCTGGGTCAACGGAGAGCGGCTCGCTCGCCCCACCGTCCTCAAGCCCGGCGACGACCTGCGCCTGGGCCCCCACCGCATCGAGCTCACGAAGGACCTGAAGGTCATCGGCGCCCCCGTGGGGCAGGGCGGCGTCCGCGGGGTGCGGGTGGACGCGGCCGGGGTCGTGCGCGAGGTCGGCAAGGGCAAGACGCGCAAGGTCGTCGTGGACGACGTGTCCTTCTCGGTCCTGCCGGGCGAGATGGTCGCGATCATGGGGCCGTCGGGCGCGGGCAAGACGTCCGTGCTGACCAGCCTGGCGGGCTACACGCAGCCCACGTCCGGCGCGGTGTTCCTCGACGGCCTGAGCCTCTACGGGCAGTACGACATCTTCCGGTCGGCCATCGGCTACGTCCCTCAGGAGGACGTGATGCACCGCACGCTGACGGTCCAGGAGGTCCTCTACTACCACGCCAAGGTCAACTACCCGGACGAGCTGCGGGACGAGGAGATCGAGCGACGCATCGACACCGTGCTGCGCCGCCTCGACCTCGACGGCGTGCGCAACTCGATCGTGGGCGACGACGTGACGCGCGGCCTCTCGGGGGGCCAGCGCAAGCGCCTCAACGTGGCGATGGAGCTGCTGTCCGAGCCGTCGCTCCTGCTGCTCGACGAGCCGACCTCCGGCCTCGACGCCCGCTCCGCCATGCAGCTGATCCGGCAGTGCCGCGGACTCGCCAACTCCGGCCGGACCGTCGTCATGACGATCCACCAGCCGCGACGCGAGGCCTTCCACCTGTTCGACAAGCTGCTCCTGCTCAGCAAGGGGGGAAAGGTCGCGTACTTCGGCCCCGGGCGGCAGGCGAAGCGCTACTTCCAGGCGCGCTCGGAGGTCCCCCCCTCCACCGCCCAGAACCCGGCCGACTACGTCATCGACGTGCTGGACCCGATCGAGCCCACCCAGGCGAAGCCGCCCGACGCGTGGCGCGACGCGTACAAGAACTCCCCGGAGTACCGCCGGTTCGTGAGCCGGCGCCTCAAGAAGGAGGAGAAGAAGTACGCGAAGAAGGCGGCCAAGAAGCGACGCACGCGGCGCGCCCCGGCGGCGGGGCAGTTCCTCCACCTCACCCGGCGCTACGCCCTGCTCAAGTGGCGGGACCGCACCGCGCTGGCCGTGCAGCTCCTCCAGGCCCCGGTCATCGGCATCCTCGCGCTGCTCATCTTCCGCAAGGCGCCCTTCGAACCGATGACCTTCCAGGACAAGGTCTCCCCCGCCCTGTTCGTGGTGGTGTCGTCGGCGATCTGGTTCGGGTGCAGCAACGTCGCCCGAGAGATCGTGGGCGAGCGCGCCATCTTCCGGCGCGAGAGCATGGGGGCGCTGCGGCCGGGCCCCTACCTCGCGAGCAAGATGGTCGTGCAGGGCACGCTGATCGCGATCCAGATGGGGATCCTGCTCGCCCTGCTCGCGCCCTTCGTGCCCTTCGAGGGCCCCCGCGCCCAGCTGATCGTGGTCCCGATGATCGCGGGCTGGTCGGCGATGGCGATCGGGCTGTTCATCTCCACCGCCGCCCGCACCGAGCTGGCCGCGATCCAGTACGTGCCCCTGGTGGTGCTGCCGCAGATCATCTTGTCCGGAATCCTGGTGCCCGTGGCGGGCCCGAACGCGACGGATCTGGCCACCTGGCTGAGCAAGCCGATGCTGCTCCGCTGGGCCTACGGGGCCTACCTGCAGGTCGAGATCTTCACCACGCGCGGCCCGGAGAAGGGGCTGCTCAAGTACTTCTCGGCCGTGGCCGACCGCCTGGGCTTCGCGGGCGACTCGCTGATCGTCGACATCAACATCATGATCGGCATCGGCGCGCTGATGACGCTGCTCTCCTGGCTGATCCTGCGGCGCCGCGACCGGATCTGAGCCCTCCGCTCGGCCCGATCAGGCCTCGGCGACCTCGCCCCCCACGGCCTCCCCCTCGCCGAACGACCGCAGCGCCTGCAGCCACGACTCGGCGAGGTTCAGGACCTGCATGCGCGTCCCGATGAGCTCCTGGAAGAAGGGCATGCCGCCCGCCGCCTCGTAGGTGAGCGTGAACCGCAGCCGCGTGCCGCCCCCCGCGCGCCGGAACAGCCGCCACTCCCACTCGATGTCCGTCATGCCCTCGGTGTAGGGCTCGTCTCCGCCGCAGGGCTGGTAGACCAAGGCCTTGGACGGCCGCAGATCGGTGATCTCGGCCTCCACCCGAGGCGTGCGCTGGTTGTGCTGGTGGACGAACCACAGCTTGCCCCCGAGGGCGGGCGAAGGGTCCAACAGGCCGGCGTCCTGCACCCCCACCATCCAGCGGGGCCAAGCCCCCACGTCCAGGAGCTGCTCGAAGACCACTTCGGGGGCGAGATCGATGTCCAGTTCACGGTTCAAGACGGTCATGCCGTGAGCTTGTGCGGCGGGGCTCCCCTTGTCCAGATCAGGCAAGGTCGGGCTGTGCTCGTGGTCCTCGCCGTCGTCGACAGCCTGCGCGCCGACGCCGTGGGCTTCGGGGGCGGGGACGTCGCCACCCCGACCCTGGACGCCCTCGCGAACGACGGGACCGTGTGCCCGTCCGCCCACGCGTCCGCGGCCTGGACCGTCCCCTCCTTGGTTTCCCTCGCCACCGGGACCTTCCCCCACCGCGTCGGCGTCGGGCGGTGGCGGCACCCCTTCCCCGCCGGCCGAGCGACGCTCCAGTCGGCCTTCGCCGCGGCGGGGTTCGAGGTGCGGACCGTGGTGCACAACCGGCGCTGGTCCTTCGCGAACACGGGCGCGCGGGGCGAGGTGGTGGACTCCCAGGATCCCGCGGCCGTGCGCGAGGCCTTCTCCGTGCCCCCCGGCGCCGATCGGTTCGTGCTGCTGCACCACTGGTGGACCCACCTGCCGTACGTGAACGCGGCGCTGCCGCGCAAGGCGTGGAAGGGGGCGTGCGACGCCGCGCTGAAGGAGCTGGGGGAGGATCCGTCGTCCGCGCCTCGGTACCGGGAGGCCTACCACCGCACCGTGGAGTACTTCGACGCGGAGCTGCTGCCGTCGTACCTGGAGGCCGCGGGCGGGCAGGACGTGCTGCTGGCGGTCACCGGCGATCACGGCGAAAACTGGGGGACGTCGGTCCCGGCGGGCAGGACCGTCGGGCACATGTACGACCTGCACGGGCGCTGGCTCACGGACGAGACGCTGCACGTGCCCCTGGTCTTCTGGAGCAGCGACGGGCGCGTGCCGGCGGGGCGGCTGGGCGGGTTCGTGCGCGGAGTGGACGTCGCCCCCACGCTCACCGCCTTGGCGGGCGTGCCTTGGCCGGGCCCCGCGCCCTCCCGGACGGGGCCGACGCACGTCGAACGCGACGCCCCGGACCGCCTCGACGGGCGCGACCTGTCCGCCTGCTTCGGCGGCACCTCGACCGTCGCCGACGCCCTCACCGTGACCACCAGCAACGCCGTCAAGCCGCCCAAGTACCCGATCCACGGGCCCTCGATGTGGCGGCGGTTCAGCCTCCGCACGGCCGAGCGGCGCTACGTGTACGACGGCGTGGACGGCACCCGGGGCGTGTCCGACGCGGCGGGGCTCGCCCGTGCGCTGGGGCTCGCCCGCTGGACGGAGCGCGACGTGTGGGCCCGGCTCGCGGCCGAGCAGGACGGCGCGGCGGGCTCGGAGACCCTGCCGAAGTCGTGCTTCCCGAAGTTCGGGACGGAGGAGGATGAGGAGACGATCGACGCCGCGCCGGAGGGCGATCTCAGCGACGACGAGGCCGCCGCCCTCGACGAGCAGATGCGCCTGCTGGGCTACCTTGATTGACTAGAGCGCCGAACAGATAGTCGCGACCGAGCATCGCGAAGAACTGCGCCGCGGGGGCGAGGCGTGACGATGAAGCGTGTCGGGACACGCGAAGAGGAGCAACGAAGGCCCGGTGGTGCAGAGCGAGCGAGGCGACCGAGGGACTACCTGATCGGTGCTCTAGATCTCTTCGCGGGAGAGCAGGAAGTAGTTGTCCGTCCGCTTGCCGTTCTTCACGGCGTTGCCGATGGTCACGTGCTCGCTGACCTTGCGCATGACGTCGACCATGTTCCCGTAGACGAAGTACGACAGGCCCGACGTGTTCTTCTTGAGCGGCGGCGCGCCGTCGATGTGGCGACCGGGGATGCGGTAGTAGTCGATGTCGACCTCGCCGTCCTTGTCGCCCTTGCGAGTGATGAACCAGCCGGGACCCACGACGGTCTTCACGAACTCGCCGGACTCGTTGAACCCCCAGGCCTCGCGCGCGTCGTCCACCGGGCGGGCGAAGTGCTTCTCGAAGTCCGAGAAGAGCGGGAGGCTGTTCTTGCCGTAGTGCTTCACGAACGTCTTGTTCGCGACGCCCTTGGGCACGAAGTGGTCCACGTCCAGGGGCATGTAGCCGTCGGCCGCGTTGAAGAGATCCCGCTGCAGCCGCAGCCCCACCGTCCGCATCTCCTTGACCCGCTCGGCGTGACTCAGCGAGTCGAGGTGGGCGCGCACGGCGTCGAGGTCGATGGGCTTGGTGGCGAGCAGTTCGTTCAGCTTGTTCACGCGGACCTCCGGGCGGATCGAGGTCGGTTTGTAGCCACGCGCCGGCGATCAATCAACCTTCGGTTCGAGGACGTACTCCGCGACCTCGGGACGACAGAGGGTGCGCACCTTGAGGTCGAGCGTGCCGAGCCCGCGGTTGACGTACATGCGCGTCGGGCCCTGCTCGTACCAACCCATCTGGAACCCGTGCTCGCTCGGCACGATGAGGGCGCCCCACCCCGGGAGTCGCACCTGGCCCCCGTGGGTGTGCCCCGCGAGCGCGAGGTCGATGCCGGCGCTCGCGGCGGGGAAGACGAGGTCGGGGGAGTGCATGAGCAGTACGGTCGGCTCCTCGGGGCCCACCCCGGCCAGTGCTCGGTCGAGGTCGTCGTTGCCCGTCCAGTGATCGTCGATCCCCACGAGGCGGAGCCCCCCCGCGACGGTCGAGGCGTTACGCAGGTGGTGGATGCCCACGGCCTCCAGTTCCTTGCTCATGAGGGCGCCGTCGCACCAATAGTCGTGGTTGCCGAGGATCGCGTAGGTGCCCTCGACCGGGGTCAGCCTCCCCAGCTCCGCGGCGATCCGGCGCGCCCACGCGGGGTCGGCGGTGAGGAAGTCGCCGGTCAGGACCACGACGTCCGGGGGGTCCCCGTTGATCTCCTCCACCACCCCGCGCACGAAGTCCATGGGCACGACCGGCGAGGCGTGGATGTCCGTGAGGTGCACGACGCGAAACCCGGCGAGGGCCGCCGGCAGCCCCGGCAACGGCACGCGATGCAGGGTCCAGTCCACCCAGCGGGGCTCGATCCCCACGCCGTAGACGGCGCCCGCCATCCCCGTCCCGACGAGGGCGGTGGGGGCCGCGGCGGCGGCGCGCGCGAGGAACCTGCGGCGGGTGAGGGAGCGGTCGGTCATCTCCCTGTGATCACATGTCGGACGCGTACTCTTCCACCAGCCGCTTCATGTGCTTGGCGGCGGGGCCGTCGAACGTGGTGCGCGCCTTGCTCTGCATCTTGCGGAGCAACACCTTCCGCCGGTTGGCGTCCGCGTCGGGCAGCGCCTCCTCGATCGCGGTGACGATGTCCCGCAGCATGCGGTCCTTCCGGGTGTCGAGGGCGCGCTCGAGGAAGTCGGGGTTGGGCGGGAACCGACCCTGCTTCTCGAAGTAGGCGTCCAAGCCGGCCTGAAGCTCCGCCCGGTCGGTCGCGTTCTCCACCGCCTTCGTCAGCTTCTGGAGCTCCGGCCCCCCGAACAGGCCGCCCAAGGCTTCCTTCTGTTCCTGCTGGGCCTGGGCCTTGGCGTACCGGTCGCGGGGGCGGTCCTTGCCGTGCTGCCAGTCCTTCGACTGGTCCGTGTGGTTGCTGGAGTCCCTGCGACGGTCCTTCTCGCGCCACGACAGCTTCTCGCCGTCGCCCGGCTCGCGTCGGCCGTGGCGCTTCTCTTTCTGGCTCTTGTCGAAGAGGGCCTCGAGGTCCCGGAATCGCTTGTCGACCATGGCGAGCGAAGGGTAGCAGCCCGGGGGGCGCGGAGACCCCCGAAAACGGGCCGCGAGGCCCCACCGGGCGCCGATTTACCTTGAAAAAAGACCCCCCCGGGCGTACTGTGCCCTTACGCGGAGATCCAGCGATTTCGAGTGCGAGGTCCCACCGGGCCTCCGCGTAGAAAAGGTGTATTGAATGACCGACCTTCTCCTCACCGTGGAGCAGAAAATCCAGCTCGCGGCGCAGGCATCCGCGCTCGAGGTCGACGACCTCGGAGCCTTCTGCGAGCTGCAGGGCCAGCCGCTGCAGGACATCACCCGCTGGACCACCGCCTACGAGACCGGTGGTGAGCTGGGCGTGCAGGCGATGGTGGTCACGTGGAACCCCGGCATCCGCCGACAGCGCGAGTACGCCGAGACGATCAAGTCCGCGACCAAGGTGTTCCGTCCCCGCCGCTTCCGCATCCGGCCCGACGGCAACCACTTCAACGTCGAAGAGATCAAGCCGCTGACGCGCCAGTCCGTGGTGCATACGCCCGTGTTCCAGCTCCGCCTCATCGAGGAGGGCGAGGGCACGCAGCACTGGTTCCTGTACTGGCGTCGCGCCTCCGGCAGCTGGTGGCCCTACGCCGGCCAGCACCGGTTCGGCACCCTCCAGGAGGCCATCGACGAGGTCGAGCGCGACCCGCACCGCTGCTTCCGCCTGCAGCCGCGCCCGTAGGGTTCAGCGCAGCCCGCTCGGGGCGGGATCGAGCCGCACGACGAGCAGCCACGGCATGGCCTCCAGCCGACCGAACACGTAGAGGTCGTCGCCCTCCTGCACGAAGCCGGAGGCGGCGCCCTCCCGCGCCCGCCGCTCCAGGTCCTTCACCCCCACCGGCGTCCGCTCCTTGCGGTTCTGCTCGCCCGTCCCCCGACGAATGCCCCGCTCCTTCGAGCTCAGGACGACGCGCCCGCGGCCGTCGAGCAGGTAGCTCTCCCGCACGCCGTCGAGGCCCGGGACGACCATGTGGTCGATGAGCTCGTCCAGCGACCAGTCCAGCCCCGCGACTCCCAGGTACGCGCCGTCGTCCGAGTAGATCGCGCGGGACGCAGGCAGCAGGTATCCCGTGCCCGTCCAATCGGAGTAGATGGCCCCGAAGCGAGGGCCTCGCGTGCCCTGGGGATCGGTGTACCAGGGGCGCGTTCGATGGTCGTAGCCGGCGGGGTAGTGCTCGTTGCCGGGGAACGTGACGAGCAGCCCGTTCTCGAACCCGACGTAGGCCCAGATCAGCGGCACACCGGCCCGCAGGAGGGTCCTCTTGTCGGGCGTGCTCATGACGACGGCGTCCTCGCCCTGGCTGCGGACGAGCTGGTCCCGCAGCGCGCCGGTGAGGGGGCCGAGCCGGGCGCGGAAGGCGGCCATCTCGGGGCCGTCGGTGCCGGGCGCGAGCACATCGACGGGGGTCTCCATCGTCACGACCTGGCCGTAGCGCTCGCTGTAGGCCGCGTCCGAGGGGCCGTCTCCCCGGGCCAGGTCCGCGACCGTGGTGCGCTGCAGCGCCCCGGTCGCCGGGAGCGGGGGCCCGGCCAGGAGCTCGCGAGTGCGGCTCGCCAGTCCCTCGAGCAAGGTGTGCGTATGGAGCAGACGGCGGTCGAGCGTCTGCACGTGGCGGGTGACCTGCGACACCAGGCCGGCGAGCACCTGGCGACGTTCGGCCTCCCGGCGCTCGGACTGCAGGACGTACCCCAGGCTGGCCACGGCGACCGCGCCCGCCAGCAGGACGATCGCGAGCAGCCCCGAGAGCAGCCGAACGGGGTGTCGCTGGGCCCGGCGCAGGAGCGCGCGCGGCCACGGATCCGGGAGCGCGCGTACCTCCTCGCCGCGCAGGAAGCGTCGGAGATCGGCGGCGAGCGCCTGCACCGACCCGTACCGCTCGGCCGCGGACGGTCGGGTCGCACGATCGACGATCGCCTGGAGCTCCCGGGGGACCGCGGCGGCGCCCACGTCCTCGAACGTCTCGCGGTGCCCCTCGAAGGCCTGGTGCAGCGCGTGGATCTCGTTCTTGGGCTGCCTCGCCCGCCGGAGCGCGGCCAGCTCGAACAGGACCATCCCCAAGGCGAACTGGTCGGCGGCCGGGCCCACCTCGTCGAGCAGCCCCTTCGCCTGCTCCGGCGGGCAGTAGGCCGGGGTCCCGAGCAGGTCGCCGTGCTTCGTGAGGGTGCCGACGTCCGCCGCCGGGCCCGCCTCGGTCGCCCCCCCCTCCGAGCCCTCGGGAGCGCCGCGCGAGCCGTCGTCCACGCCTCCATGCGCGCCGTCGTCGGGCCCGTCTGCGAGCACCCGGGCGATGCCCCAGTCCACGACGTAGACCTCCCCGAACGGCCCGAGCATGAGGTTGGTCGGCTTCAGGTCCCGATGCAGGACCCCGCGGTCGTGGCTGTAGGCGATCGCGTCGCAGACCTTCAAGAAGTGCTCCACGCGGGCGGCGAGGCCGTGGGTGTCGCCGCGCTCCGCCGCGTCGCGACACTCTTGGATGTACTCGGCGAAGGTGACCCCCCGGATCAGCTTCATCGCCAGCGCGGGCCGGCCTCCGTCGCTCCGCTCGAGACCGTAGACGGGGACGACGTTGGGGTGGGACAGCTGCGCGGTGATCTGGGCCTCGCGCAGGAACCGCAGCCGGAACGACGCGCCGTCGCCGGACCCCAGCACCTTGACCGCCATCTCCCGATTGAGCCGCCCGTCGTGCCCCAGGAACACTTCCCCCATCCCGCCCTTGCCCAGCCGCGCGCCCAGAACGAAGCGATCGCCGAGGTCGCTCCCGTTCTTGGAGCCGTCCACCGCCGGATCCCCCGACGGCGCCGAAGCGCTGGGCAGGACCGTCACGGGAGGGGGCGATGTGCGGAGACTCACATGTTCGCCCCGCACCACTCGATGATCGAGTTCTTGTTCTCCGTGGACTCCCACAGGATCTCCACGCCGTGAGCCGATCCGGAGACCGTGACCAGATCCGTCGGGTCCGCGGTGGCTGCGTGCAGCGTCTGGGCGTCCGCGGCCGACGGGTCGTCGCCGTCCGCGGCCATCCACCGGATGGAGTGGAGGTTCACCCCGTCCGCGACGGTCGCGTCCCCGCCTGCCGAGTCGTCGTCGTCCCCGGCGGAGTCGTCGTCGTCGCCCGCCGAGTCGTCGTCGTCGTCGTCGCCCGGGAGGGCGCCCGGGAAGCCGGCCTGCAGCGCGTTGAACTGCGCGAGGTCCGGGCTCACCGCCACCCCGCAGTGGGCGAGCCCGTGGCCGACGGCGGCCGCCGCCAGGTTGCCCGACGTGCCCAGCCCGACGACCCCGATGCGGTTCACGTCCACCGCGGCGCCCTCTTCGGCGCGGTCGATCATGAACTGGATCCACGCCTGGACGTCGATCGGGTAGCCGTCGGGGTCGGTGGCGAGCTCCTCGACGGTGCCCGCCGTGTCCGAGTCGCCGTGGCTGCGGAGGTCCGGCACCAGCAGGTTGAAGCCGGCGTCGTAGAGCGTGTCGAAGATGTCGTCGAAGTCGTGCTTGTCCCGCCCCGCGCCGGGCTGGTGGAGCAGCAGGAGGGCGGGCTGGACCGTCTCGGCGTTCTGCCGCAGCCACTTGGCCCACAGCTCGCGCTGATCCGACGTCGTGTGCAAGGCGTCGACGCCGCGCACGCGCGACTCACTGTTGTTGCAGCCGGTGGCGGGGAGGAGCACCCCGACCGCGGCCAGGAGCGAGAGCAGACGAACCGACGTGACCTTCATGACGACCTCCGAGCAACTGCCGGCGAGTGTAGATCAAGCTCGGGCGGACCTGCGCCATCCCGACATCCGGGACGGAGATCCCGCCGGGGCGTGTTCGGGGGCCCCCGGGGACCGCCCGCGGGATTCTCGTCCCGCCTCGGGCTCCCCCGCCGTCCTCGGGCGTTTTGTTAGGGTCCCGCCATGACGATCCGACGCCTCCTGCCCGCCCTCCTCCTCCTCGCTCTGCCGCTCCAAGCCTGTCCTTCGGACACCGTCACGGACGACGACGACGCGGTCGACGACGACGACTCCGCGGCCGACGACGACGACTCCGCGGCCGACGACGACGACGCCGTGGACGACGACGACGTGGCGGGCTGCGACGCGAGCTTCCCCTTCACCCTCGAGATCACGGGCGACCAGAGCCTCTCCCTGCCCATGACGCAGGTGCAGTGCGAGGACCAGAACGGCGACGTGTTCCAGTGGCGCTACGAGACCGACGACGACTGGGTGTTCATCGTGCGGGCGGGCCCCCTGGGCGACGAGCCGGGCACCTACGACGTGCGCGCGGGCAGCCCCGGGTCGATGGTCGTGACGCTCGCCAAGGAAGGAGGCGGCGAGGACGGCGTGACCTACAACTGGTTGTCGTCCAACCCCCAGCACAACGACCGCAACGCCACGATCGATCTGCAGGTGTGGGAGGGCTCCGGCGGCCCCGACGGGTGCGGCCTGCTGACGTCGGACGCGCTCGGCACCTTCGACGGGCGCATGGTCACCCTCGGCCCCCAGCCAATCCCCCTGGCATGTGACTGAGGGAACCCTGCGGGTTCTCCTACCCCAAGCCACCGGCGGCGCGGGCCGCCTCCTGGACGCCGCGCGCGAGGACCGAGCGCAGGCGGCCGTCTTCCAGGGACAGGAGCGCCGAGATCGTGCAGCCCGCGGGGGTGGTGACGTCGTCCTTGAGGGACGCCGGGTGGCGGCCCGTGGAGAGGACCATCCCCGCCGCGCCGCGCACGGTCTGGGCGGCCATCTCCACCGCCGTCTTGCGGGGCAGGCCGATCATCACGCCGCCCTCGGACAGCGCCTCGATGATCACGTAGACGAAGGCGGGCCCGGAGCCGGACAGCCCGGTGACGGCGTCCATGTGCTCCTCGTCGACCCGGGCCACGCGACCCAGGGGCAGGAGGACGGCCTCGGCGACCTTCAGGTCGTCGCGCGTGGCGTGGTTGCCGCGGCAGATCGCGATCATCCCCTCGCCGATGAGGCACGGCGTGTTGGGCATGCAGCGCACCACGCGGACCCGGCGCCCGGCGGCGGCCTCGATCGTCTCGGTGCGGACCCCGGCGGCGATCGACACGACGAGCGGGTCGTCGTCCAAGGCGCCCCCGGCGGCGAGCTCCTCCATCACCCCGGCCACGCCCGCGGGCTTGGTGCAGATCAGGATGAGGTCGGCGTCCGTGGCCGCCGCGACGTTGTCCCTGGAGACGTCGATCCCGAGCGCCTCGGCGGCGCCGTCGACCTCCCAGTCGTGCTTGACGGTCCCGCGAATGCGGTCGGCGCTCGCCACGCCCGACTCCATCATCCGTCGAGCGATCGCCCGCCCCATGGTGCCCACTCCGAGGATCGCGACGCTGCGGGTCTCGCTCATTCTTCTTCTCCGTCGTCGGGCCCCGGGACACCCCGCGCCACCAGCGCATTGAACGTGCCGCCGACGATCAACGCCAGCGATCCCAGGTACATCCATGCCATCACCACCGCCACGGAGCCGAGGGACCCGTAGGTGACGTTGAACCGGATGAACTTGCCGGCCAGCGCCGTGAAGGCCCAGGTGGCGAAGAGCCAACCGAGCACCGCGACCACGGCGCCCACCGACCACGGGCGCCAGGTCGGGCGACGATCCGGGAGCAGGAAGTACAGCTGCTGCACCCCGAACGACGCCAGCACCAGCAGGATCGGCCAGCGCACCACGACGATCAGCACCGCCGTCTTCACCGGCAGCAGCCCCTTCTCCACGACCCGCCCCACCAGCTCGTCGCCGAACGACAGCGCGGCGATCGCGACGACCGTGCACAGCAGCACGAACAGCGTGAGCACCATCGAGCGGACGCGTCGCTTGATCTCGGACCGGAGCCTCGGCACGCGGTGAGCGCGGTTGAGGGCGCGCGAGAGAGACACGAGCCCCCGACTGGCGGAGAAGAGCGTGATGGCCGCGGAGCCGGTGATCAGCCCGCCCCGAGGGCTGGCGAGCAGCGAGTCGACGTGACCGGTGAGGAGGTCGAACACCTCGGTGGGCAGGATCGGCTGCACGGCCTCGAAGAGCTTGCCGACCGGGGCGTCCAAGGGCAGGTACGGCAGCAGCGAGACGAGGAAGAGGATCGCGGGGAAGAGGCTGAAGAGCAGGAAGAAGGTCATGCCCGCCGCGGCCTCGGTGGCGGCGTCCTCCCGCAGCTGGCGGGGCATGTCCTTGGCCGCCTGCCACTGGACCCCGAGCCACTCCCGGAAGCTGCCGGGGAGCTCGCCGAGCTCGCGGGGGAGCCAAGGGGTCTGGGTCTCCATCACTTCCCGGCGATCGAGGCGCGGAGGGCCTGGAGCGCGCCCCGATAGCGATGCGTACGCACGTTCTCCTCGGCGGGGGTGGGCGCGGCGAGCGCCACGTCGATCACGTCGAGGGCTTCGTCGGCGCGGCCGAGCGTCTCGAGGATCTGCGCGAGCCGCGTGGCCGCCCGCAGCGCGTTGTCGCCGTACCCGTGCTCGAGGGCCGACAGCGCGGCGGGCAGGGCCTCCTCGGCCGACCGGTGGTCCCGCAGGAACCCGGCGTGGCGGTAGTGCCAGGTGAAGGTGTCCGGGAACGTCGCGACGAGGCGCCGGAGGTAGTCCTCGGCGACGTCGTGCAGGCCCGCCTTGATGAGGACGGAGACGAGGTCGTGGTACCGGCCCTCGTGGGCCCGCAGGAGCTGCATCTGCTCCACGGTCACGGCCCCGATCGTGGGACGCAGGGCGATCGACATCTCGAGCTCGGGGGGCTGGGACGGGGACTTGCCGCCCGACTGCAGGATCCCGAGGGTCGCCGACGACGCCGCCAGGGCGAACAGGTCCCGGGCCTCGTCCTCCGGAGTGCCGACCGTCGTGGCCAGGTAGTAGGCCGCGTCCATGATCCGCCACTGCTGCGCCGGCCCTCCCCCGAGCAGGCGAGTCACGTCGGCGCCCGAGCCGTCGGCGGTCCAGGTGACGGTCGGCGCCACCTGCGCCCGGAGCTCAGCGAGGATCGGGGCGCGATGATCGGCCACGAACGCGGCGGCGGCGGCGGCGGGGTCCACGCCCTTCCCTCCCTCGATGGACTTCGCGGCCGCCCGGACCGCGAGGGCGCGCTCGTCCAGGGAGCCGGGGAGCGCCGCCCGCAACAGGAGGAGGTGGTCGGCCTCGGGGCGCTCCAGGCTCACGGCGAGATCCGTCGCCAGGGGCACGACGTCCACCGGCCACCCCTCCCCGTGGTCGTCCTGTTGCAGGAGGACGGGACCGAACGCGTCGAGGAGCACGTCGAAGGCCTCGGCCTCCGCGCCCTCGGCGGCCAGGCGCGCGACCAGCCGGCGACCCGCCTCGTGACGCTCGGGCGAGGCCGCGGCCGTGACCTCGTACCGGTCCCGCAGGTCCTGGAGCGAGAGCCGGGGCCCGAGCAGCGGCTCCAGGCGCGTCGCCATCGCCGCGCGCCCGGGGTACCCCTCGATCCGGTCGAGCACTTCGCCGTTGGCGGCGAGGATCAGGACCGTCGGGTAGCCGCCCACGCGGTAGCGGTCCTTGGTGGCGAAGGAGTCCGGCGAGTCCGCGTCGAGGCGCAGCAGCGTGAAGCGCTCCACGAGGTCCCGGTGCTCGGGGGCGTGCAGGAACTCGTCCCGGAGGAGGTCGCAGGGGGGGCACCACACGGCGAAGAAGTCCGCGAGCACCACGGTCTCCCGGGTCGCGGCGTCCGCGAACGCGGCCTCGACGCCCCCCGGCTCCGCGGCGTCGAACCACGGCAGGGGGCGGTGCGCGGACGTGCCCGACGGGGGCCGATGGGGGGACTCGCGCGGCTCCTCGGGCCCGAACGCGTCCGGCGCGGCGCGGCCGGGGGTCGTCTCCCAGGCGGTCTTCGGCGGCCCCTCGCGGGGCAGCGTCGCCTCCACGTGGAAGGGCACGCAGAGGTCGCCGCCGTCGCTGCAGGCGCCCCCGTCCAGGGACAGCCGCCACCCGTCGGGGGCCTCCTTCGGGAAGATCGGAAGAGACAGCTTCGCGGCCTCTCCCTCCGCGTCCGGGACGGCGCCGTTGCGCTCCACGACCGTCGTCCCCCCGCCCACGATCGACACGCGGAGCGGCAGGTCGGGCGCGAGGTGGGTGCCGTCCGCGGGCACGACCTTCAGGTGCAGGAGGCGCGGGGTGCGGCGGGCCTCGACGGTCGGCAGGGGGACCTCCGGGGGCGACGATGCGGCGACGGGGGCCGGGGTCGCGGCTGCGAGGGCGAAGGCGAGCAGCGCGACGGGCGGGACGGGCGATCGGGGCATCGGAGGTATCTTAGGCGCCGTGATCCGCATCGGTCTCCGCGCAGCCGCGTTCGTGCTCGTCCTCCTCTTCGCCCTCGGCTGCCGTTCGGCCGAGCGCGATCGGGCCGACGTGGCGCAGGCGATCGAAGGCGGCGACGACGCGGGGGCGGAGGGGGTGCTGCGAGGGGCGCTCGACCGGCACCCCGACGACCCCCTGCTCCTGGCCGAGGCGGCCGAGTTCTACCTGCGCCCCCACGCCGACGAGTACTACCGACCCCGGCTCGCCCTCCACTACGCGATGCGAGCGGACAAGGCCGCGAACTACGCCTCCGAGGAGGTCGGCCGCACGCTGATGCGGGCGTACCGGGCCGCGGGGGGCGTGCAGGGCACGGACCTCGGGGAGCGCCTCATCGCGGACGGGCTCGAGGCGGTGAAGCACCCGGACCGCGGGGCCCCGAAGCGGCTCCAGCCCGCGGATCGGGACCTCCTCGATCCCACGCTCGCCAACATCCTCGAGCAGGAGCGCCGAAACCGTCGCCGGGCGGAGGGCGCGACACCCTGCGGCGAGGGCCTCGTGCACGCGCCCGCGGGGACCTACCCGGGCGTCCGCGGCGGCCCCGAGATCACCGTCGAGCCCTTCTGCGTCGAGCGTCCGCCGCCCACGGGCGTGGGCCAGATCGCGGTCGACCCGGACCGACGCGCGGCGATCTGCGGGTCCCTCGGGCGTCGCTCGTGCAGCGCGGAGGAGACGGCGGTCGCGTGCGGGGCGCTCCGCACGGTCGTGGGCCGCCACAACGCGTGCGAGGACGACCGCGTGGTGCGCTGCTGCGCGGATCCCGAGCCCCTCTGAGGACCCCGCGACGGGGCGGCCCTTGCCCTCCGACCCGGGCTGCGACTAGATTCCGTGGCCGCTCGGGGGGAACCTCTCGCCGTTCCGAAGAAATCGACCGAGCCAGGAGAATCCGATGTTCCGCGCCAGCCTGCCCATTGCCCTCGCCGCCGCCCTCTTCGCCTTCGGGTGTGGCGGCACCTCCGGGTCCTCGGACACCGCTCCCGCCGGGGGCACCGGGACCGCCTCCGCCCCCGCCCCCGCCGACGACTCCGGCGTCGTGGCGCGCTCGGGCGACCACACCATCACCAAGAACGAGTTCGAAGCGGAGATGCTCGCCATCCCGAAGCGGGCCCGCGAGCGCTACAACACCGACCGCGGCCGCAAGTCGATCATCGAGCGCATGCTGCTCAACAAGATCATGCTCGCCGAGGCCAAGGCGAAGGGCATCACCGAGGACCCGCTCGTGCAGCTGGCCGCCCAGGCCGCCGCGAACAAGGCCTACGTCGCCGCGTTCACCAACTCCCTGCAGGACGACTCCGCGACGGACGAGGCCGTGACGGCCTACTACGAGGAGAACCAGCAGCGGTACGCCCGCGAGATGGTCAAGGCGAAGCACATCCTCGTGAAGGAGCTCGCCACCGCCAAGGAGGTGAAGGGCAAGCTCGACACCGGCGCCGAGTTCGCGGCGATGGCCAAGGAGTACTCGACCGACCCGGGCAGCAAGCGCCGCGGCGGCGACCTGGGCTGGTTCACCAAGGAGCGCATGGTGAAGCCCTTCTCGGAGGCCGCCTTCGCGATGGAGAAGGGCGCGATCTCCGACCCCGTCGAGTCGAAGTTCGGCTTCCACATCATCCAGGTGGACGACAAGCGCTCACAGCAGCCCCTCGAAGAGGTGCGCGCGGGCATCGAGCGCCTGCTCGGCAGCAACTCGGTCAAGGACTACACGGACGGCGTGCGCAAGACACTGAGCGTCGAGCTCGTCGGTGAGTTCGCCCCTGAGGAGGGCGCCGCTCCGGCGACCGAGCCCACCAAGCCGGTCCAGCCCCGCGAGGGCGCCGACGCGGGCGACGCCGAGAAGAAGGCCGCCGAGCCCACCGACAAGTAGTCAGGCGGAGGCCGTCTCCGCCCAGCCGTTGGTGATCACCGGGACGCCGTCCTGGTTGACCGTCTCGATCTGGAACGCGCGCCCCCCGTCCGCGGTGGTGCCCGCGTCGAAGATGCGCGTCGTGAGCTCCCAGCCCGGGAGCACCGGCTTGCTGAAGCGCACGGCGAAGCGACGGAGCTTCGTGCTGTCGCCCTCGAGCACTTCGTCGACGATCCCCTTGGCGGCGAACGCCATCGTGCACAGGCCGTGGAGGATGACCGTCGGGTGGCCGGCGGCCTTCGCGACGGACTCGTCGATGTGGATGGGGTTGTCGTCCAGGCTCGCCGACGCGTAGCGGGCCGGCTGATCCATCGCGACCGTCATGGTCGACGTGGCCGACGGGTCGCCGTCGGGGCGCCCCTCGCCCGCGGGCGGGACGTCGCCGAACACGGTGCCCGCCTCCACGCCCGGGAGCATCTGGCCGCGCACGAACACGGACATGCGGGCCTCCACGACGGTCTCGCCGTCGATGATCCCGAGCATCCGCCACGCGACCACGCAGCCCTTGCTCTTCTGGGCCACGGACTCGAGGATCGCGCGCAGGTTCACGATCTCGCCCGGCTTCAACGCGCGGTGCCAGGTCATGTCCTGCTCGCCGTGCACCAGCCGCAGCATGTCGAGGTCGAGGTCGGGGTCGCCGACGCACTGGAACATCAGGGGGTGGAACAGCCGCACCGGGTAGATGGGCGGCGCGATGCTCTTCGACAGGATCGGCGCGTCCGCGAGGCCCTCGACGTAGCGGGGGTTGGGGTCGTTGGTGGCGTGCGCGTACGCGATCATGTCGTCGCCGTTCGCGACCACGAAGTCCGCCGAGTAGCGACGCCCGATCGCCTCACGCAGGTCCACCGGCTCCTTCGCAGGGGCCGCCTCGGCCTTGGCGGCGGGCGCCCGACCCCGCGCGGCCGCGGCCTTCGCGGCGGCCTCCTCGTCGAGGTTGAAGAAGCTCGCGAACTTCATCATCTCGCCCATGTTGTCGGCGGTGATCTTCCCCGCCATGAAGGCCTTCGTGCCGTCGATCGCGCCGCTCATCATCCCGATGACGGTGTCGGCGTCGGTCTTGATGGTGCACGCCGGCGAGCCGACGAGGCCGGGCTCCACGGTGCAGTCCCCGCCGCCGACGGTCATGGTCTGGTCGGTCCCGCCGCTGATGACGAAGTGGAAGACCGCGGACCAGTCGGCCGCCTTGTCCCCCTGGAAGCCGTAGGGCAGCGCCTCGAAGGCCTCGGTCACCGGGTCCACGTCGCCGCCGCCCGCGAGCGCCGCCGCGATGGCCGAGGCGGCCGCGGCGGGGGCCTCTTCGCGGGTGATGTCGTCGAACCGCGCGGCGATCTCGTCGGGCGTCCAGTGGGCGTCGCCGTCCTTCGTCACGCCCTCGGTCATCTTCATCTTGTATTCGAAGATCTGCTGCCCGTGGACGCCGAACACGCGGCCCGAGACACCCGCCGCGGCCTCGGAGGCGAGGTGGAGGGCCATCACCGAGACCTGCTCGGGGACCATCTCGTCCGGGACCATGTCGATGTCCTCGGTCATGCGCGTCTTGGCCACCGGCGCGATGGCGTTGACGGTCACCTTCGCCTTGCGCAGCTCCATCGCGAGGGTGCGCGTGAAGCCCGCGACGCCCGCCTTGGCGGTGGCGTAGTTGGTCTGCCCGTAGTTGCCGAGCAGCCCGGCCAGCGACGTCGTGTTGATGATCGCGCCCCCCGCGTCGCCGTCCTTGGACCGCTGCACCATGTGGCGCGCGACGGGCTGCGTGACGGCGAAGAGCTGCTTGGTGTGGACCGTCATGACGGCGTCCCACATGCCCTCGTCCATCTTCACGAGGCTCTTGTCGCGCAGGATCCCGGCGTTGTTCACGAGGACGTCGACGCGGCCCCAGGCGTCCAGCGCGGTCTTGGTGATGGAGTTGCCGCCGTCGACGGTCGCGACGTCGGCGTAGCTCGGCACCGCCTCGCCGCCCGCGGCCGTGATCTCGGCGACGACCAGGTTGGCCATGGCCGTGCCCTCGCCGCTGCCGTCGCGCGTGCCGCCGAGGTCGTTCACGACCACCTTCGCGCCCTGCGCCGCGAACATCAGCGCGTGTGTGCGCCCCAGACCGCCACCTGCACCGGTGACGATGACCACCTTGCCGTCGAACATGCCCATCGCTCGTATCTCCAGCCCGCCTCGCGCGGGGACGCGAGAGTACGTCGCGCGGCGTGAGCCGGCATCCTCACGCGCCATGGACATGAAGATCGTCGCCGTCGTGTTTCTGGTCGTCTTGCTCGGGGCGGCCGTGTTCGTCCACCTCGGCAGCGGGGGCGGCGAGGCCGTCCACGAGGCTCGCATCGCGGCCCTGGAAGCGCAGATCGAGGTCCTCCAGGGCCGGGTCGAGACGCTGGAGAAGCGGCGGGGCAAGCGCGGTCGACGAGGCATGGCTCGCGAGGGCGAAGGTCGGGACCGAGGCGAGCGGGCCGAGCGAGGCTGGAGCGAGGGGCGAGACGGCCGACGCGCCGGGCCCCCGGGCGAGCTGGCGGCGGCCCTGGAGTCCGGCGATCCGGAGGTGCGCGAGAAGGTCTCGAACCTGGTCCGCGAGGAGATGGAGGCGGCCTCCGAGGAGCGCTGGGAGCAGCGCCGACGACGCCGCACCGAGCGGATCGAGCGCGCCCTGGCCGACTTCGCCGCCGCGCAGTCCCTGACCCCGGCGGACCAGGAGAGCCTGACGGATCTCTGGACCGACGAGCGCGAGACCATCAGCGACCTGTTCCGCAAGGCCCGGGAGGACATGTCCTGGGGCAAGGCGCGGGAGGAGGCGGAGACCATCCGCGAGCAGACGGACGCGAACGCCAAGGCGATGTTGAGCGAAGAGGACTACGCCGCCTGGGTCCTGCTTCGAGAAGAAGAGCACCCCCGCCGCAGATGACCACCGCGATCCCGCTCGGGCCCTTCGACCTGCACGACCCCATCGGGAAGGGCGGCATGGGGGTCGTGTGGCAGGGAGTGCATCGGGCGTCGAACCTGCCCGTCGCGGTGAAGGCCCTGCGCGGCGACCGCGCGTGGGATCAGCGGCTGCTGGACCTCTTCGCGCTCGAGGTCCGGGCCGTCGCGGGGCTCACCCACCCGGGCATCGTCCTGGTGCTCGACCACGGCGCGATCCCGACGTCCACCCAGGACGCCTCCGAGGGGCTGATCCCGGCGGGCAGCCCCTACCTCGCGATGGAGCTCACGACGGGCGGGACGCTGCTCGACTGCGCCGGGCGCCTGGACTGGCCGGACCTGCTCGATCTGTGCCGGTCGCTCCTCGCGGCCCTCGCCCACGCCCACGCCCGGGGGGTCGTCCACCGCGACATCAAGCCCGGCAACGTGCTGCTCTCGAGCACCGCCGACCTGCGCCAGGGGCCTCGCCTCACCGACTTCGGGATCGCTCACCTGCCCCCGGGCCCGACCGAGGAGGTCTCGGCGCCCCAGGGGTTCTTCGGCAGCCCCAGCTACATCGCGCCCGAGCAGATCGACCCGGGCCGGGGTCCCATCGGGCCCTGGACCGACCTCTACAGCCTCGGCTGCCTGCTGTGGGCGATCACCACCGGGGCGCCGGTCTTCACGGGCGGCGAGGGCATGGAGCTCGCGACCCGCCACCTCACCGACGAAGTGGGCGAGTACCGGCCGCTGCGGCCCGTCCGGCGCGGGTTCGAGCCGTGGCTGCGGGCGCTGCTCACCAAGGCGCCCCACCGTCGGTTCCAGCGCGCCGCCGACGCGGCCTGGTGGCTCGAGCGGGTCGACCCGTCGCGACCGGTGCGGGTTGTGACCGGCGTCGTCGTGACCGGCGGGCGCCCCTACTCCACGGACCCGAAGCGCCGGAGACCGCCCGTCCCCTTCGACTGGCGTCGCGACGAGCCGACCCCGCCGCCGCTGCGCCTGGAGGGCGCCGGGCTCGGCCTGTACGGGCTGAGGCGCATCCCCATGGTCGGGCGCGAGGCCGTGCGCGACTCGCTGTGGGACGCCCTCCGCGACGTGGACGACGAGGGCAGCATGCGCGTGGTCGTCCTGCGGGGCGGCTCCGGGCACGGCAAGAGCGCCCTCGCCCAGTGGATCGGGGAGCGCGCCGAGGAGCTCGGGGCCGCCCGTCGCGTGCGCGCGGTGCACGGCGTGAACGGCGGGCCCGGCACCGGCATGGGACCGATGGTCGCCCGCCTGCTCCGGAGCCGGGGCCTCACCACCGCGGCCGTCCGCGCGCGGGCGGAGGAGCGGCTCAAGCACCTCGGCGCGGAGGAGCCGTACCTGTGGGCCGGCCTCGGTCGGCTGGCCTCCGGGGAGGCGGGGTTCGCCACCCCCGGCGAGCGCTACGCCGTCGCGGCCGCCTACCTCGGCGCCGAGGCGCGCCAGCGGCCGCTGCTCCTCGAGCTCGACGACGTGCAGTGGGGCGACGACGTCCTGCGGCTCGTCGACCACCTGCTCCGCGTCGACAGCCAGTCCCCCCTGCCTCTCCTGGTGGTGATCACGGTGCGGGACGAAGCCCTCGTGCCCGGCACCCCCGCCGCCCTGTTCCTGGACCTGCTCACGAAGCGCCCGAAGGTGCAGCTCTTCGAGATCGCGCCCCTGGACGCCGCCGAGTCCGCCCGGCTCGTCGAGGAGCTGCTGGGGCTCGAGGGCGCCCTCGCCGGGGAGGTCGTCGAGCGGTCGGGCGGCAACCCGATGTTCGCCGTGCAGCTCGTGGGGGACTGGGTCGCGCGCGGCCTGCTCGAGGTCCGCGACGGCACCTTCGCCCTGCGCGACGGCGTCGACGTGCGCGTCCCCGACCACATCCACGACGTCTGGACCGTCCGCTTCGACCGGGCCCTCTCGTCCTCCGCCGGGACCCCGCGCCTGGCCGTCGAGATCGCGGCCGCGCTGGGGGTGGAGGTGGACATCAAGGAGTGGTCGCTCGCCTGCCTCAAGGCCGGGTTCGCCGTCCCCCAGGGGCTCGTGGGCGCGCTCGCTCGCGAGGGGCTGATCACCGCCGACGTCGGCGGGTTCTCCTTCGCTCACGGGATGGCGAGGGAGAGCGTCGAGCGCTTCGCCCGGGAGGCCAACCGGTGGCCGGGCCACAACTCCGCCGCCGCGGACGCCGTGCTGATGCGGGGCCTGGAGCGCGACGCGGAGCGCGGGGCGCGGCACCTCCTGGAGGCGGGCCGCTACGACGAGGCGATCGAGCAGCTCGCGGTGGGGGCCGACCACCGCACCGTGATCGGCGAGTACGACGCCGCCGAGGGCCTCCTGGACCTGCGCGAGGAGACGCTGGACAAGGTCGGCGCGCTCGGGAGCGACCCCCGTCGGAGCCGCGCGCTGCTGCAGCGGGCCCGCCTGGCGCGCCTCCGGGGCCGCTCGACCGAGGCCTCGGAGCTCGCCGAGGAGGCCCGACGGGCCGCCCTGCTCGCGGGTCGCCCGGGCGTCACCGCCGCCGCCCTCCGCGAGCTGGGCATCCGGGCCCGGGACCAGCGCCGCCTCGCCGAGGCGCGGTCGCTGCTGGAGCAGTCCATCGCGCTGTACGAGGAGCTCGAGGACGACTTCGGCGTCGCCGAGTCGTGCCGGTCGCTGGGCCTCGTCCATCGGCTCCAGGGGGACTACGCCGCCAGCCGGGCGACGTTCGAGCGCGCCCTCGCCCTGCACGAGCAGACCGGCCACGTGCGCGAGGCGTCCCTGAGCCTTTCCGCCCTGGCGGGCACGCACCTGGAGACGGGCGACCTCGACGTCGCGGAGGAGCAGCTCCGGCGGGGCCACGACCTGATCCGCGGCACGGGCTTCCTGCGGGGGCTGCAGCGCATCTTCCAGGACCTCGGGGCCGTCCTGCTCACGCGCGACAAGCTCGACGAGGCCGCCGAGCTCACGGCCCGGGCCCGGGATCTGGCCGAGAAGCTCGAGCGCGTGTCGGCCATCGCGGCGCTCGCCAACCAACAGGGGGAGGTCGCCCGCAAGCAGGGGGATCTGGCCGGGGCCGAGGCCTTCTATCGCTCCGCGCTGGAGGCCTATCAGCGCGCCGGCCGACGGCCGATCCATCCCCACGTGAACCTCGCCCTGGTGCTCCGCGCCCAGGACCAGTGGGCGGAGGTGCGACCCACCCTGGAGGTCGCCCGGGCGACGGCCGACGAGCAGGGGCGCAAGGGCCTGCTCGGCATCCTCGACGCGTTCCTGCTGCCCTGCTACGCCCGCGACGGCGACTGGGCGTCGTTCGACGAGGCGGCCGCCGCGCTCGCCGGGTTCCGGGAGGGGTCGGACCGGGTGGACGAGGACACGGCCGTGTCCCTGGAGCTCGCCGCCGAGTACGCGGACGCCGCCGGCAGGCCCGCCCGCGCCGACGCCGCCCGACGGTTCGCGGCCGTGCGATGGAGGGCCCTGGGGCGGATCACGCGCGCCGACCAAGCCGAGGCGGGGCTCGCCTACAGCGACGACGAAGAGACCACGCTCATCGGCCGCGCCATCGATTAGTCGGCCGCTACTTCTCCCAGGTGACGTACTCGGGGGCGTACTGCACCCACCACTGCTCGGAGTGCTCGCGCGACCAGTCGTGGAACGACGCGCAGCACTCGAGGGCGTCGGCCAGCTCCCGCGCGCCGGCGGGGCGGTCCTCCGGGTCCTTCTCGAGGCAGCGCATGACCAGACTCTCGAGGTCCGCGGGGACGGCCAGGCCGGAGCGCTCGGACGGCCGGAGCGGCGCCTGTTCGAGGTGCGCGGTCATGATCAGGTCGGCGTCCGCGGTGTCGAAGACGCGCTCGCCGGTGAGCAGGAAGTAGGCGACGCACCCGAGCGCGTAGATGTCCGTGCGGGCGTCGGTGGACGTCGCGTCCTCCACCGCCTCGGGGGCCATGGTCGCGGGCGTCCCCAGGGCGGACCCCGTCATCGTCATGGTCGAGAAGTCGAGGTTGGGCGCGGGCGCGACCCCGGTGGCTCGTACGAGGCCGAAGTCGAGCACCTTGACCACGTCGAAGCTCGTGCCCGCGACGCACGCGAAGACGTTCGCGGGCTTCACGTCGCGGTGCACCAGGCCCTTGGCGTGCGCCTCCGCGAGGGACAGACAGACCTGCCGCAGCAGGTGGATGACGCGCCCCGCCTCCTGCGGCCCGAACCGCTTGACGAGCGCCCCGAGGTCGAAGCCGTCGAGCTTCTCCATGACGTAGAAGAAGGACCCGTCGTTGCTCACGCCGTAGTCGTACAGCTCCACCGTGTGCGGCGACCTCAGCGCGGCCGTCGCCCGGGCCTCGCGCTCGAACCGCTCGCGGATCTCCGGGGCGTGCTCGCCGTCCTCCTTGGCGGGGGTGATGAACTTCACCACCGCGGACCGGTTCAGCAGCTGGTGCTCGGCGCGCCACACCTGCCCCATGGAGCCCTTGCCGAGCGGCTCCACCAGGCGGTAGCTGCCCGCCGTCTTCGCCTCCGCGAGCCGATCGCTCAGGTCCGCGACGACCACCCGCGCGCCGAACCCGAGACCTCCGCACAGCAGAACGAGCATGGTCGAGCCGAGCACCGCCGACCCGTCGATGGGGTGTCCCATGGCGCCGAGCAGACCGGCCGTGCAGGGGACGGCCGCGGTGGTGAACACGACCGCCACGGCCACCCGCGGGAGGCGCGCCGGGGTCGTGACGGGGAAGAGCAGGGTCCACACGCAGAGCACCGACACGCCGAACAGCTCCACCCCCGAGCCGACGTACCGGGGCGCCTCCAGCCACCCCAGCGCGAAGGCGATGAGGACCTGCAGGACCAGCGACAGGTCCATCCGCACGCGGCGTCGTATCGAGGCCTTCCCGAGGATGACGGCGAACAGGACGCAGAACGCGAGCGCCGCGGCCGCGACGGGGAGCCGCCCGATCTCCAACCCGGTGCGGGCGAGCGGGCGGGTGCCGAGCATGAGGGCCGCCCCGATGAAGACGAGGCCCAGCGGACCCACGAGCCGACGGACCCGGCCCGCGGCGCGGCGGAGGACGTCCTGCTCGGGGCCGCCGCGACGGTCGCGTCCATCCGGCAGCGTCCGGCCCGAGCCCTTGCGCGACACGCCGCTCCCCACGTCGAGTCAGATCTCCCGACGGCGGCGGACCGCGGCCGAGCCGGTGAGGAGCAGGAGCAGCCAGGGCGCGGAGCCCGCGTCCGAGAGGCTGGAGTTGCAGTCGCAGCGGAGGCCCGACGGGAACACCAGGGGCTCGCGCTCCCCGGTCGAGTCGTCGTCGTCCGCCACCGCGTCGTCGTCGTCCACCGCGTCGTCGTCGTCCGCCGCGTCGTCGTCGTCGCCGGGGAGCTCGCACTCGAATCGGATCGGCTCCAGCGCCGCGAGGTCCCACTCGAGCGCCTCGCCGTCCAGGCCGCCGTAGGCGCCGATCTCGCCGGTCTCGAGCACCGCGGGTGAGCCCTCCTCGAGGTGCAGGAGGTAGCGCTCGAGGTCCACGAACAGCGGGTCGGCGGAGAAGTTGCCCAGGCCCAGCGCGTCCAGGGTCTCGGGGGTCACGGGGGCGTCGAACCCGTAGATGTCGGACTCCATCACGTCCAGGAAGTCCGGCCCGCCCGACTCCCGCAGGAACGCGCCGCCGTCCACGTTGTTGGCCACGATGCTGCGCTGCCCCGCGAGCGTGGCCCCGCGCAGCGAGAAGAGCCCGCCGCCCTCGCCTTCGATGACGCAGTTGCCGCCCATGCTGATGTAGTCCAGCTCGATCGTGAGGCCCTCGCCCTCCGTATAGAGGATGCCCTCCGTGGTCGCTCGATTGTGGACCAGCACGCTGTTCGCCATGCTGAAGCGCCCCGCCCCGAACGCCGCCAACACGCTGCCGTAGTCGGACTCGTTCTCCACGACCAGGCACTTGTTCAGCTTCGCGTGGGAGTCCACCGACAGCACGGCGCCTCCCCAGGTGGGCCCGCCGTCCTCGAACGAGAAGCCGCTCCCGCGCGCCACGACGAACCCCTCGACCGACGCCCCCGGCTCCGGCACGGCGTCGAAGGCGATCGCGGCCGCGCCGTCCGGCGCGAACAGCACGGCGTCCCCGGCCGCGACCACGTCCATCGGTCGCAGCAGGAAGTACATGAGCTCGTGGTACTCGTTGGGCTCCACCGAAATGGTCTGACCGAACCACCCCGCGATGAGCGCGGACGTGAGGGTCGGGCAGCGCCAGCCGACGTCGCCCTCGTCCACCGCGCGGCACCACGCGCTGCGCGCCTCGCCGTCCACGACCATCTCCCGATCCGGCTCCGAGGGCACGGAGTCGCCGTCCCACCACGCGAGCGTGCCCCCCCGGTTGCCCCAGACGTCGCTGCTGCCGTCGCCGAACAGCGCATACACGCGGGAGCCGTCCATGGCGTGGGTGAGGGAGACCAGCGTGGAGACGTGCTCGAGCTCCTCGGAGCGGTCGTCCGCGAGCCACAGCGGCCCGAGGTACTGGCCGTCGGGCGAGAAGGCGACGATGCCGCCCGGGCCGCCGAGCAGCACGCGGACCCCGGACGGATCGGTGATGGCCGCCACCTGCATCGGCTCGCCGGCCCCCGAGTGGCCCGGGTAGATCTCGTACAGCACGGCCTGGGGGATCTCGAACCCTCCCGCGGGTAGGGGCAGACCCTCCGCGTCGAAGCTCGTGATGTCGAACTTGAGCAACCGCGCCGGGTGGATGCTGTTGTTCCCGTCCCCGGGCACGCTGCCGGTGACGACCCAGAGCTCCCCCGTCGCCCCCTTCTGATAGATGGTGCTCGCGCGGGTCACGTCCGGGTGCGCGTCGTCGAAGCCGTACCCGCCCTGAAGCAGGACGCCGAAGGTCCCGCTCCCGTTGATGACGTCCACCCAGGGGTTCTCCGCGAAGACGACCGAGCCGCTCGGCGGCGCCAGGGGGTCGAGGGCGGCGCAGGCGGGGTTCCAGGCGGAGCCGGTGAGCGTGTCCCCCTCGCTGAAGACGAGGCCCACGGCCAGCGGCACCGTGGTGATCGACGCAGGCCGAATCAGGTCGTGCACCCCGCCGTCGTCGGCCGTCCACTCGTCGAAGAGCGAGAAGGCGCCCGTCCCGACGCCGGCGTCGGAGGGACCGATCTCGAGGATCCGGCCGTGGCAGGCGTCCGCGACGAGGTGCCGGGCGGAGGCGCTCGAGGCGTCGACGAGGAACACGTCCTGGGGGCCCACGCCGTCGTTCACGGGCAGGACGCTGCCGTTGTTGCAGACCAGGTTGCCCGCCAGGATCCTGCAGTCGCGCATGGCCGGGCGGTTGTCGTAGACACGGAGCTCGAACGTGGCGAGCGCGGTGTTCTTGTGGGTGATGACGGACGCCGTGTCGATCTCCTCGACGCCCTGCGGGGTGATGGCGGCGAAGGACGCCGCGGGGAACAGCAACGCCGCGAGGGCGACAACAAACCGCATGACGCCAGTATGCCCGGTCGCGCCGGGTAGCATCGGGGCATGGCGCGCGGCATGACGAAGCAGGGCTACGACGGGATCCAGGCCGAGATCCACGAGCTGTGGCACAAGACGCGACCCCTGGTGGTGCGCGAGGTCCAGGAGGCCGCGGCGCTGGGCGACCGCAGCGAGAACGCCGCCTACATCTACGGCAAGAAGCGGCTTCGGCAGATCGACGGCCGCCTTCGGTACCTCAAGAACAAGATCGCGGGCGTCGTGCCCGTGGATCTGGCCGGGCAGAAGCCCACCCCGCACATCCGATTCGGGGCCGTGGTGGTGGTGGAGGACGAGGACGGGGAGCGCCGCACCTACCGGCTCGTGGACAAGGACGAGAGCGACCCCAAGGGCGGACGGATCAGCGTCCAGTCCCCCGTGGGGCGGGCCCTGCTGGGCAAGGAAGAGGGCGACGCCGTGGTCGTCAAGCGACCCAGCGGCCCGATGGAGCTCGAGATCGTCGAGGTCCGGTACGGCGCCGGCCCCCCGTAGGTCGGGAGACCGACGCCGGACGGGCGTCCGCTACTGCGGGATCGTGATGACCCAGCTGTGGGGGTGGCCGGTGTTCTGCCCCGAGGGGATGTTCACCGTGCAGTTGGCCGCGAGATCCTGGAGCTGGGCCTGCGTGATCACCAGCGTGTGGCCGTGGTTCGAACCGAGCACGCTCGAGGCGTCGAAGCCCTCCGCCGGGGGCGAAGCCAGGACCGACTGCGGGATCGTGAAGTCGTGGCCGTGGGAGTCGGCGACCGCGTCCGCGTCCGCGAGGACGCAGGACGTGGCGTCGTCGTCGTCCGTGGCGTCGTCGTCGTCCGTGGCGTCGTCGTCGTCCGTGGCGTCGTCGTCGTCCA
>Ga0209992_10000840_pt1 | contig 37506 bp, 13 predicted proteins | sample 2SBtaG_2_FD_182564 | JGI IMG/M metagenome (GOLD analysis project Ga0209992, IMG submission 182564) | Deep subsurface microbial communities from Kolumbo volcano to uncover new lineages of life (NeLLi) - 2SBTROV12_ACTIVE470 metaG (SPAdes)... | ecosystem: Environmental > Aquatic > Marine >...
AAAGACGGATCACGAGCGGTTCGTAGACGTCGGGCTCGTTGGCCTTTGCCACGTAGCCGCCGACGAGCACCGAAGCGCCTCCCGCGAGACGATCGAAGGCGCCGATTCGGCGGTCGGTGCCGGTCGTGTTGGGCACCGAGAAGGTGACGGTGCGTTTGCCCTTGGCGTCGTATTGCGCGAGCAGGGCGTCGCGTCTTCCCTTGGCCATCGCGGCGCTCATCGCCACCCAAACGCTGCCGTCCGCGGCCGCCACGACATCGACAGCGGATGCCTCCGGGTGCGGGTGCTTGGGGATGAAGGTCTTTTCCCACACCTGCTTGCCCAGCGCGTCGGTCGCGACGATCCATGGCCGACGTTCGGTGATCTTGGTCGGGCTGCCGATGACGCGATGGCCAACCATGACGAGCCCGCCGGTCCGCTTGTCGATGGCGTTGAACGTGGTGCGCTCCTTCGGGTCGCCGTAGAAGACCTTCCGGTAGCGGCTGGTGGTGCCGGTCTTGCAGCTGCCCGATTTGCAGGTCGAGCCCACCCAGCAGCCCTTGTCGCCCTGAGGGCAAGCGGTCCCGTCGGATTTGGGCACGGCCAGGCACTTGAACTCGGTCTTGGATTGGGCCACGCATTTGCTGACCTGGCAGGGGTTGGCGGGGGCCGCGCAGGTCACGTTGCTCCCGGTGACGCAACTGCCGGCCTTGCAGGAGTCGGCGACCGTGCAGGGGTTGAGATCGGCATCGCACAGCGCGCCATCCTTCTTGGCGACCGGCTTGGCGCACTGCCCCGACCCCTTGTCGCACGCATCGACTGTGCAGGCGTTGCCATCGTCGCAGACCAACTGCTTGTGCACACAACCGGCGCCGGTTTTGCTGCCGGCCGACGCGGGGTCGCAGCTGTCCTTGGTGCACGCGTTGCCGTCGTCGCAGGTCCTGGTCGCCCCGATACACAAGCCGACGCTGTTGCAGTTCTCGCCGACCGTGCACACCGACCCGTCGTTGCAGGGTTTGCCCGCGTTGGCCGGCTTGAGCGCGCACTTGCCGTCGACCGGGTTGCACAGGTTCTTCAGGCAAGCGGTGTCGTTGTTCTTCAAGCAGCTGACCTTGGACGCCGGGTTGCTCTTGCAGACGGGCTGCGGGCCCGCCTTGTCGCAATACGGAACGCCGTTGCAGTAGTCGCCGTCGTCTTCGGCGAGGCAGTCGGCGTTGGTCTGGCAAAAACAGGTCTTGGTGCCGGATTTGCACACCGAACCGGCGCACGCGTCGCCCTTGGTGCACGGGTTGCCGTCGTCGCAGAGCCACGGGCCGTCGTAGGCGTCGTCCGGGCCTTTTTCCTGCCACACACACTTGGCCGCGGCGCCTCCCTTGGCTTTGTCGCAGACCGACTTGACCAGGTTGCGAGGGGTGGCCGCGCACTTGCCGACCTTGGCGCGACAGACGTTCTTTGTGCAGGCGGTGTCACCGACGGTCGGGCAGACGACGATGGTGGCCGGGTTGACCTCGCACTTGCCGGTCGCCTTGTTGCAAAAGACGGTGCCGTTGCACGCGTTGCCGTCGTCCTTGCCGGCGCACGCCTTGTCGTCTTTGCAGGTGCATGTGTTGGTGCCTTTCTGGCAGCTGCCCTGGAGGCAAATATCGCCGGTTGTGCAGGAATTTCCGTCCTCGCACGCGGCGCCGTTCTTGACCGGTTGCAGCGAACACTGTCCGGTCTTGGCGTTGCACAGGTTCTTGGTGCACGCGGTGTCCGAAGCGCTCGCGCAGGTGATGACGGTGGCCTTGTTGACCTTGCAGCTGCCCGCCGCCTTGTCGCAGTAGAGGGTGCCGTTGCACAGGTCGCCGTCCTCCTTGGCGTCGCAGTCGCTGTGTTTGGTGCATGAACAGATGTCTTTGCCGCCCGAACAGACGCCTTTTTGGCATGTCTCACCGGCGGTGCACTTGTCGCCGTCGTCGCAGGTGGTGTCGTTGACGACCGGTTTTCCGACGCATTTGCCGGTCCCGGCATCGCATACGAGCGGCGCGCAGGCGTCCTTGGAGAACGGGCACGTGACGACCGTCTTGGGCACGACGCGGCAGGTGTAGGGGAAGGTCAGCTTGTCGCAATACAGGGTGCCGTTGCAGGCGTCCTGGTCTTCGTAGGCCGCGCAGTCCGAGGTGACCTTGCACTGGCAGATGCTCGCCGGCCCCTTCTTGCAGGCGCCGCCCTTGCACACGTCACCGGTTGTACAGGGGTCGCCGTCCTGGCACGCGGCGCCATCGTTGACGGCCTTGGAAGCGCACGTGCCGATCGCGGGGTCGCAGCGGTTTTGGGAGCAAACCGTGTCGTTGACGCTCGCGCAGGTCACGCGGCTGCCGGGTTTGATGCGGCACCCGTAGGGCACGGTGGTCTTGTCGCAAAACAGCGTTCCGTTGCACGCGTTGCCATCCTCGAAGACGCCGCAGTCCGACGACTTCAAGCACGAGCACGTCTTCACCCCGCCGCTGCATTTGCCCTCTGCGGTGCAGGTCGTTTGGGCAGTACAGGCGTCACCGTCGTCGCAGGCGCTGCCCTTGTCGATGGTGGTCTCGCACTCTCCGGCGGCGGTGCAGACGGCCTTGGTGCACGGTTTGGTCGGGTCGGGACAGTCCTTGGCGCTGCCGCACGCCCCGCCGTCTCCGGCCGCGTCGATCGCAGCGGTCTTGCTGCCGCCTTCGTTCACGCCGTCGTCGGAACAGGACACACACACCATGCCGATCAAGCCGACGACCAATGTGGTCGCGAGAGACAATGGTCGCTGCATGGCGTCCTCGTGTGGTGGTGGTCTCGTGCCAGGAGATCGGCTCGCGTCAGGACATCGGCTCGTGCCAGGAGATCAGACGGTATACGGGACTGCGGGCTCGCCAAGGAATCGCATCAACGGGCGGCGCGGTCAATTGCCAGATTTGCGGCGCAACAGCACGGGTTTTCCGCTGCCGTTACGAGCGCCGCCGCCGATCCACATATCGCCCGGCCCGCTGCCCCAGACAGTTCGAAACTGCTCGGGGCTGGCCGGCATCTTGATCGGAGCCCACTGCTTGCCGTCAAAGCGCAACACGACGCCCAAGCTGTTGTACCGGCCGACCATCCATACGTCGTCGGGCGCGCTCCCCCACACGCCTCGGACCGCGCAGCAATCCTTGCCTTTGCCCTTGAGGTTGAGCACCGCCGGCCACTCCTTGGCGTTCCATTTCCAGGTGCGTAGGGCTGACTGATCGGCCGCTGTTCCCGCGGCGTAGAGCTCCTTGCCACACCATCCCCAGCGAGCGGTGACCCCCGCGGGGGCGCCTTTTCCGACCACGGCCCAGCTCTTGCCCCCGAAATGAAGCGTCTTGGACCCGGCGCCGCTGCCAAACGCGTAGACGTCGAGCTCGGAGAAGCCCCAAATCGGCGTGGTCTGCCACTTGAGGCCGGTCACGGGTGCATCGAGCATCCAGTGGTCGGTGTGGTAGTGCCAGATGGCGTCGTTGCCGGTCGCAAACCAATGCCCCTGTGCCCAGCCCCACATCCAGCCGATGCGCGGCGCGGTCTTGGGGATCTCGTCGGCCTTCCAGGTCATGCAATCGTAGCGGACGTTGAACGGGACCAGCCCAGCGCCGGCTTTTTCGTTGCCCGCCATGCCGATCCGCACATCGCACTTGTCTGCACCGATCATCGTGATATCGCGCGCGGTCGGGATCGCGTAGCTGTGCTGCTTGGTGAATGTCGCGCCGTCGTAGTTGTAGACGTGCAGGCCGTCCTTCATGGCGGCGACGATGAAGACGTTATCGGGGCTGCTCGACCAGATTCCGGCGATGCGCCCGGGCCCCGATGGCAACGCTGGAAGCTGCTTGGTGACGTCCTTGAACGCCGCACAGGAGCCGCAGTCCTTGGCGCACTTGGTGCACGACTCGCCAGCCGCACAGACGCCGTCACCGCACGGTTTGGGAACGTTGAACGACGTGCGTTGGATCTTGGAGATGCGGATCTCGTCGATCATCACCTTGTCTGCGCGGTTGAGACACGATTCGAAGCGCAACATGTCGCCCGTCTTCAGCTTCGGGGCGGACTTGGCCGACGACGACGCGACCTCCTCCCCATCCTGGTACAAGTGCGCACCCTGGGGTCCCCAGGTCACGGCGACATGGGTCCAGGCGCCGAACGGGACGATCGCGGTACCCATCAGTTTGAACGCGCCGGCCGCGCTCAGTTCGAGGGTGCCGCAGGTGGAGACGGCCAGCGAAAACGACGGCTCGCTGCAGAGGCTTGAGGTCTTGCCCTGGCTGACCAGGGTGCACGGCGCGGTGGGTCGGTGCGGCAGGCGAATCCAGAACTCGAGAGTTCCGGCGGGCAGCCCGAGGGTCGCCTTGGGAAAGACCACGGAACCGCCGGAGATATCGCCTGCGAGCGGACGGTGTAAGCGCAGCGCGCTGCCCATGCAGCCGTGCGCGGGCTGGAAGTCCTTGCCGGGTTTGGCGGGTTTTTTCTTGGCGCAGTTGGTCAGGTAGCCATCGGTCATCGCCCAGCCCTCGAAGCTGCCCTTGGTGGCGCCGTCGAGGTGATCGATGAACGTCGTGGCGTTGTCGGACTTGGGCGCGGGGATGGGGGTGATGGTGCCGTTCTTGCAGCCGGTGGAGAGCACGACGTCGGGCGCGGGCCCTGCATCTTTGGGGCCAGCATCTTCGGAGCCGGCAGTATCGAGCGGCCCGGGTCCGGCGTCGGCGGCGTCCATTCCGGCGCCGCTGGCTGCGTCCAGGCCGGCGCCACCGTCGAGCAATTCTGCGACGTCTTCGGCTTCGGGGGTGTCGATCGGCGCGGCGGTGTCAACCTGCACGTCGGGGCTGGCGGTGTCTTCGACCGAGCTGCCGCCTGCGTCAACTACGGGCTGGGTGTCGGCCGCGGCGCCTGTTGGCGTGTCGATGCCGGGGTAGAAGACGTCGCTGCCGCCGTGATTGTGCGGATCGTAGGGGTCGGTGACGCCGGTGGCGGAGTTGCCCGCGAACCCGGCGGCCTCGCACGATCCGGCTGCGATAACGGTCGATTCGTCGACGCAGATGCCCGAGCAGCAGACGAATTCGTCGTCGCAGGCGACCTTCTCGCCACACGCATACAGGACGTAGGTGGTCGGGCCGTCCTGGCCGCTGCAGGCCATGATCGCAGCGCCGAGCAGCAGGACGAGCTTGTTTCGGTGGGCGGAAAGGAACACGTGGGGCTCGTGAGGCGTGAATTGGGGGATCCAGCCGGGCTAGCCACCAGCACGGTAAGGAGGCCGCACGGGTCGGTCAACGATCCTGCTCGCAGTGGCCCGTTGGGTCGCGCGTTCGTTGACCGGCCCCCGGTGCACCGTTAGCTTGAGTCCATGCGCGCGTGGGTCACCATTTTCGTATTGTCCCTCGTCGCTTCAAGCAGCGCGCTCACCGGCTGCGGTGATCCAGCTCCCAAGACGCTCAAATTCGTCATGTACGCGTGCGGCGAAAAGGTCGCCTGCGACGACGGCTTCGCCTGCTGCTACGGGACATGCGTGGAGAAGGCTGCGGTGACCGCGGCCGGATCGTGCGAAGAGGCAGGTTTTGGCAAGGGCGGCCAGGTCATCAACGACGCCGACGTCGTGGTCGACGCCGTGCCGCCGAGCAAGGACATCGGGCCGGTTCGTTCGACCCCCGAAGTGCAAACGACGTTGCCCGGGCTCGATGACGATGCCGGGAGCATCGACGACACCGGGCCGCAAGCGGACGTCGTCATGTTGACCGATGCCGCCGCCGAGACCACTGGGGCCGATACCGCTGCGGTCGTGGATGCGGGCGGGGTGGACGCCACCCCGGACGCCGGCTCCGCCGATGCCGGCACAAACGACACCGACACAAGCGACACCGACACAAGCGACACCGGCACAAGCGACACCGGCACAAGCGACACCGGGGCAGATGCCGGGCCGGTCGACGCAGGCGGTCCCGGCGTCATCATCCCGCTGCCGGCCGGGTGCTACGACGGGAGCATCACCAAGATCCCCCAGGCGAAGAACGACGGCGCGACGACGCTCATCGACCACCTCGACGGCAAAACCAGCGGGGCAATCGGCGGCTGGTACGACGACGGCAAGACCGCCAAGTGCAAGACGCTGCCGACCAAAAAACCAACGACCGCATGGCAAATCGGCCACGGATGCATGGGTGGGGCGCTGCAGCTGCAAAAGCTCGGGATGAGCGACACCGAAGGCAGCCACCTCGCCTACAAGAACGCGTCGATCGGGACCAAGGAAGGGACGCTCGAGTTCTGGATTCGGCTGCCAAACAAGCCCCACTCAGCGTGCTCCCTGGTCGACTACCGCGGCGCGCCCGGAAGCTGTGACACGCCCGCCCTGGACGTTCGCGTCAACGACTGCGGCTACCTGCAAGCGACGGCGCCGGGGGCGTGGAACCTGCTCGCCAACGAGATCGTCCCGTTCGGCGGCTGGACCCATATCGCCGTCACGTGGGGCAACAAGGGCGCGCGCATGTACCAGGGCGGCGTCGAGGTCGCCAAGTCAACGTCGACCGCCAAGCCCCCGGTCAAGGCTGGCGGAACGCTGCGATTCACCGCGTGCACCGACCAAATCGAGCGCGCTGCGATCGACGAGATCCGCGTATCGAAGGTCCAACGCATCAAGTTCGCCGTGCCCGAAACCTGTGGCGACGGCCGCTGCCTGCCAGGCGAGAGCTGCTCCAAGTGTCCCAAGGACTGCGGCAAATGCGACGACTTCCACGACGTGACGTCGCAGCTGCCCGGGCTGCCGTCCGGACAGGGGATCATCAACGCGATGTGGGGCACCGGAAAGCTCGTCTGGATGGTCGTCGCGATGGCCGGCGGCACGTACGTCTACCACCACAACGGCAAGGCCTTCTCCAAGCAGGCCTTTTACGCCAACGAAGGCGGTCCGCACGTGCTCATCATGGGCAGCGGGCCGTGCGATGTACGAGTCGGCAACGCCGCGGCGATGCAACACAAGGGCGAAGGCGGACCGAGCTCTGGCGGGCCTCCAGGCGGTGGCTCCGGGTCCAATGGCGGGTCAGGTTCCAACGGCGGCGGCTCAAGCGGGGGTTCGAGCGGCTCGAGCAGCGGATCGAGTTCGGGCTCCAGCAGCGGCAGCTCCGCAACCCCGGGCGGTCACGGCGAACACAGCGGCCCGTGGAACATCCGCTACACCTGCAAAGACGGCTGGCAGAAGGAGACGATCCCCAAGGAGACCCCAAAAATCGGCTGGATGTACGGCTGGGAGAAGGACGGCTGGTTTGGCGCCGGCAACAAGTCCATCTGGCGCTTCAACAAGGGCAAATGGGCAAAAGCTGCGTCCCTGCCCAACACGACCGCCGAGGCCACGCCGCTGTGGGGGTTTGGACCCAAGAACATCTTCGCCATCGCGACCGGCGTGGGCACCTATCACTTCGACGGAAAGACGTGGGCCTACAAGGGCAAGGGTCCAACCCCGATCGTCTGGGCCCGCTGGGGTTGGTGCAGCAAACACATGTACGTCGCGGGTGCGCAGCCCGGACTCGTGGGGACACGGATACTTCGCTGGACCGGCAAGGACTGGAAAGCGGCGCTCGACCTGACCGGCAAGCCGCCGCAGCCGACGTGTTGTGGCTTCGGTGGGCTTTGGGGCAGCGCGCCCGACGACATCTGGGCGACGGGCGGCCACGACTTCGCGGCGCGCGTGATGCGCTTTGATGGCAAGACGTGGACCACTGTGAAGGTGCCCGGCAAGGTGCCGATCTGGAAGTCCGTGTGGGGAACGAGCCCCGGTGACGTCTTCATCGGCGGCGGCCAGCCGTCTGGTAGCGGTCCGCCTGTCCTGCTCTGGAAGAAAGCGCCCAACCCCTGACTTGCGTTTTCCGTGGCGCATTCGAGCGGGCCTGAACCTGCTACTGAGCGACGACGCGGTCTCGGCCCGACTCCTTGGCCGTGTAGAGGCCTTCATCGGCGCGCTTGACCAGTTCCTCGATCGACTCGCCCGCCGACATCGTCGCGACCCCGAACCTCGCGGTGACGCGGCCGACGTGGTCGATCAGGGCGGCGCCGAGGGCGGCTCGCACCCGCTCAGCGACGACGGCACCGGCGTGGATGTTGGCGCCGGGGAGCACCATCATGAATTCCTCGCCCCCCATCGCGCCAGCACGTCGGCTGGCCGCACCTCGTGCTGTGCCCGCGCGGCAACCACGCGCAGCACCTCGTCGCCGACGTCATGGCCGTGCGTGTCGTTACGGTGCAGCCGGCGGTCGGCGACAGCGCCGATACGCTCGTCATCGATCCCAACGGCACAATGCTGGCAGCGACTGCTGCGTCGCGTCAGCAGGTCCACGCGCGGTCCGAGCATGAACACCACGGTCGACACAAAAAAGAACCCAAGCAGGGCCAGCGACACCTGCAGCCCGCGCCGCGGCGGGAACGTCGCTCGCAAAGGATCGGATTGCCGTCGGGCCGGGTCTCTGGCGGGGCGATGTCGCCTCACGATGCGAACTCGGCGAGTTCGGTGCCGAAGACGCGCAGGTGCGCCTGGTCGAGTTGGAGGCAGGTCGCATGGTTACAAGCCCCACCGGTTGCGGCAGTCGTACGCCACCGCGGCGCGATCCAATGGTGCCAAGGCGCTCGAAAACAGACGTAGCTCCGCGATCGAACCTGCCATTGGAGCGCCGCCGCTGGGCGCGTTGCCGATGGCGAGGTTAGTCTTTTTCGGGGCGCCAAGGGCGGTGACGGCCACTGGGCCGCCCGCGCCGACCTGAAGCGTGGCGATCGTGGCATCCTGCACCGCTTGGATGACCTGCCAAACGCCTGTCTTGAGCGTCACCTGCGGCCCCAGACCGCCCGCGCCGATCCGCCACTGGAGCATCGGTTTGTTGCCAGCAGCTTGACGCAGCGTCGCCGCGCCGTCCTGTGCAAACACGACTCCGCCCGGTTTCTGCTGCGCGACCTTGGCCAACACCACCAAGGTCATCTGGCCGGTCGTTGCCAATGGGCTTGTTTGAAGCGTGGCCGTCGCCGCTGTGAATTGGACCGCCGGCTTGCCGCCAGGACCGGCCGCCTTGCCGTAGGACGGCGCGACCGTACCGCTGGAGGCGTGGTGGCCTTGCCCGCCCTGGTCGAGCCACTTGTTGACCTCAGCCGCTTTGCCCAGCTGCAGGCTCTTGGCTTTGCTGGCGTCCAGCCAGAGAAGATCGGGCTTGGGCAGCGCAAACCTCCATTTCGCGCGCAGGTAGGTGACGACGATGGCCCGCTCCGAATCGCTCAGCGCGCGGTCGTAGTAGAGAAGCTCGCCGATCGCCGCATTTGACCCCTCGCCGAAGTCCGATCTGCCGACGTAGAGCTTCTTCTTTCCCGGCGCGATGGAGGCTCCTTTGGCGCTGGTGCTAACGGTCACGGTCTGCGTGGCGGAGAACGTGCGCTTGCCTCCCGCGATCCGCGCAGACAGCACGTACACGTTGCCGTTGATAAGGCTCAATTCTCCGAAGGAGTCGTCTTTTATCGACTGGAAGTGGACGATGTTCTTGTTGCTCTTGACACCGTTTTGCTCAATTGACCAATCGTAGTCGCGGTCACCGTGGTGCGCGATGCAGCCCCATGGTTCCGGTTTGCCGATCCGCACGACTACAAACACCGACATCTGGGCCTTGAGCCCAAAAGGCTGGCTCACCAAGCCCTTGTCCCCCGCGAAGTCGACCGCGGGCGTACCCAGAACACCGAGCGGGTCGAGCACTGGCCCCTTGGCGATCGGCTTCAGGTCGCGCCCGTGACCGCTGAGATCCTTCCACGTCGTGATCTGACCGCCCGCGTCGGTGATGACCGCCCCGGCGACCGTAGCCGAATAGTGCGCCGCCAGCCCCGAAACCGTCGGAGCCGTGCACACCTTCGTGCCGGAATTGCACTTGCCCGAGGCGCAGGTGTCAGCCAGCGTGCACGGATCGCCATCGCTGCATGACCCCGCTGCCACAGCGTGACTGCAACCTTTGATCGGGTCGCAACTGTCGACGGTGCACGCGTTCGCATCGTTGCATTTGGCGGCCCCGGGAATACACGCGCCGGCTGCGCAGGAATCGCCGACAGTGCAGAGGTTGCCGTCATCGCAGCCCACAGCGATGGGACTGTGGCCACAGCCGCCCCAAGGCGTGCAGGCGTCGGCTGTGCACCCATTGCCGTCATCGCAGACGACCTTTGCGCCCGGCTTGCAGCTGCCGCCCTTGCAGGTGTCCGGCTTCGTACAGAGGTCACCGTCGTTGCAGGCGGCATTGGCAGCGGCACCGTTGGCAGCGGCGCACGGATCCGATTGCCACTCGAACGCGCCGATATCGCAGCCTTTGCCTTGTGGCCGAGCGATGCCGCGTTGATCGGTACCCATGACGTCCTTATCGGCGCACGCCGCGTCGTTCGCCGCGTCGATCGGGGTTGCCAGCGCCGCCAGCGCAATCGTCGGCGTGCTGCCGCCCCACGCGCCAAGCTTCAGCGTGCCCGAACCGCCCTTGATGACCGCTTTGCAGCTGCCGTCACCAATGAGGTTGCTCGCATCGACCGTGCTGCCCTTCAGGTCGCAATCCGCACCACCTCCCTTGCCTTGTTCGATGATGGTGTTCCGAATCGTCATCTTGACGCCGGAGACGCCGGATCCCGCGGGCGCCGAGTTGCCGACAAGGGTGCAGTGCAGCACGGTGATGTGGGTGCCGGTGGCGATCGCGCCACCTTGGGTCTTGGCCGTATTGTCGGCCATCGTGCAGTTGACGAACTTGATGTTGGGCACGGAAAACGCGCCGCCGAACTTGGCGCTGTTGCCGATCGCCGTCGACCGCAACACCTTGCCGCTGGTGCCAACCGGGGCGTGCATCGCGCCGCCGTTGCTGTCCGCCTTGTTGTTGGCAAAGATGCACCGGTCGATCTCGACTGCCCCACCAAGGTAGACCGCGCCACCTCCGTGCACCTTGCCAGTGCCCTTACTCTGATTGGCCACCATGGTGCAGCCTGTGAACTTGGCGCCATAGGGCGCAAACACCGCGCCGCCAGACGCCGCAGCGACGTTGCCCAAGAAGGAGACGCCCTTTGCCTCAAGCGTGCCCTGCAACAATTGAACAGCCCCGCCGTCGAAGCCCTTGCCACCCCGCAGGGTGAGGCCGTTGAGTTTCAGATTCTTGTAGCTTCTCAGGATGACGAATTTGCCGTTGCCATCGACGACGACCTCGTGACCGAGGCTGTCGATTGTCAGCGGCACCGTGATGATCGGCAGCGGCGCGGTCAGCACGATGGCCAGCTCGCCAGGAAAACCGATGGTGGTCACCTTCTTGGCGGCGTTGGCGAAGGCGATCGCCTCGCGCAAGCTGCAGTGGCCGAAGTCGCATTTGCCGTCATCGACGTCGCCGGTCGCGTTGACCGAGAGGTCGCATGCTTTCGTTCCGATGCAGGCGCCGCCGTTGCACCGGTCCTTTGTCGAGCACGGATTGCCATCGTCGCATTTGACCGTGTTGGCGGCGTGCATGCACTTGCCGGTAACGCTGCAGACATCGTCCGTGCATGGGTTCGCGTCGTTGCAGTTCACGCCGGCGCATGGGTTGGGGCACGCCGGCCACTTGGCGCTGCTGGCGATGCATTTGTCGCATTTGTCGCCCTGGAACCCCGGGTTGCATGTGCACGAGCCATCAACCGGCGCGCACTTTCCGTGGCCGTTGCACGGCTTGTTCGAACCGGTGCACTTGTTCGGCGCACATTTCGGGTAGTTGACCAGCCCCGGGGCGCACTTCGAGCACGACGGTCCGACAAACGCCGGCTGGCACGTGCAGTTGCCGAACTTGCAGGCGCCGTGGCCGGAGCAAGGATCGGGTTGGCACGGGTCATCGACGCACAGATTCCCGCTGCACAGTTTGCCGGCTTGGCAAATGCCGCATGAGCCGGCGCAGCCATCGCTGCCACATTGCTTGCCGGTGCAAGATGCGACGCATCCGCACGCCTGGTCGAAGTCCGCACAGCACGTGCCGAGGCTCTTGCAGTCGCCTTTGCACGAACACCCACTGCTCGTCACACCGCCGCAAATGAATTTGCACGAGGCATCGGCTGGCACGGCCCCGCACTGGCCCATCAGGCACACCTTTCCCAGGGCGCAGGTCCCACACACCCCTTCGCAGCCGTCGTTGCCGCACTGTTTGAACTCGCAGGCGGGCTTGCACAACTCGCAGGCGCCGTTGACGCACGTGGCGGTGCCTTCGCAGGGCGGGTCGCACGGTGCGGCCGCGTCGGTCACTGCGTCGACGTCCGAGTGCGCAGCGTCATCGGCATCGATGGCTGCGACGGTAGCGTCCAATACGACGGCGTCGGTTCCGGTCGGCTTGGTGTCCGCGAACGCATCGTTGTCAGCCAGCGCATCGACGTTGCCAGCGTCCTGCTTTGGCGTGGCATCAGCCGCGGCGTCGGGCAGCGTCGCAGCGGCAGGCACGCAGACGGTCCCTTGCAAAACCGTGCCAGCACCGCACGTCGATGCTGCGGTGGTCAGCACGCACTTGCCGCCCTTTTCGTGCGTCCCTGGGCCGCAGGTCGGGTCGTCTGAACCGCACCCCAAGAACAAGGCGGGCAGCGTCAGCAACGCAGCGAACCGGCAGCGCGCCATCACTTGGGCAAGCATGCCGCCACCTTCGGATCGTCGCTCGGATCGGCCGTTCCGGCGCCGTTGAACGTCATCGAGCCACAAGTCCAGTTCTTCGGACAATCGGCGGCGCCGCCAGGACACGGCAACGTGCAAGTGAAGCCCTTCTTCGTGGGTGCGCACAGCTGACCAGCCGCGCACGGATAATCCGCGCACGAAGCCCCGATCGCCTTTGCCTTGCCGACCGAAGCGCACAACAGCCGCGGCCCGAGCGTCTTGGCGTTGACTACAGCGATACACGTCTCGCCGCCGGCTTTGCAGTCCGCCTGAGTTTTGCAGACCTTCTTCGAACCGAGCACCTGGCCGCACACGGAGGCGAATCCGCCCAAAGATCCAAGTCCGTTGGCCTTGACCGGTGCGCCGAGGCACACCTCGCCCGCATTGCAATCACCATCGGCTGCGCAGTACGCGCGGCACCTGCCGCCCAGGCATACGAGCGTTGCGCATTGCTCGTTGAAGCTGCATCCGACGCCGGGCGCCAAGCCCTTGCTGACCGGCGTGCCGCACACCCCACCGTAGGTGCCGTCACCTTTGCTGTAGACGCCGACGCACCATTTCGCGCCGCAAGCCGCGTTGTTGGCGCAAAACTTCACGTCGCAAACGCCCTTGGCCGTGCAGGCCGTGGACGACGCCGGGCAGCCGATGGTCGTCGCGTCCTTGACCGAACAGTCGCTATCGGCTGCGCCGCAGCCGCAGTCGCACCCTTTCTTGTCGCCGTACAGCAGCGGGCTGCAGGTCCACCCGCTCGGCACGCATTTGCTGATCTTGCTGCACTTGGAGCCGGCCGCGCAGCTTCCACACGTGCCGCCACAGCCGTCGGGCCCGCATGACTTGCCACCGCATTGGGGCACGCACTTGGCGTCGCACTTGAATTGCGCGTTGCAGTACGGGTTGGTCTTGCCGCACTCGCCGCACGAGCCGCCGCAGCCGTCGCTGCCACAGTCCTTGCCTTTGCACTGAGGCGTGCATTGGCATGTGCTGGCGAAATCGGGACAGCAAGATCCTTTCGCTTTGCACGAGGACGTGCAGTAACAGCCAGCCGGTGCGGTGCTGCCGCAGTGCCCTTGGCATGACGCGGCGTTGTATTTTGGCGTGATTTGGGCGCAGCTGCCGGCTTGGCACTTCAATCCCTTCTTGCACGCTCCACAGGACCCGCCGCAGCCGTCCGGACCGCACGTGTTCGTCTGGCAAACCAGAGCGGTGGGCTTGCATGGATTGAGGCACTTGCCAGCCGTGCACATCTCGGTCTTCGAAGCGCACCCGCCACAGCTGCCGCCGCAACCGTCGTTGCCGCATTTCTTGCCCGTGCAGTCCGGCACGCATGTCGCGCATGTGCCGGTCGCTTCACAGGCCGGATTGAGCCCGACGCAGCCTACGACCGTGAACGAGCTGTACTTGCAGTCAGGGTCGGGAACTCCGCAGCCGCAGTCGCACGCGTCGAAGGCGTCGTACGCCTCGGGCGCGCAGGTCCAGCCGGAAGGTGCTTTGGCAACGCACTTACCGGTCTTGTCGCACTTTTCGAGCTTGGCGCACCCGGCGAGCGGCAGCTTCGCACCGGCGCAATCGCTGTCCGGCGCACCGCAACCGCAATCGCACACCGCGCCGTCGCCAAAGAAGGTCTTGAGGCAGGTCCATTTGTCCGGCAGGCAGACGCCGTTCGCCGTGCACTTCGATCCGCTGGGGCAGCTGCCACACGTGCTGCCGCATCCGTTGTCGCCGCACTGTTTGGCGCTGCATTGGGGCACGCAAACGGCCTCACACTTGCCGAGCAGCTTCTCGCATACGGGTTTGGCGGGATCGTTGCACGCACCGCAGGTGCCGCCGCACCCGTCGGGTCCGCACACCTTTCCGATGCAGAACGGCACGCAAGTCGCGTCGATGCTGGCATCCGCGGTTTCGCCGCCGGCGGTGTCCGATTCGCTATCCGGGGCTGCAGCGACAGCGTCACTAGCGGTGCCCGTGTCGGGTGTACTGCTCGCGTCGGACACTGCGATGCAGCTGCCGTCTTGCAGCGAGGTGCCGTCGCCGCACGTGATGGGCGCGTCGACGACGCATTTGCCGCCCTTGAGCCGCGTGCCCGGACCGCACGAAACTGCCGGGTCGCCGCAGCTGCATAGCACCGCAAGGCACATTGCCAGGGCATTGGCCGTCGCCGTCGCTTTCAAGGCGATACCCCGCTCAGTTTCTGGAACGGCGCAGCAACCCGCCCGGGGGTAAGATAGTTGCGCAACGATTCCTGGACCTTTTCGGACTTCTCCGCCGCGAGCGCTTCGGCCAGCACCTTGCGTATCCCCGGCGCCGATACCGACCACGAGGCGAGGGTGAAGGCAGCGTCCAATCGAACCGCTTCACTGCGATCGTACCGCAGCGCCTTTTCGACGAACGTCAGCCGCGCTTTGGGCCCCTGCCAACGTGCGGCGTGCAGCAGGCCCAGCCGCACGCCGAACGACTCTTCGGCCGCCATCCGCAGCACCATCGTGTCGTGAGTCGCCGCGGGATCTTGAAAACGTAGCGCGTGAGCCGCGGATGCCCGAACCTCCTGGCGGCTGTCGTCCAGGGCCTTCTTGATCGCGGGCAGTGCCTGTGGATCACCGGAATTGCCGAGTGCCGCCAGCCAGTTGCATTCATCGCGCAGCGACCGTGGGGTTTCGCCCGTCGCGCCCTGTTTGCCGCCGCGGGTAACTTGTGTGACCAGCTTGGCCACGAGTTTGCGGGCACGTTGGGGTTGTTCCGCCGCCAGATCCCGGCTCAGCGCACCAAGGGTCACGGCGACCGCGCTACCACGATCGGGCTCTTTCTGGGCGGTCGCCAGCAGCGTATCGACGAAGCCCACGTTCGCCCCCTGCAACAGGGTCGCGGCGATCAAGGCCCGATCCCGCAGCAGTTCAGCGACTTTGGGATCCGAAATCAGGTTGGAAAGAGCGCGCTGTGCCGGCGCTGTTGCCGCGCCGACGAAAGCCTCGAGCAGCGTTCTCTCCGCCAACTCACCGACCTGGCCTTGCCGCAACGCCGCTTCGGCCTTGGCGACCAGCGTAGGTTCGTTTCGCAGACCTGCAATGATTCGCCTGCGCACATCCGCTCGGCGGGCAAGGACGTCGGCGCCCGAAAGCGTCGAGATCTGGTTGATCGCTCCAGCTAGGTCCAGCGGTTCGGCGGCCCGCGCTTCGCGCTGTTCCGCCATCGCCGCGCGCAGCGGTCGCATTCGTTGCGGGTCGAGACCAGAGACCCAAGCGGCTGCTTCATCGGTTTGTCGCACGAGGTTGAGCGCAATCCGAAACTCGGTGCGGGCAGCGGCGGCCTGGAACGGGCTCAGCATGTGACCCCGCTGCACCCAATTGAGGCGTTGGACGTGCGTTCCGTCCAGCTCGTATTTCGCCGAGGTGTCTTGCTGAAGACCAAGCGGGTGGCTGGCTCCCGGTTCCGCGCCCGACCCGCGCCAGGATTTGGTGACCTCGTTTTTCGCGGTGGTGGTGTAGGTCGCCGAGTAGCGCCCCGTCAGATCGCGCTCCTGTGTCTGCCAGGTGTCGCCGGTCACCCCCTGCGGCCGAATCCATTGCATCGCATACGTCACGGCCCCAAGGAGCGCCTGCAGTGGCACAGGCGTTCGGCGCGCGAATCGCAGCTCTTCCACCTGTCCTGAACCATCGAGGCGCGCCACGAAAGGCGATTGAAGGAGCGGCTGATCGGCGTTCTTTACACCTGTGACGGACTGCAGTGCCGCGTTGCCCTGCCACATGTCCGACCCCGCGCGCAGGCCAATCCAACCGGGATGATCCGGCAACTCGGCCAGTCGCAACGTGCCCGTCCAGCGCAGCGTGGCCGCGGTGCGACCGCCATTCTTCGTCGGCGCCTCGAAGCGGAAGCGATAATCCAGCCCGTACGTTCCCGCCAATTTCGGACGCAGGCGATTATTCGCCGCTCTGCCCGGTGATCCATGTTTGTCCTCACCTGGACGCACTTGCTGGACAGGCAGTCGATCGTTCGATCGGCTGAGGTGGCGGACACCTGTTGCCAACAGCAGTATCGCAACCGCCACGGCTATCAAGCCCACGATTTTGCGCCAACTGAAGTCCATCGAGAATCTCCTCAGCTACTGACTCGGCGATGGACTGCTGAGGTCCACTGTGATGCCGTCGTGGGGTGTGTCTTCCACAGTCCAACTGAGGTTGAGCGGCTCCAGGTCGTAGATCGGATAGTTGGTGACGGCCTTGAACCATCCAACACCGAACTCAACGAACAACGTCAGCGAGACTCGCAAGATGGACGCCTCCCACGTCTGAGAAGTCTGGGTAAAGATCCTGAATAAGCCGTCGACCATCGTCTGGTTGGGTCCGAAAACTTGCTCGACCTTGAGCATTCGATTCACGAAATGACCGAGATTCAACAGCGAAAGATTGGCGCGCGCGCCGGCAAACAACGTGATGAACTCGGCTATGCCAACGCCGGCGCTGAACTCAATGCCGATGTCGATCTCTGGGCCAAAGGTGTAGCCGGGTTCCATCGTTTCCGTGTCGATGGCAACACCAAGCGTGACACACGCCTCGAGCCGGGCGCTGCTCTCTCCGGTCACCGGAACGGGCCCGATGAACGTGGTGCCTCTCATGCAGAAGGGGGCAGCGACTTTCTTCCGACAAGCGCTGAAGACCGGCAGACAGAACTCGCGCGTTGGGTAGGTGGGCTTGCCGGTATTCGTCATGGCCGGAACAGCACAGCTCCCCGTACTGGCCGTGAACTGATGGTTAACCCACTTGACGGAGGGGCAGCTGGACGGCGGGTTTGTCGCGTTGGTGTTCGGCATTTCTGTGCCGAATAGGAAGAAGCGAGGTGTCACCCGCGCTTTCTTGTCGTCCATCTCGCCTCTTAGCCCCAGTCCCAGGTCGATCAACGGCAGCGCTTTCGAATTGAACAGTCTTGCAGTATGCGTGCTGCGCGCCGCGATCTCGTAGATTCGTTTCGGCGCGTCCTTGCTGCCCACCGGCCGGTATGCTTGACCAAACTTGATGGTCGAGCTGTTGTGCTGGGTGATGGTGATAGGGCCGTAGTGGAGGTCAGATTTGTTCGATGGCGGTCCTTTCTCAAGCGAATTTCCGGTGTCCTGGCGATCTGCCGCCTGCGTGTCTTCAATTCTCGTCCGCAATGTCCCGCATTTGTTGGTGCCGCGCTGGCAATAGCCGCTCTCACAGAACTGGTGCGCTTCCGCTTCGCTGGCTTTGATCCCCGGCGGCGGACAGGTCGCTCCATTGGGGAATTGCGCGCCCACGCACACCGGGTAGTTGTAGGCCGGGTCATGCCAGATGCTCAGCTTGGGTGGCGCGGGGGGGTTGACCACTGCACCTGGAGGGCACACGCCGTTGCAGTGGCAGAAGGCCAACCATTGGGCGGGCCAAGGGTGTTTGCCCTCGAGGATATACCGCACCAAATCGGGCCCGACTCCCGCGGTCCGCATATCCGCGATGTCCTTCTTGCTGGGCTGGAGATACTTGCCGAGAAGCAGCTCGCGGAGGCACGGACCAGACAAGGGCCGACCGTGCAGACAACTTTGGTATGAGGCCGTAGAGGAGCCCTGCTTGTACGTGTAGTACGTCCCACCGGCCATGCCCTTCTTGCAGGCAGCGTGCGTCATGATGCTGAACGCTTCGCGCCATAGAGGCTTGCCCGCATAGAGCTGTTTGATGCATCCGCCGCAGGTATAGACCGGCTTGCCGGTCAACGGAACGTCGTGGATCGCGAGGGCGTCGCGGTGCTGCTCCTCGCAGGGCGTCTTTGTCGCGTAGGCACACACCTTACCGCCGATGACACCGCCGCCGTACCTCGCCCTGTCGTTGGGCACGCATTTGCCGGAAATGCATTGCTTATCAAGGCTGCACGGCTGCGCGTCGGCGACGGTCGGTGCCCAAATGCACGTACTCGCCCAACTGTCGTATTTGGGCGGCTCTGTGTAGTAGCTCCAGCAGCTGCCTTTACAGGTGAATATCGTGGTCTTCTTGCCGAAGGATTTGTCCTGGTAGCTGATACAGTCGCGGGCTCGTCCAGTGCACGCATCGACGCATTCCTTGGTCTCGCTTCTGGCGAGGCACCGGCCGTTGGAACAGAATTTGCTGAAGCATTGCTCGTGGCCCTGACACCTTGCGCCGAAAGCGCGTCGAGGCAAGCAGATATCGCCCATCTGATCGCCAGCTTCGAAGTGGCTGTCCTTGCAAGGGCCGCAAGCGGGCAATGCCAAGGGGTCGGCGTGCGCGCACACCCTGTTGTCGCACGGCGAGTCGGCGCACGTGCGCCGGACCAGCTTTTCCAGCTCGGTTGGCTTCAAGGCCCTCGGGTAGAGGCGTACTTCCCCAAGCGTCACGCTGGCCGGTGTCACCGGCGCCACGCTTGCAAGTACCGGGGACTGGGAGGGCCAGACGGCGGCACTGATCGGCCACGGTCCGGCGCTCTTTACCACCGCGACCTTCAAAGTCCTGCCAGCGAGCGCGACGTTTTGTTTTGCCTGCTTGGGCACCCGTGCGCCGACCGCGACTCTGGGGGTGTCGTCCCCCCACGCTACGGCAACATCGATGCTGACAGCACCGCCCGGGGTGGAATGCGGCCAGCTGAGCAACCACTGTTCGGTGCTCCAGAAGTGGGGTTCTCTTCGCATCTCGACGCGACACAGCGCCTTCGGGCCGCCCGATGCGGCAACGGGATCGCAGAGCAGACGGGCACCGAAAAGCCGCTCCGCTCCGCCAGCGGGCCGCGACTCGATCAAAGGAACCTGCGCTTGAGTTCCGACGGCTGGCAAAGCGAACGTGAGATGTCCGCTCCATGTTGTAGGTCGCGCAGATTTGGCGTCGGCTGTCGCGAACCGGCCGGTCCGGGGAACGGTCATTGCCGCGGCATTTGATCCACCCGCCTTCAACGTCAAAACCAGAGGGCCTTTTCCCGTCGCCACCGCGCCCGCTTTGTTCCATGCGACCGGACGCTGTGCCACGTTCGGTCCCGTAGTGACATTCAGGAAATCCGCATAGTCACGAAGCGAAGTCGTGTTTTTCGGAGAGTACGTCGCGCCGTCGAGCCACACCGACGGTCCCGAACTCCGCCACCGCTGAAGCGCATCCACGTCCAAGGCCTCGTCGAACAGCGCCGCCCAGCCCAGGTGCAGCCAACCCTTGACGGTCAGCGTCGCCATCGTCGCTGCGCCAGGAAGCAGCACCGGCGAGGCGCTATTGTTGCCGATCTCATATCCATCGACGCGCAACGAGAGACCTTTTCCATCTTGTACGACGGACACGAATGTCCATTTGAGTGGCGCCAACCCATGCGCACATCCGTTCACTTTGGTCGCGACGCCATCGGACCCCTTGGCCACCAAGGACTGCCCACCGCACGCGGCATCGCTCGCCACGCTCAGCGACGATTTGCCGTTCTGCTCGAGTTGAAGAAGTGTCGTGCCTGCCTTCGGTGACGACGCCTTGATCCACGCCGCGAGGGTGAATTTCTTCGCCTTCGCGAGGCTGCCCACCGGTGTCGGCAGTCGCAAGGTGGCATTGCTCGGCACGTGCAAACCGCGCCAGCTTGCAGTCAGTCGCTCGTCCTCCTGGAGGCCGGTGTTCGCAAGGGGACCGAGGAGCTTATCCGCCGAAATGATGGAGGTCTTGGGGACGCCGCCACTTGACCAAGCCGTCATCGGGCCCTGCAACTTGGGGTCGACGCCCGGCCAAACTCGCGCCAGGTGCAGCTCCGGTTTATCGCGCAGCGCGCGGACTTCGCGGTCGGACAACGCGCGCTCATAGAGGTGAACGTCGTCCAGATCGCCCACCATGGCGAGGAACTTGCGGCTCGAATGCGACGTTTTGAGGACGTTGGCGGCTCCGGCGGGCCAGTAACCCACTGTCGTGGCACCCAACCACAGGTGGTTGAACTTGCGCATTTGCAAGGTCTCGCTCGTCGCTTCAGGCTTGCCGTCGACGTACAGGGTTGTGACACCGGACTTGAGCGAGCCAACGAACCGGCGGTAGACCAGCGCCACATGGCGCCACTTGGCTGATTGCATGTTGGACTTGCCCACCAGCGGCGCAAACCCGGGTACCCTAAAACGCAGTCGCCGGCCGCCGGCAGCGTCCCCAACCGAGAGCATGGCCATCGCCAATGGCTGGCTGAACGCGCACCGTGCTCGCACCATCAGTGTCGATTTGATCGTGATGTGGGGCGGCGTCCCGCAGGGATCTTTCACCGCCTTCCAGGGTTCGATGTGGCAGCTGTTCTTGCCCAAGCACTGCGCCTCCAGCCATGGCTGGATCCCGGCGAATTTGCAGGCGTGCGTTGGCCTGAACGACGCCATCTGGCTGCATCGGAGTCGGTGCGGACTGTGGATTGGAGCCGACGGAAAACCCACGTGCGGCAGCGGCGCCTTTTCCACCGCGCCGTAGTAGCCGTGCAGGCCGACGACCTTCATGCCATTGGGGCACTGCAGCGTCGCGCTCGCGTCGCCGGGTCTGCTCCATGTGCACCGTTCGCGCACGTTCATGGAATTACCGTACATCGACGCAAGCGGCTGTTGTGTGTCGGGCGCGTCTGCGTCGATCTTGACCCACATCGCGAGAGACACGCCGCCGACCAGGCCGTTCTTCAGGTTCGCACGCCGTGGCAAAGTCTTGTCCAGCGCGATGCGCACGACGCGCCCGGACGGCTTCGGTGCAGGACCGAGCAGGCCGAGCGAGGCCCCCTGGACACCGGCGGACTTAGCGACCACCTCCGAGCCGAGGTTGCCGAAAGTCACATGGTTAGACGGATCGCCACTGCTCAGCCCCCACGAAGACACGTAGCCTAGCAGCCCGTTTTGCGGCACCGGCGGCACCCCCGGCAAGACCTGATCGAGGGCCGTGATGACCTGCACAGCGCGCTGCGATCGCGTGCCAGCCAGGTCGAGGACCGTCGTGAACGGCGCCTTCCAGGGCGGATGGTTTGTTGAGGGGTCTTTCAAGCAGTAGTAAGAGCAGTCGGCGGGACAGGTCACGCAGCCCTCGCCCTTCGAAAAATTGCACTTTCCGTCGCCGCATACTTCAGCCGCGCTCAGGTTCTCGCTGCACCCGACCTCGAAGTCATCGCAACAGTCGCCGCGCTCATAGCAGCCCAAGTCGCACTGACATGCCGCGCCTTTGTCGAAGACACCGCACCTTTTCCAATACGAGCAATTGGTGGTTTGTCCCAAGAGCGGATTGAAGGCAGCGCAACCGTTGGCACCCGTGTCCGGCAGGTATTGGCACAACGGTTTGCTTGAGCTCTGCTGGCCTTTCCCTTGCCACTTCGCAACGCCGCAGTCCTTGGTTACGAGGCGCGTCGCTGCCGAGCAGAATGCCAGCTTGCTGCCGCTGCATGTGCCCTTCCAAGTCTCGCCTTTGCACCCGGCGCCAGGGACGTAGCATTTGCCGCTCCACCAGTCGCATTGCTTGATGCCCGGACAGCTGCCACAGCTGCCGCCGCAGCCGTCGTCGCCGCACTTCTTGCCGTCGCACTTCTTCTTGCACGCCAACGCCGACGGAGCACACGCAACCTTCAACAAGCCCTTCGGATCGGCGGTACCCTTCCCAACGACGCAACCGATGTCGGCGACGCCCTTCGCGTCGAGCCGGTAGCCGCAGCCGTATCCTTTGCTCTTGCAGTCGTACCAAAACATGCTGGCTGCGCCATTGGCGCCGTTCAAATTGCAGCGGTACACCCGACCATTCGCACAGCACCCAGCGACCGGAATGTCACCACATCCGGCGACGCACTGGCCCTGGTCGTTGCACTCCATTCCTTTTGCGCACAGGTTCGGACAGTACCCGCCGCACCCGTCTGGCCCGCACTTCTTGCCTGCGCAATCGGGTTTGCAGGGAAGCGACCCTTTGCACGCCTTGGGGAGACCAGCGGGGCCTGCCCCGCCAAACGTGCCGCACTCGTAGCGGCCCACCTTGACGTCCCAACCGCAATAGCCAGCGTGTTTGCTGCAATCCTTCTGCGCGAGTGCCAAAGGCTTGTGGCATCTTCTCAGCATCTGGCCAGCGCAACAGCCGACGTCGTAAGGCGCGCCCCCGCATTCGCCCGGGCTCATGCACACGCCGAGCACCTCGTTACAGCCCACGCCATCGCATTTCCCGCAGCTGCCGCCACAGCCGTCCGACCCGCAATTTCGGCCCCAGCAATTCGGCTGACAGCACACGCCCCCGAAGCAATCTTGATTAGTCGCGCACAGCCCGCAGTTGCCGCCACAGCCGTCTTTGCCGCAGTTCTTGTCCTTGCACTTGGGCACGCACAGCGAGGCGGGGCAGGTAAGGGGCGCGTTGCTGCCCGGAGCAGCCTTGCCGTTGCCATCACACGTGTACGATTTGCCCGTCCAACCGCAAGATGCCGGCCCTGTTCCGCACGCAGAAAACGTCGGCGTCCGTGTTTTCGGATCGCACCCAACGGCGGAGCCGTCCTTGCAACACCCGTTGGTCCCAATTCCGGCGCAAGGATCGGGATAACAACCGCCTGTTTCAAAGTTGCATAGCTTTCCATTTGGGCACTTCCCGCCGCTGCTGAATTCGCCGCAGAACCAGCCACAGCCGTCTGGGCCGCACGACTTGCCTTTGCAGTCTGGCTTGCAGACTTTGCCGCCGCATGTGCGCGGATGTTTCTTGCTGGAATCACCCCCGGTCAGCTTGTCGACGCAGCCGTAGGACTTCGTGCTCGCGTTCCAATCGCACCATGTCTGGCTGGCGTTGCAGTTGTCCGCGTCGAGGCCCTTGTCGCCGCACTTCAGCAGCGTGTTGCCGACACAGCATCCCGCCTCCGGAACGCTCGGGCAGAGCGCGGACCGGCAGGTGCCTGTGCTGGGAATGCAGAACTTTCCGTCGCCGCATGTGCCGCAGCTCCCGCCGCAACCGTCGGGACCGCACGTCTTGTCCTGACACTTCGGCAAGCAGACGGCTCCGCATTTGCCGGTGAAGTGGTTGCACGCCAGGCCCTTGCTGCAGGTGCCGCAGCTGCCGTCGCAGCCGTCCGGACCGCACTCGCGCCCGTCACACTTCGGCGCACAGACGCATTTTTTGGCGGCCGAGCACAATGTCCCGTCCTTGCACGTACCGCAGCTGTCGCCGCAGCCGTCGGCTCCGCATTGCTTGTTTTCGCAGTCCTTTTTGCACTCGGAGCATTTCTTGCCGTCGCCGACGTGACCGGCCTTGCACACGCATTTGCCCACGTCGCCGGATAGCGTGCATACAGCGTTGTCAGCGCAGCCGCCCCCCGCTTGACACGTACCGCTGCTGCACTTGTCACCTGCCGTGCATGGGTTTCCATCGTCGCAGGGGGCGGTGTTGTTGGCGTGTTTGCAGCCGGCTGACTTTGTGCAGGTGTCGATGGTGCACGGGTTACCGTCGTTGCAATCGATGCTGGCGATTCCGTCGCATTTGCCGTCCGTGCACGTGCCGGCGGTCGTGCAGGCGTCGTCATCGTCGCACTTGGTGGTATTGGCCTTGAAAACGGGAGGCTTACATCCCCCTTTGCCGTCGCACGAGACGGTGGTGCACGGGTTGTTGTCGTCGCAGTTTTTCCCGCTGTCGTCCTTACCCTTGCACTTGCCACCGTCGCACTTGTCGTCCTTCGAACAGGAGTTGCCGTCGTCGCAGACCAGCGTGTTTTGGGCGTAAACGCAGCCTTTCTGCGCACTGCAGGCGTCGGTGGTGCAAACGTTGCCGTCGTCGCACTTGATCATGTTGCCGGGCTTGCATTTGCCGGCCGAGCAGACGTCGCCATTGGTGCACGCGTTGTTGTCGGAGCACGGCCCTTTCTTAGGCTTCGTGCAGCCGTTCTTGACGTCGCAAATGTCTTCCGTGCACGGATTGTTGTCGTTGCAGGCCAGCTTCGCGCCGGGCTTGCATTTACCCGCGCTGCACGCGCCCTTCTGGGTGCAGGCGTCGCTGTCGCCGCACGGTAAGGTGTTGTGGATGTGCTTGCAGCCCGTCGTGGGATTGCAGGAGTCGTTCGTGCAGCCGTTGGCATCGTCGCAGCTGTGCGCGGGGCCCGGCTTGCACTTGCCGCTGCCGCACACGTCGTTGGTCGTGCACTTGCTTCCGTCGCTGCACGGCTTGCTGTTGTGGGCATAGAAGCAGCCGGTGGCCTTCTTGCAGGAGTCGTCCGTACACGGATTGTTGTCATTGCACACAAACGCTTTGGATTCGCAGCCATTGTCGATCTTGCAGGAGTCATGGGTGCACGCGTTGTTGTCGTCGCACGTGACCGCCTTGCCTGCAACGCACACCTTGGCTACGCACTTATCCTCTGTTGAGCACTTGCCAGCATCGCAGTTCAATGTGTTTGCCGTGTGGACGCAGCCTTTAGTCGGGTGGCACGAGTCGTTCGTGCACAGATTGCCGTCGTTGCATTTGGGCGTGCACTCGCAGATACCGGCTTGTGTGTTGCACGTAGCCGCCTTGTGGGTGCATTTGCCGCAGCTGCCGCCGCACCCGTCGGTGCCGCAAGTGCGGTATCCACACCATGGCTGACACTTGCAGCCGATGTACGGTACGCCGACCGGCGTCCCTTTGATCGATGAGTTGCAAGAGAAGGCCCCCGGGCCGAAAGTCTTGACTTGAGCGTAGTGCCAACCGCATGTATTCTGCTTGCAAGTGGACGTATGTACTTTCTTCGTCGTTTCACTGCAGGTCTTGAGCGTATCGCCGTCGCAACACCCTCGGTACCCGATGCCACCGCAAAAAGTCGTTCGCAGCAACATTTGACTCGTCTCGTCGACCGCAATGTCAGCGACATTCGAGGCTTGGGCTATACTCTTCTTCCAGATCCCCTTTGCGCCGGTGATTTGCCAGTGTTCCACGCTGCCGTCGACCATTACGGCCACAAGTGTCCGGAGACTGCCGGCGCCCGACGGGGCTGCGTAGCGACGACCAAACAACACCTTCCGCACTTTCTTGTGTTTGGCGGAATCGGACTTGGGCATTATCTGGCTCACTTGAGCATCGGGCTTGGAGCCGTCTATGCTGCCCCACACGTGAATATCGCCTTGGCGGTCGATCGCAGCAGCAAGGCAATCGCCAAGCGCAACCTGCGTGGCAACCAAGTGGGGCGGCACCTTCGAAAAGTGGCCGCTCTTTGTGCAATGGCTAAGCAGCTTATTGGTAGCCGCCTTCTTGAACATGATCACTTCGACGCTGCCATCAAGGCCCAAGAAAGCGCTGGCGTATTTGGATGACGTCGCCGAGAACACACCCTTGAGCGTCTTGGCCTTGGCGATGCTCTTGCCGGAGAAGTCGTCGCTGCCCGTTACTTTGACGGTCCCGTCTGCCTGCACCGCCAAGAGGTATGTTGCGCCGCGCGATAACATCCACGACTTCGCGAGGCTCGAGGGCACGTCGCACGTGGGGCCCAAACCATATGCCTTTTTCCACACGACGTACTTCGCCGAGCTCGTGGGCGTAGACGTTGTGAAACAACACGAGTTTTCGCACACGAGATTGTAGAACCTTTCCCCCCAATAGTACCAAACGCGGTGCAGACTTGTCGGGGGGGAACTTCCGGCCTTTCCCCGTATCCAAATGTACAGATGATCGGTCGCATACTCTATTGCGTAGCCGAGCACTTGGTGCCCATTGTGATGGCCGTCCTTGCCGGCGTAGTCGGCGTGGGCGGGTGTGGTGCCGACGTGTGTGAACCCGCTCTTACCCCACACCTTCGTTCCAATAGTTTTGAGCGTTGTTTTTTTGGTTCCCCCCGCATAGGAATGCGAGGCCTCCAGGGAGCCGGCGGCGTGGCTGGAGCCCGAGATCAGAATGGTCGCGAAGAACAGCACGCCACCGAGGAGGGCCCCGCAACAAGCGGCCCTGTTCGGCGCGGGCGGCGGTGACTTCATCCTATCCTAGGTTGGCGCTCATTGCGCCGCGTCACGATGAGCCGAGGATCGGATGCTGTCAATCGCCAAGACATGCCCGGTCCTCAACGCGTGTTGTAATCTTCGACCAACCGGCGATTTCACAAACCGCGCGGATACCCGCAACCTGTTGCCATGGCGCTGCTGGTCCCCACAGGTCGTACCCCACACATGAACGCTGGCGTTGCCGCCGTGCTCCTCTCCCTTACGGTGGGTTTGAGCGGCTGCTCCGTAAAGATCGGCGCATCCTCGAAATTCGCGTGCGCAGGAGCGGATGGCGAGACTTGCGATGATGGCGATCCGTGCACAACAGGCGACCGCTGCCTGGCCGGCAAATGCACGCCGACCGGACCTGCGATTTGCGGCAAGGAGGCCGGCGCCCACGATACGATGCTTGGCGACTCAGCCGGCGGCTCAGACGCCGTTCACGCGGGACAGGACGCCGCCAGCCGGCAGCCTCACGACAGCACCACCATCAGCGCCGACGGCTCCGGCGCGAGCTCTTCTGGGTCCAGCGGCATAAACGACGCGTCCGGTTCGAGCAGCGGGAGCGACGCGTCAGCATCCAGCGGGTCGGGCGCCGATAGCTCCGGCGGCCAGGACGGGACCGGTCCGGGGTGTATCGACAAGGACAAGGACCTCTTCGGCGTCGGCTGCGCTGCCGGACCCGACTGCGATGACGCCAATCCGGTCTTCAACGTCGCTTGCCCCGACTGCACCAAGAGCTTCCCCGGCTGCTCGTGCCAGGGCGGGACGATCGACTGCTATATCGGGCCTGCTGCGACCAAGGGCGTGGGGGCGTGCAAGGCCGGCAAGCAGAAGTGCATCCCCCAGGGCGGCGGCTTCTCGGGGTGGGGACAGTGCGAGGGCATGGCGCTGCCGACCGCCGAGGTGTGCGACGGCAAGGACAACGACTGCGACGGCGAGACCGACGAGGGCGTCAGGAGTTCGTGCGGCACGTGCGACCCCAGCTGCGTCAAGGCCAGCATCGGCAAAGACCAGGCCGTGCCCTTCCACGTCGCGCCAGGCATTCGAAACGCGGACGTGGACGACAAGGGCGTGCTGAGGGTGCTTGCTCCACCGAAGAGTTGGGATCACCTGTGGGTCGCCCATGACGGCGCAGAAACGGTCGCGCGGATCGAAGGCGTCACGAAGAAGACGGTCGCGGGCTACGCGGTCTGCCCGGGCGCCAAGTCGGTGGCGGTCGATGGCTTCGGCGATGGTTGGATCGGCTGTACGAAGGGTGGCGCGGTCGCTCTCATCAGCGCGAATCCGGCGCATTGCGTCGACAAGAACGGCAACGGCAAGATCGAGACATCCAAGGACGCCGATGGCAACGGCAGCATCACCAAAGCCGAGGTCCTGGCGCTGGGCAGCGACGAATGTGTTCGTTTTCGGGTGGCGCACAGCAAGGCAACAGCCGGCGTCAACGCGATCGCCGCCGGACCCGAGGGGTTGGGATGGATCGCGCCCACCGGCGGCAAGAAGCTGCTCGCGCTCGACCCAAATAACGGCGCCATCGCTGCGGAACGCACGCTGTCCTGCAGCCCCGCCCACATGGTGGCCGACCCGACCGGCGCGCTCTACGCGACCGGCGGCGATTGCACCGACCTTTGGCGCGTCGCGACGTTGGCCCCGATCGTGGACAAGGTCAAAGCGGCGCCGTCCGGATTCAGCCTCGACAAGACCGTCGCGATGTCGCTTGCGATAACTGGCGACGTCTGGGTCAGCGTCGGGACCAAGACCATGGGCAGGTTCCTGCTGCCCGATCAGTGGAAGATCGCCACCACGCCGCAGGTCGTGACCGCGATCATCGCCGCCGGAACCGATAAGAGCGCAGCGGACAGCGCAGTGGTTGTGTTCCCAGCGCAGGGATCTGTCGTGCCGTACCAGGTGCCTGTGGGTTCGCCGAGTGCTTCAGCGGGCAAGAGCGCCACGCTGAAGAAAGGCGCAGAACCGCAGAGCCTCGCGTTGGGAACCAAGTATGTCTGGGCAGCCAACACGGGCGACAACACGCTTGCTGCGATCGACACCGCGGCGGGCACCTTCAAGACCATCGAAGCGGGCAGCCTTCCGAGCTTTCGCGGCGACGGCAGCGGCCTCGTTCGACGCGCCCGCGAGACGTCTCATGACATCACGGTCGTACAGCGCCTCTTGCACCCGCCGGTCGGGCCGGCAGGAGGGCCGCACAAAGCCATCACATGGTCCGAAGTCACCGTGGTCGCGGCGGCGTTCGACTTCTCGCCCCTGGAGGTAGCGGTTCGCGCTGCGGCGACGGTCAAGCAGCTCACGGGCAAGAGCTTCACGACCCTCAACCAGCAAGGCGGCACCGGCAGCTGGGCGATCCCAGCCGCAGTTGGCCACGGCGCGATTCTCGATGTGCAGCTCAAGAGCATAATCGGCGACTCGAACACGCCTCTCGTCTCCCGCATCACCGCGATCGGCAAGGCGAACTGATCGATGACGAGACGCACCCCGAGGTGGATCGGATTGGTCGCAGTCTTGGCGTCCGGTTGCGCGGTTGACATGCCGCGGAGCGCGCGATTTTTGTGCCCATCCAAGGCCGCGTGCAAGCTCGATGACGCCTCTTCGCGGGTCAACAAGCGGGACGAGTCCGATGCAACCGACGCCACCAAGCTCGGCGCCCCGGGGGATTCGGGCGACACGAGCGACACCGGCGACGCGGACTACACCGGCGACACGGACAACACCGGCGAAATCAACGGGACCGTGCCCGATGGCGCCGGCACCTCCGTGACCGAAGTGGTCGGCGGCGATTCCGATGGGGCCGTATGCAGCCCCGGGGCGACGACGTGCTCGGGCGATTCGGTCGTCGAGTGTGACAAGACGGGCGCCTCTTGGATTCCGAAAATCTCCTGCACGACGACGGCTTCGAAATGTCTCCAGGGGGCGTGCGTGAAGCGGTGCAACGGCGGGGCGTGTCGGTGGCGCGCGATCCATCCTCCGGTCGCTGGCAAGGGCTGCAGCGGGCCAGGGTGCGGGCCAACGATGCGGCTGCTGATCGGCAACCCGTGGACCACCGCGATCGCCGTCGACGTGACCGCACCGGGCCACAAGACGACACTGACCGTGGCCGCCGGCGGACAGCTCGATGTTGCGCTGCCACCGAAAGGCTGGAAGGCCGCGGATCAACAGCAGAGCGGCAGCTCGCTGAACGTCAAGGCATACACCATCACGGCCCCTGCGCGGCTTGTCGTTCAACAGTTCGTGCAACACATCAAACCGGCCGCGTCAGCTGACGGCACGACGCTTCGCAGCCACGACCAGCTCGGCAAGAAATACGTCGCGATCAGCCGCCGCCAGACGCTTTCGGGAGCGCCCGGGTTCCTCACCGTCGTCGCCGACACCGCGGGCTCGACCAAGGTGACCGTCGTGGCGAAGGGGGCGATTGCGGCCGGTCCCGGCGTGCCGGCGATCGAGGCGGGTGGCGTGACGGCGTTCACGTTGTCCAAGGGCGGTGTACTGCATCTGGAGTCATCCGGACCGGGCGTCGACCTGACCGGCACGCGGATCTTCGCCAGCGCGCCAGTCGCCGTTTTTTCAGGCAACGCAGCGGCTTTCACGCCCGACACCAACAAGTGCGTCGGAAAGGGTGCCAAGAAGACATGCGCGGCGACCGCCTGGCCGTGTCAGAGCGACGCGGACTGCCCGACGACCTGCTGCGCCGACCATATGCACGCTCAACTGCCGCCGGTTTTCGACCTTGCCAAGACCTACACGGTCGCCATGTTTGAGCCGCGGGGCCAAGCCTTGGACCGATGGCGGGTCGTCGCGGCCGAGGATGGCACCGTCGTCGATGGCCCGGGCAACGTGACCCAGGTGGCGCTGGCGGCGGGCGAGTTCGTGGAGTTCGCAGCGCAGAAGGACTTTTCGGTCAGCGCGAATCGGCCGGTGACGGTGGCCCAGTTCATCAGCGGGGGCAACGCGCCCAATCCGCACAACGACACGTGCGCGGCGAAGTTCTCGGGCTACAAGGCCTGCAAATGGCACCTCGAACAGCTCGGCAAGCCGCTGGCGTGCGCCACCCACGCGCAGTGCCCCAACATCCCGCAGGCCATGGACGCCAAGGTTGGCGACCCCGCGATGGCCGTGCTCGCACCGGCGTGGGTGGGGCTCGTCCAGCGGGTCGTGGTGGTGCCCAAGACGGCCGCGCAGGCGTACGTGAGTATCGCGTCGGCGAGCGCGATCGTGTCGATCGATGGCAAGTCTGTGGCCATGTCGCCGATCCTCGGTGTCAAGGATCGCTACGCCGGCCGCGCCAAGCTGCAGCCCGGGCTGCACACCATCAAATCGGCCGCCGCGATGTCGGCCGTTGTCTACGGCTACGGCAACAAGATGGGCTACGCCTTCGCTGCGGGGGGGACAGGATGGTGATTTCGCGCGCCTTTATGGCGACAATCGCCGCTTTGTCGATGGCGGTCGGCGGGATCGCGCCGGCGTCGGCTCAACCGCCCGCGGCCACCGCGCCGCCCGACAAAGCACAGCCCGACAAGCCCACCCAGGAGCCGTCTGCACCCTCCCAGCGGCGAACGGGGCCCACTGCGACGGATGAGCCGTCGGATGCCTCGCGCGCCCGCACCGTTGCGCTTATCGCCCGAGACGCCGCCAAGGGAGGCAACTATCGGGCGGCGGCGCAGCTGTTTGGGCTTGCGTCGACCTTGGATCCGACCGATTGGTCGTTTGTGTACAGCGTCGCGCGCGCCGAACAGCTCGGCGGTCGATACGAGCTCTCCAAGAAACACTACGACCGCTTTTTTGCCGGCGTCACAACCAAACATCCGCTGTACGCGAAGGCGAAGACCCATAGCGCCAAGCTCCCGTCCCTGATCGCCGACCGCAAAGCAGTGGCCGCAGCCAGCGCAAAGCGCAAGACCCTCGATCAACGGTGGCGCGCAGTCGGCTGGGCGGGGATCGGTGGCGGCTTGGCGCTTGCGGCGGCCGGTGGATGGCTGCTGGCCGGTGGTCTGTCGGCGCAACGAAGCCTCGAGGCGCGGCTCGCCGAAGAGAACGGGGACTCGCAGATCGTCGGCATCGACTACGCAACCGCCGCCACCGAGGGCAAGCGCATCTCAGGCGAGCTCACAGCCGGAGCCATCGGGCTCGGCGTTGGCGCCGCCGCCGCAATCGCCGGTGCCGTGCTCCTGTTGCAGCTCGATGACGACAGCAAGGTTGCGCTGGTGCCGGTCGCGTCGAGGGCGCGCGGCGTGGCGGTCCGAATCGCTTTCTGAGCGGCGGTCCTCCGCCATCGCCCCGATGTGCAGGCGTCCGGATTCTGCGTTATGAAAGGGCTGTGACCGACTTCGACGCGACCACGATCGATTCGCCCAAATCGCAGCGGCTCTGCCCGGTGTGCGGCACGTCAACGGAGCAGTCGTTCTGTCTGAGCGATGGCGCGCAAACCGTGGTGCTCGCCCCGCCCGATCGCGACGCCCTGTCGTATCGGCCCGGTGAGCTCGTCAACGATCGCTACCGAATCACCGGCTCGCTCGGCCGGGGCGGCTTCGGCGCGGTGTACGCGGCCCAGCACACCGGAACGCAACAGGCCATGGCGCTCAAGATGCTCACGGTGCGGGCCGAGGAGCTCAGCGAATCGGCGGTCAAGCGCTTCTTCCGAGAGGCGCGCATCACCGCGCGCCTGACCGACCCCAACACCGTGCGTGTCTTCGACGTCGGCCAGGCGGTCGGCGGGCCCCTTTTCATCGCCATGGAGCTGCTTCGCGGGCCGACCCTGGAGATGCTGCTGCGATCGCTCGAGGAGCTCAGCACCCCGATGACCGCCGTCGAAGCCATCGACATTGCGGTGCCGGTTTTGCGCAGCCTCGCCGAAGCGCACGCCAACGAGCTGGTCCACCGGGACCTCAAGCCGTCCAACATCGTCCTGGCGCGCGTGGGCGATGGTGAAACGACCGTCAAGGTGCTCGACTTCGGGGTTGCGCGCACCGCCGACTCGTCGCTCACCGCCAAGGGAAGCACCGTCGGAACACCGGCGTATATGAGCCCCGAGCAGGTGCAGGCCGCCGCGATCGACGGCCGCTCGGACATCTACTCGCTGGGCATCATCCTGTTTCGCTGCGTCGCCGGCGCGCTGCCGTTCCAGAGCACCGACCCGTTCGCGATGGCGCTGCTGCGAATCCAGCGAGACGCGCCCGACCTGGCCGAGCTCGTTGGCGACCGAGTCGACGCCGAGTTCGCGCAGGTCATCTCAGCTATGCTGAGCCGCGGCCCAGATGACCGCCCATCAGACGCTCGTACGTTGCGCAAGTCGCTCGAAGCGATCCGCGCGCGCATCGTCGCCCAGACCGATGGCACCAGCGACGAGCTGCCGTTGTCCGACCTCATCGCCGGAACCGGAGTCGCCGGCCCCGAAGACCGCACGGCCGAGAGCAGCCCGGCCCTGGATGGCGCGTTTCGAAACAAGCTGCTGCGCCGGTCCGCGACGCCAAACATCCGGCTCGGCGGCAACTCGACGCCCCACCTCAAGCCGGGCGATACGTTGCACCGGCTGGTGCAGCGGGCAACCGTTGGGCTGGACACCACGCCGTCGGAAATCCGCAACCTGCTTGACGCCGCGACGGTCAGCGTCGACGTGCGCCCGCTGCCGTCGTGGGCCGAGCACGCGACCGAGTCGTTTGAGCTCAAGGCTGCCGAACTCGCGGCCGCCGGGCCGACGCAAGATGAAGCCGCCGAGGCCGGTGATCCGCATGACGACGCGAGCAGCGAAGACCACGGCCCCAGAGCGGACCCGGTCGTCGTCGACCCGATCGCGGCCCGCCTCGCAGCCGAGCAACGAGCGGCCGCAGAACGCGCCGCCGCCGAGCTCGTCGCCGCCATCTCCGCCCCGACCGACGCCGCGCCTGGAGGCTCGTCCGAAATGGACGCGCCGGCCGCAGAACCGTCACCCGCCAGCTCGGTCGTCGGGAGCGCACCAGCCACAGCACATGCCACTGCGTCGTCAGCAGCGCCCAGTGGCCCGGAAGCAGCGCCCAGTGGCCCGGAAGCAGCGCCCAGTGGCCCGGAAGCAGCGCCCAGTGGCCCGAAAGCCGCGCCCAGTGGCTTTGCAACGGGGGCCCCCAGCCCGGCTCCACCGCCGAAAACCAGCGCCTTGCCGAGCGTGCCTGCCAAGCGCTGGGTGGCCGGAGCGATAATTGCCGCGGCGGTGGCTGCCATCGTTGCGACGGTCGTGGTCAACAACAATCGCCGCGCCCCTGAGCCGAAGACCGAGCCCCCCATCCAGGTCGCCAAGACGACCGACGACACCGGGGCGATGGCGAACAAGGTCCGCACCGAGGCCGCCATCCTGGTCAAAGAGGCTGTCAACACCACCGACCCGACCCGACGCGTCGAGCTGTTCGAGCGAGCCGTCAAGCTGGATCCCGATAACGTCGGCTACAGCGCCATGCTCAAAGCCGCCCAGCGAGAGCTCGCAAGCGCCGATGCAACGCAGGTAGTTGCAACCGACGACGCCGGACCAACCAGCGACGTCCACAGTGCCGATGATGTTCAATCGACGGAAGACGCCGAGTCAGCTGACGCCCGCAAGCTGCCTCAACCGGCGGTCACAGCGACGCAAAAGGCCCCGCCGCGCCCTCCTCGCCAGCTCAAACGCCGCAAGACACGCGAGGTAGCCAAGCCGGGACAGCCGGTCACACCGACGCCAGACAAGCCGGCCAAGAAGCCCGAGTCGACCTACCTCGACTGGTGACGGCGGGACTGTGCGGCCGACAGTCGAGCACTACAACGATGGCGATGGTGAACGGCGCGATGGTGCATGGCGGCCCCGGATCACGTTCGGGATCCGGTCGGCGAACCTGCTTCGCAGAACCGCCTAAAGTGTCCTGGACTTCAACGGCGGCCCCGGATCACGTTCGGGATCCGGTCGGCGAACCTGCGTCGCAGAACCGCCTAAAGTGTCCTGGACTTCAACGGCGGCCCCGGATCACGTTCGGGATCCAGGGCACGGCGGCAAGGGGGTCTGACCCTTTCATATTACTTTTTCCAACGAAGGAACACGGCCGTTCTTGTGCTTGGATGAAAATGTAATATGAAAGGGTCCGTCCCCCGATCGCTTCACACACGCCGTCCGACGGGGCCTCTGAGTCACCCGTTTTCGACGAGAAACTTCGCGATCCCCCGATCATCTGGGGTCGCAGCATCGCGGCTGGCGCCTCGATGCGCTCCGTTTCCGTGACGGTGGCCGAAGCGGAAGCCGTCTCAGATTCCGAAGCCGTGGCGGCCATTGCCAACCGGAGACTGGGCCGACCCGACACTCGTGCGCCGGGACGACGGGGAGCCGGTTGGAGGCGTCTGCGACGCCGCTGGTCGGCCTGGGGTCGCAGCATCGCGGCTCGCGCCTCGATGCGCTCCGTTTCCGTGACGGTGGCCGGAGCCGAAGCCGTCTCCGAATCCGAAGCCGTGGCGACCATTGCCGACCGGACGCTCGGGCGCCGGGAAGACGGGAAGACGGGAAGACGGGAAGACGGGGGGCGCTCTGCTGGCCGAAGAAACCGAAGGCTTGCCACCGCCCGCTGCACTGGTCAAGGTCGCAGCGGCTTCGCCGTCGCCCGTTTTGGCGGCTGCGCCGCGGTGTTGGCCGAACCCTGACAAGTCCAGCGGGCGACGGCTGGGGAGGGCTTCTTCAACCAACAGGAGGTCAACATGACGTACTACAACGACGAACACGCGGCGCTGCACGCCGATGGGTTTATTGCGCTCGCCGTGGCGGAGGACGCTGCGGTCGCTGTCGGCGAGTTGATGCAGGGACTGCCGGCGTCGCTACGGTGTTTCCAGGACCAGGCAGTGCGGGCAGCGGCGTCCGTGGCGCTGAATGTCGCTGAGGGCAGCGGACGGCGCGGCAGGGAGCGCAAGCGGTTTTACCAGGTGGCACACGCGTCGGCGCGGGAGGCAAAATCCGCGGTGCGCATTGTCGTGCGGCTCAACGCTATCGACCAGGCGCGCGGGCGCGAGACGGTGGATCTGCTCGACCGCGCCGCTGCGCTGACGTGGCGGCTTTGGACCGGCTCGGCGTAGCCAGATGGCCGACTCCGCGGCGTCCTTCCTGCTGGCGTCAAAGGGGTTGCGCCAACCCCACCAAGACCCGACCGATCCGCGCCCGGGACGCCGGCCCGACCCCACACCGCCGCGCTACGACGTCCCAACGCGTCACTGCGTCCCGCACCTGTGCGACGATTTGCCCGTGTTTGCGCACCGAGAACCGCTTCGCCAGCTCGTCGAGATGGCTCATCCCCGGCGCCGTTCCTTCCCCCACGACAGTCGTGCTGTGTTGGCCGCCCGGCCCTTCGCTGAACGTCAGGTCATAGGCCGGCGCGAGCCTCCAGCTGCCCCGCCGGTCCATCACGAACGAAAACTGCTTGCCGTGGTCATCGCGGTTGCAAGCCAGGACATTGAACACGGCGTAGCGAAACGCCATCTCCACCTCGCGTTGGTCCCGTGTCAGGCGTGATGTGACGCGCAACAAGTGGTCGTAGTCCAAGCTCGGCACGCGATAATCCGCGCCGAGCAGGCCGGCCAACGTGTGTGCGTGAAGCCGGTGATCCGGCCTGTCTGTGTCCCGGTCGAAGCGCAGCGTCGCGAAGTATCCCGGTCCGGTCGCAGCCGGAAGAAGACGACTTGAGCTCACCCGAAGCCGTGCCTGCTGCGCCATCTGGTGATAGGCCAGCTCGATCGCGCCGATATCGTCGGGATCCGACGGGGCTGGGAACTTGACCAGCGTTGGCTCATAGCCGGCGGGGACATCCACCTGACCGTGCGTGATAGAGCCATCCCCTTGCTGCCACCCGACCAGCACTTTCGGACGTGCGCCACCCGGAGAGCCCCCGGCCGCAAGCAGCTCATCAAGGACCGCGTCCGCAGGTCCCTGTAGAAGGGCTTTGGCGTACCTTGCCAGGTCATCGAGGGTCGCCGCCCCTTCGCTGGCAGCAAGCACCGTCTCCGGCTCGTAGACCAACGCCCCCATCCCGCGCTGGCCCACCACGGCGAGCCGATCCAGGGGTGTCAGGGTCGTGGGTAGGATCGCGAGCCGTTGTGCCTGGCGGTCCACCAACAACTGTCCCCAGGCGTCCGGCAGGCTGTCCGCGAAAACCCCGTGAATTCCCGCTAATCGCGGCTCTCCAGCCATCACGCCAGCTCGCGCCGGGAGACCCAACGGCGAGATGCTCAGCCCCCTGACCAGGAACGCCGCGTCGTATTCAAACCACGCTCGTTGATCGCGCCAAGCGAGCCGGCCGACCCGCTCGACCTGCTCCGCCGACCACCGCAGTGACACGACCAAAGCCGCACCGTCGCCGAGCCTCACGACCGTCGTCCCCGCTTTCGATCGGGCATCGCGTCACGCAAAACGTCGTCCAATGTTGCCGGTGCGCCGCTATCAAACAGCAAGCCGAGCTCCCGATCGGCGTTCAACGCCACCGCCAACTTCACCAAGCTCAGAAGCGCGATTTGGCCGGTCCGCTCAAAGTGCTTCAGCGTGCCGAGCGGGACACCCGATCGGGCCGACAGACCCGCTTGCGTGAGGTCGCGCGAGAGTCGCAATCGTTTGGCGCGGGCCGCGATTTGCGCCGTGATTTCTGTCGGGGTGTGGAGGCTAATAGATCGCATATGATCTACTATAACCGAATTCAGGATGTTTAGGATCATATATGAGCCGGAGGATCCCGACCGGGATACGGTTGGTGGCGTCTGCGACGCCGCTAGTCGGCCTGGGGTCGCAGCATCGCGGCTGACGCCTCGATGCGCTCCGTTTCCGTGACGGTGGCCGGAGCGGAAGCCGGTTCCGAATCCGAAGCCGTGGCGACCTGTTTCGACGGGACACTCGGGCGCCGGGACAACGGGATTCCGAGGGGCGCTCTGCTGGCCGAAGAAACCGAAGGCCTGCCACCGCCCGCTGCACTGGTCAAGGTCGCAGCGGCTTCGCCGTCGCCCGTTTTTGGCGGCTGCGCCGCGGAGTTGGCCGAACCCTGAC
>Ga0209992_10000841_pt1 | contig 37479 bp, 35 predicted proteins | sample 2SBtaG_2_FD_182564 | JGI IMG/M metagenome (GOLD analysis project Ga0209992, IMG submission 182564) | Deep subsurface microbial communities from Kolumbo volcano to uncover new lineages of life (NeLLi) - 2SBTROV12_ACTIVE470 metaG (SPAdes)... | ecosystem: Environmental > Aquatic > Marine >...
ACAGACGCACAACTCTCCTTCCCGTACAAGCAGGAAGATGCTGCGTAAACGGGTGTAATCGGAAAGTGCCTGAAATAACTGTGCGGGCGTTAATGTCATGACAGAAATATACATTCAATCATATATATGGTCAAGCATATATATGCTGTCACGAGCAAAGTAACGCATCACTAGAAATGACAATAATCAGCCCGTGTAAGGCGTATGTGATGTGGGAGTAGCTCGAATAAGCATCAAGGTGGGCAGGTCTTGCATTGCAACTAGATAAACATGGAGAAATGTATGATTGTAAGACCTGACCCTAATGTTTCTTTATTTGGTATTGATAGATGGTCATCAACCATAAGGAGACATAGTCACTAGCCTAAAATAAGGATTTTCCTTATATCCAATCGGCGGATTTAGGAGTAGGTTTAGGTTTAGGTGGAATGTGGTGAAACCGTGGTCCCCGATTACTCGATTGGAGAACGCGGAAGCAAGTAATCACTCTCAAAAAAGGAAACGGGCACCGAAGTGCCCGTCTCGTATCGGTGGGCTTTTAAGCCCTTGTTGCCGACAGTCCCCACCATCGGAATACCTGATACAGGTTCTATCCTACAGAACGAAAATCAAGGAGGCAAGCACTATGGGGATGAAATATCGTTTGGGGTTGGATGTGGGTACTGCATCGGTTGGTGCTGCGGCAATATCCTTGGATAAAGACGGAATTCCGAATTCGCTAATTTGGCATCACGTCAGAATTTTCAGCGAGCCATTGGAAAATGCTCAAGGCACTTTGGTTTCAAAAAAAGCAGGTCGGCGCAAAGCGCGTATGCAGCGTCGCCAGATTGATCGGCGTGCCTCACGCCTGCGGCACATCGCGAATCTTGCCAACTTACTCGGACTAAAAAGAGAAGAAGTCGCACCAGATGATGGCAACAACCTGCCCTATCTGCGCGCCCAAGCTGCAACCGAATGCGTTGAACTTGACGATTTATTGCGCATTATTCTTCGTCTTTCTAAGCGACGCGGCTACAAGGGTGAATTCAAGAGCAAGAAAAAAGGCGAGGTCGCGGAAGGCTCCAGCGAACTAAGCCTTGCCATGAGAGCACTCGCCACAGAGCGCGGCATTGTGCTCAAGGATGAGAACGAAACAGGTATTACGCTTGGGCAATACTTGCTGCACCGCATGGAGAGTGGTTTGCCCACCAAGCTCAAGGTAAAAGAGATCAGCGACAAACCGAAGAGTAAAAAAAGCGAAGACGAAAACACCTCAAAAAATCTATACGCGCTCCGTAAAATGGTCGAACATGAATTCAACACCATCTGGGATACGCAGGCAAGGCACCATGACATCCTGAACGGAACACATGATGGCAAACTTATCCGTGAACATTTCAATGAAGCATTGTTCTACCAGCGCCCGCTGAAATCGGCTGCTGATCTGGTTGCTCAATGCGGACTTGAACCGACGCTGCCACGCGCACCGCGTGCGCAAATGGCATTTCAGCGTTTTCGCATTGAAAAGACAATGGCAGATTTGCGCTGGGGTGCCGGGAGACGCGCAGAACCCATCACACCGGATCAAAAGCGGATTATCCGCGACTTGCTCGATCACAACGACAAGGTGAAATTCGATGACATATACAAAGCACTGGAAAACGCAGGATGTGCCAAGCCACAAGGCAAAGGACTGAACCTTGACCGCGCCAGCCGCGAAGAATTACTTGGCAACAGCACACTGGCCGCACTACGCAAGCTAGATAGGCACAGCGCAAAAAAACACCCGGAACGCGCTGCCAATCTTGAACAAGCTTTCCGCGCACTGGAGGAAAAAACACAAATTGCTGCCATCAACTTCCTGTCGGAAATAGGCTCACCGGAGCAACTCGATGATCCCGAATGGCATACCAGTTTCGTAAAACGTGATGGCAAGCCGCGCCAATTCAGCGATCCATTGATTGCATTCGTCGACCACATCAAGGAGCACGACCATTTCGACCGTCTGAGCAAAATGGGTCTTGATGGCGGACGCGCCTCGTACTCCGTCAAAGCATTGAACAATCTCGCTGACTGGCTGGAAGAACCAAACTGGCCGGGTGACTGGCAAGGCAACATGGACGGGAGAGATGAAGAAACTGCCATCAGTGTGTGTTATCCGAAATCTCTCAACCGCGATATCAAACGCTTGGAAAATCTGCCTGCACCCGAATCTACCGGCAATGCCGTGGTAGACGGTTCGCTGCGCCAGATTCGCTGGACAGTGAACAAAATGATAGAAGAACTCGGTAGACAGCCTGATGAAATCGTAGTGGAAATGGCCCGCGAAATGAGCTTGGGCATCAGCCGCCGCAACGAGCGCGAAAGCGACATCAACAAGCACAACAAGGCTCGGCGTGAAGCGGAAAAAGAAATTCGCACGCACAATCAAACTCCAACGCCATCCAAGATTCGTCGTTACTTGCTTTGGGTAGAGCAAGACAAAAGTTTTTGTCCCTACTGCGACAAAAATATCAGCCTTGCCGAGGCGCTATCGGGTAGCGCGACGGAATACGAACACATCATCCCGAAATCGCTCACACAGGTAGGCATGAAGCGTTCTGAAATCGTGCTTGCCCATCACGGCTGTAACCAAGAAAAAGGAGACAGCACACCCTGGAAAAGATGGGGCAATACGGATCGTTGGCAATCTGTCGAGGCCGCCGCCGCCCGATTTGATTCTAGGAAACAATACCGCAAAGCCAAATTGCTGCGTCTGAAAGACTTTGAGCGCGAAGTATTGACCGACAAGTCTGTGAACGGCTTTGCAGACCGCCAGTTTCACCAAACTTCTTGGATTGCCAAGGAGGCTGCGCAATGGCTGGAATGCTTATGTCCAAACAAGGTCTCTGTTTCGCGTGGTGAACTCACCGCCATGTTGCGCCGCAATTGGAAACTCGAAACCGTAATCCCGGAGGTTCGTAATGAAAGTAACCTGCCTCTGCTGGATACAGAAGGTAAGTTGATTGAACCGAATGATTTTGACAAGCTCAAGAAATACCTTGAAGGACATCCAGTCAGGAGTGAAGACCGAAAAGCCTATCCCGGCTTTGATTTCAACCGACGACCAGACAAACGCCTCGATCATCGCCATCACCTGATTGATGCCATCACGTTGGCGCTCACCTCTCGCGGACTATTCCAACAAATGGCGAAGAGCTACAAAGCTGCTGCCGAGAAGATGCAGGCACATTCAGCAGAAACACAGGAAGAGCGTGAATACCGCATGAAAAACGAAACCCGGTTACGTCTTGAAGTTCCAGAGCCACCTTTGCGCAGCGTGCGTGCCGCCGCACTGGAAGCCGTACGCGAATGCATAATAACCATCAAACCGGATCGATATCCCGATGGTGCACTATTCAAGGATACCGCCTACGGAGTAGCGCAGCGGGAAGGTGAGGACAGATTGCGTCTTGCGCTACGCCAGACAGTAGCCGGATTAGGAAAGGCACGCGGAAAAACCAAATTGGAAACCGCGCGTAAAGCTATTGCTTCCATCATTAGCGAAGATGTGCGACGCATAGTCGGCGATACGTTCGAAGACCGCATTGCAAACGGAATGGATGCCGGGGCCGCCCTAACAGATCCAATCCGGCATCCACTCTACAACACACCCATACACAAGGTTCGTTGCTTTGAAAACTATGCCGAAGATGCACAGACAATTGGGTTCACTAGCCGCAACGGCGAACATCGCAAATACCTTGTTAATGCTGGCTATGCCTATTTGGAACTTTATTCAGATGGCTCACGAGAGCCACAGCTTGTAAAAATTCGTGACGCCATGCGTGGCAAGGGAAAATCCACACCTCAAAATGCAATACGGATTTTCAAAGGTGATGTTGTCAAAGATTCCAAAGATAATAAATTTTATCGAATAGGCTACTTCATGTCCAAAGGTGCTATTGCTGTTATACCAATTTTCGACCCACGCTCGTTCGACAAGATTTCAGAGAGGGGCGCAGGGAAGAAGAAAATAGCATTTACTCAGGCTGCAAAACGATTATCACTGGTTAGCGATGTCTGAACAGCGCGTTCTCGTCATCGAAAACCCCGCCCACCTGCGCATAGATACAGGGCGGCTGAAAATTGAGCGGGACGGTTTCGATCATGCGTTCGTCTCGCCCAAAGATGTAGCCGTGCTTTGCCTAGAACACCACACTACCACCCTCTCAGTCGCCGTATTACGCGCACTCGCCGAAGCCAGGGCAGCAGTAATAGTCACCGATGTGCGACACATGCCATGCGCCATGCAAATTCCACTCGCCGCTACAGGCCTAGATGCGGGCAGACTGCGCCAGCAAATTGCATTGGATAGCAGCGAGAGGCGCGGAGAGTTATGGCGGCAGCTGGTTTCAGCCAAGCTGACCATGCAGGCTCACGCCTTGCGCGGACTAAAACGCAACGGGGCGTTACGTCTTGAACGGCTCGCAACACAAGTACAACATGCTGACAAGAGCAACGCGGAAGGCCAAGGTGCAAAACACTATTGGAATAACCTGTTTCCTGAAACATTCAAACGCAGAAAGGTAGGCGCGGAAGACCCGCTGAACATTCGTCTCAACTATGGCTACGCCGTACTACGCGCCATGATTTCTCGCTCGCTAGTCTCTGCCGGACTCAATGGCACATTGGGCTTGGGACATTGCAACGCGGGCAATGCGTTCAACTTGGCGGATGACTTCATCGAACCGTATCGTTTTTTGGTGGATGCCCATCTGGCCGATGATGCCGACACTTGGAGCAAAGCGCCGAAATTCGACAGCCGCGCCAAGCGCTTTTTGCTCGGGTTCGTCGAGCGCCCAGTAAGGTTAGCTGGGCAAGACATGCGGCTGCACGCCGCGATTGATGCAAGCATTGCCAGCTTCGTGCGCATTCTTGAGGGCAAAGGCAAGAAGCTGGCGCTGCCTGAAGGTCTGGTTATGGATGAGGACGACGAAGCATGGCGGTCAACGGATGGCGCGTGATGTGGGTGATCGCGGTTTATGATTGCCCAATGATAGAACGCGAGGAACGGCGCGATTACACGCTGTTCCGCAAAAGCCTGCTGCAAGAAAATTTCTTCCAGTTACAAAATTCGCTTTATGTGCGCCACTTCCCCACAATGGCGGTAGCTGAAGCCACGATACAGCGCATCCGAACAGGTATCCCAGCAGGCGCACAGGTAGCCTTTTTCCTCGTAACCGATAAGCAATATGGGATGACCCGTGAGTTTTTGGGACCGAAACCCACAAGAAAAAAGCCCAACCAGCCGGAGCAAGTTGAGCTTTTTTAAGACTACTTCGCAATCAAAACAACAGACTGCGTGCGACCTAGTGTATCAAGTATTCCGATGGTGGGGTGTCGGAACATATCAAACACCTGAATTAATCAGTTTTACTAGTGTATCAAGTATTCCGATGGTGGGGTGTCGGAACTATGACATTGCAATACAAAAAGTAAAACTGAGTGTATCAAGTATTCCGATGGTGGGGTGTCGGAACATTTTGGTTGCTCCTTGTTATTCCCGCCCGAGTGTATCAAGTATTCCGATGGTGGGGTGTCGGAACTTGAAGTGTAGCAATACCATTCGACTTCTTAGAGTGTATCAAGTATTCCGATGGTGGGGTGTCGGAACGCCCGATGATGCAGTTAACAGACAACATACAGTGTATCAAGTATTCCGATGGTGGGGTGTCGGAACTGAATATCTTTCTGCTGCATATCCTGCGCTAGTGTATCAAGTATTCCGATGGTGGGGTGTCGGAACCGATCACATGAACACCGAAGCCACGACCCAAGTGTATCAAGTATTCCGATGGTGGGGTGTCGGAACCAGGGGGCGGCTCTATGGTTCGTGGGGCTTAGTGTATCAAGTATTCCGATGGTGGGGTGTCGGAACTATTCGATTGTCTGGCATCCAAGAGGTGTTAGTGTATCAAGTATTCCGATGGTGGGGTGTCGGAACGTGGAAATCGACGGCAAAGAATACGCCCCAGAGTGTATCAAGTATTCCGATGGTGGGGTGTCGGAACCTTGCATATCTTCGCCTTTTTCATAAAATAAGTGTATCAAGTATTCCGATGGTGGGGTGTCGGAACCCTAAATACGCGCCATTGAGCGGCGCAACTAGTGTATCAAGTATTCCGATGGTGGGGTGTCGGAACTGAGGAGACGAAAATTGAAAACTACTGCTTAGTGTATCAAGTATTCCGATGGTGGGGTGTCGGAACCTGTTTATTGCATGAGTTGTGTCTTTTCCAAGTGTATCAAGTATTCCGATGGTGGGGTGTCGGAACTGAGGAGACAAAATTGAAAACTACTGCTTAAGTGTATCAAGTATTCCGATGGTGGGGTGTCGGAACTTAAAAGAAGATGGGGCGGCGCGCATGACGAGTGTATCAAGTATTCCGATGGTGGGGTGTCGGAACCTGCTGCTGGTGACTGGTCAGCTTGCTTGCAGTGTATCAAGTATTCCGATGGTGGGGTGTCGGAACGATCAAGTATCTCGACAGTGACGGCGTTCAAGTGTATCAAGTATTCCGATGGTGGGGTGTCGGAACAACCGGCCTGATCGTAATCCTGCTGATTCTAGTGTATCAAGTATTCCGATGGTGGGGTGTCGGAACAGTAGCATCAGTCTGAATCGGGGGCATAGTAGTGTATCAAGTATTCCGATGGTGGGGTGTCGGAACGTACACACACAGAGTATATCTCCGGACAGGAGTGTATCAAGTATTCCGATGGTGGGGTGTCGGAACGGCTGGGCATCGCTGGATTGCCTGCTGATTAGTGTATCAAGTATTCCGATGGTGGGGTGTCGGAACGCATACCCGCTGACAGATATTTGTGCAGCAAGTGTATCAAGTATTCCGATGGTGGGGTGTCGGAACACGGTGGAGATTCCTGCGGATGGCGGCAAGAGTGTATCAAGTATTCCGATGGTGGGGTGTCGGAACGGTGATTCTATCGGTTAGGTTCATTCGGTAAGTGTATCAAGTATTCCGATGGTGGGGTGTCGGAACTACCTCTCCAACAGGTACATACTTCCCATTAGTGTATCAAGTATTCCGATGGTGGGGTGTCGGAACCCACCATGTGGTCCAATACTGTGTAGTGGAAGTGTATCAAGTATTCCGATGGTGGGGTGTCGGAACCTGTCCCCTTGCTGTGGCACTAGCTAACTCAGTGTATCAAGTATTCCGATGGTGGGGTGTCGGAACGGAATCGAATCCATGGCGGCAGGGTCGGCTAGTGTATCAAGTATTCCGATGGTGGGGTGTCGGAACGTAGGATGGGTGTGTGCGTCTGCATTGTTCAGTGTATCAAGTATTCCGATGGTGGGGTGTCGGAACAGAATTTTGCAAACTGTTTTCAGAACATTAAGTGTATCAAGTATTCCGATGGTGGGGTGTCGGAACCCTCGGTTGGTATGGGGTCGCACATTCCTTAGTGTATCAAGTATTCCGATGGTGGGGTGTCGGAACTAGACGCTGAAATTAGATACCCCACAAAGGGGGCATCATTTCAACGTCGCGCTCTGCTCAGCTTAGTAAAATCGGTGGGTAATATGCATTTTAGTTTGACGTCAGCTTTATGCAGTTTGCTTCATCGACCAAAACTGGCATACAGCGTAGGTTATAGAAGTGCGCGTTATGTCTGCTGTTCCGCGCATAGCGGAAACTTCAAGAGGAAGTCACCAACTTCCGCACCGAAGCGCGGAAACTCAAACTAAACTATTCCACGGACCGCTCCGGGCCGTTACCCCCTACTCACCCCCCAAACTTCATCACCCCACCCACACAGTCCACTTTGATCGTGTCTTTCGCGGCGAACTTGCCTTCTAGTATCTGTTTGGCGAGCGGGTTTTCCAGTTGTGCTTGGATCGCGCGCTTGAGCGGACGTGCGCCGTACACGGGGTCGAATCCGGCGTTGGCGATCTCGGCCAGTGCGGCGTCGCTGACGTCGAGTTTCATCTCCATCGCGGCGAGGCGTTTTTCCAGATACTGTAGCTGGATGTGGGCGATGGATTTGATGTGCTTTTCGTCCAACGCGTGGAACACCACGACTTCGTCGATGCGGTTGATGAACTTAGGGCGGAACTGAGCAATTTAAGGGATCAGCCCCCTTTAATTAGGCACTTTAATTCAGGCGGTCGCCACCATGTCATGTTGTGCGCAGATGTCCATATCCACCATCAGTCGGTGGATAGCGACTTCCGGTATTTTGGATTTACCCGCACCTTGCTTTAGCCGCACAAAACCTAGCCCTTCAAGTTTGCTTAATGTGCGGCTAACGTTGGATTCTGCACGTTTGACCAGTCGTGCCAACTCTGCGACGGATGCTGGCTTTTGCTTATCGATGGTTGCGAGTAAGGTGCGGTTTTCAGGTGTAAGCAGCCGAATCACAGCCTCTACAGATTCGAATGAAGTTTGCGCAACATTGGCAGGAACTTTTAGTTCACCGCGTGCGACGCCCAACATTTCTTTCTTTAGGCTTTTCATGGATTGGATTTTCATAATCATGTCTCCTTCTCATCTACAACCTCGGTTGATATACCCAGCGATTCGCATTGCTTCTCAACTTCGGTAAAAAAATCTTCAATCAACTGCTCAACTGAAATGAAGGTATATGGGCGACCTTCATCATTAATCGTTCTATGCCAGTGATCAGCTTCTGGCTTGGCTTTAACAAATGATCCGCCTTTGTGTGGTACGGGATGCGCATTGTCGAACCCAAGCAGCCTAGTTCCTTCAGGATCATGAAAAGTGAAAGAGTAGGCGATACCATGTGGCACTTGGGCTGACTGCTCAATCAGTCTGATTTCGAACTTTAAAAAATGACCACTGACAAAAAAGTGCCGTCTCCCATCGTAATCAAGCAACCATTCCAAGGTGTGTTCTGGCGTTTCCATGCTCTCATCCTATCCCCATAGGATATGATAGTCAATCCTACCGAGGCGAGGAACAATCAGAGACACCTCCTCAATTTATTGTAGAAACAAAAAATCCCGGAATCACCGGGCTTTTCCTTTACATCCTTCGACAAGCTGATGAGCCCCCTAGCCATTCGACTAAGCTGTCAAAAAACGACAGCAAAGTCGCTGGTTATCAGGACGAACGGTAATTATCACCCCCCAAACTTCATCACCCCACCCACACAATCCACTTTGATCGTGTCTTTCGCGGCGAACTTGCCTTCTAGTATCTGTTTGGCGAGCGGGTTTTCCAGTTGTGCTTGGATCGCGCGCTTGAGCGGACGTGCGCCGTACACGGGGTCGAATCCGGCGTTGGCGATCTCAGCCAGTGCGGCGTCGCTGACATCTAGCTTCATCTCCATCGCGGCGAGGCGTTTTTCCAAATACTGTAGCTGGATGTGGGCGATGGATTTGATGTGTTTTTCGTCCAACGCGTGGAACACGACGACTTCATCAATGCGGTTGATGAATTCGGGACGGAATTGTGTCTTGACTTCGGCCATCACGGCCAGTTTGATGACTTGATAGTCGTCGCCTTCCATCTGCTGGATCATGTTGCTGCCCAGGTTGGAGGTCATCACGATGACGGTGTTTTTGAAGTCCACTGTGCGCCCTTGCCCGTCGGTCATGCGGCCGTCATCCAGTGCTTGTAGCAATACGTTGAATACGTCGGGATGGGCTTTTTCCACTTCATCCAGCAGGATGACGCTGTAGGGCTTGCGGCGCACGGCTTCGGTCAGCCCGCCGCCTTCTTCATAGCCGACATAGCCGGGGGGCGCGCCGATCAGGCGGGCGACGGCGTGTTTTTCCATGTATTCGCTCATGTCGATGCGGATGAGGTGCTCTTCGGAGTCGAACATGAATCCGGCCAGTGCTTTGCATAGCTCGGTCTTGCCCACGCCGGTGGGACCGAGGAACAGGAAGGAGCCATAGGGACGATTCGGGTCGCTCAAGCCGGAACGTGAACGGCGAATCGCGTCAGACACCAGACGCACGGCTTCGTCCTGCCCGACCACGCGCTCGTGCAGCTTGTCTTCCATCTTGAGCAGTTTGTCGCGCTCGCCGGTCATCATCTTGGCGACGGGGATGCCGGTTGCACGGCTGACCACTTCGGCGATTTCTTCTGTGCCGACTTGGGTGCGCAGCAGCTTGTTCTTTTTGCCTTCACCCTCTTCTTCACGTTGCGCTGCTTCTTTCAATTTTTCTTCTAGTTGGGGCAGCTTTTCGTATTGCAGCTCGGCGACTTTTTCTAGTTTGCCATCGCGTTGCAGTGCAGCCATTTCGGCTTTGATGCGGTCGATTTCTTCTTTGAGGTTGGCGGTGCCTTGCGCTGCGCCTTTTTCAGATTTCCAGATTTCTTCCAGGTCGGCGTATTCGCGTGAGAGTTGTTTGATCTCGTCATCAATCAGTGCTTTGCGCTTTTTAGAGGCTTCGTCTTTTTCACGCTTCACGGCTTCGCGCTCGATCTTGAGTTGGATCAAGCGACGCTCGAGTTTGTCCATCACTTCGGGCTTGGAGTCGATCTCCATCTTCACCCGCGCAGCCGCTTCGTCGATCAGGTCGATGGCTTTATCGGGCAAAAAGCGGTCGGTGATGTAGCGGTTGGATAGCTCTGCCGCAGCGACGATTGCCGGGTCGGTGATGTCTACGCCGTGATGCAGTTCGTAGCGTTCCTGCAAGCCACGCAGGATGGCGATGGTGGATTCGACAGTGGGTTCGTCCACCAGCACTTTTTGAAAGCGACGCTCCAGCGCGGCATCTTTTTCAACGTATTTGCGATATTCATCCAGTGTGGTCGCACCCACGCAATGCAGCTCACCACGCGCCAGCGCAGGCTTGAGCATGTTGCCGGCATCCATCGCGCCCTCGGCCTTGCCCGCGCCGACCATGGTGTGCAGCTCGTCGATGAATACGATGGTCTGGCCTTCGTCCTGTGCCAGTTCTTTCAACACGGCTTTGAGGCGTTCTTCGAATTCACCACGATATTTTGCACCCGCCAATAGCGCCGCCATATCCAGCGACAGCACTTTTTTATTCTTCAGCGATTCGGGCACTTCACCATTCACGATGCGCTGCGCGAGGCCTTCGACGATGGCGGTCTTACCCACGCCGGGTTCGCCGATCAATACCGGATTATTCTTGGTGCGGCGTTGCAACACTTGAATGGCACGGCGGATCTCGTCGTCACGCCCGATCACCGGGTCGAGCTTGCCATCGCGGGCGCGCCCGGTGAGGTCCAGTGTGAATTTCTTCAATGCTTCACGTTGACCTTCTGCCTCTTGTGAGCCGACCGATTCACCGCCGCGCACTGTGTTGATGGCCTGCTCCAACGGCGCACGCGATACACCGTGCTGCTTAAGCAGGCGTCCGGTCTCACCCTTATCACTGGTGAGTGCCAGCAAAAACATCTCACTGGCGATGAACTGATCGCCACGCTTTTGTGCTTCTTTGTCGGTAAGGTTGAGCAGGTTGGACAGATCGCGCCCGGCCATCACCTCGCCGCCGTGGCCTTCAACCTTGGGCAAGCGTGACACCGCATCGGTCATCGCGGTCTTGAGTGCATTGATGTTGCCACCCGCACGCGACAGCAACGAACCTGCACCACTGTCGTTATCGTTAAGCATGGCGAGCAGCAGATGTTGCGGCTCGATGAATTGGTTATCTGCCCCTACGGCTAAACTCTGTGCATCGGATAGTGCTTGTTGCAGCTTGGTGGTAAATTTGTCAAAACGCATGACATCTCCTAAGCAATATTTATCTATAAGATAAATGGGGTTACTCAGGAATAATTCAAGTTTGAATTGGTCAATTCCGACCAATAACCGACCATTTTTTGATGATTATTTACCATTTAAGCAGCTTTTTACCCAGCCAAAGCGCCAGCATCGCAAGCACCATTATCGGTAAGTAATGCCACTCGATGACGTGGATGATGGAGTCGTTCTGCTCATGCAGACGTTCCCATATTGCACCTGTGCTGAAGGCAAACAGCACTGCGATGCTGCTGGTCAAACGTAGATGAGTGCTGGCAAGTTTGCGCAATGCATAAAAAGTCGCAACAAAAGGCGGTAACGAAAACAATGCGATACTCAACGTGCATGCCAAACTATGCATAGGCAATGGGGTTGACGGTGAATCAGCACGCCACGCAAAAAGTATCATCAGGACGAACACCCCCCCCACCCATAATGGCCCGTAAGCCATATGGCGTTTCTGATGCATATCCGGAAAAGAAAGTACTGCGGCAGCAATTGCTGCAGTGATGAACAGAACAAACAGCAACACGAGTTCGGCAACAAACCATGGGTTTTGCAAAGCGTTTGCCAGATCGGGACGAAAACCGGAAATCGCAAAAGATACAATAAGATAGGAAGATGCAATCGCCAGCCATTTCACGCTGAGTATGTAGGGGTGCGGCGCAGGTTTTACCGGTGCGGCATCTTTACTTAATGTTGCAACTAATTGTTCGATATTACCCATTAACGTTCCAACTTTTCTCTTAATACTTTGTATGCGCGATGCGCTGCCACTTTTACTGCTGATTCATTCATGCCGATTTTTTCGGCAACTTCTTTGGCTGTATAGCCCTCTTGATGCATCATCCGCAAGATGGTGGCTTGCTTCTCGGGAAGTTTGTCCACCGCTCCACTGATAGCTTCGTATGAAAACTCACTTTCGGTTACATTATCCGACAATATATTTTCAAACTCGTCGATATCCTCTGCGTCTTGCAGATTGTTTGCATAGTGAGACCTTAGGTGATCCTGAAGACGGAACTTGGCGATGGCATATGCCCAGGGTTTGTATGGCCGGGTTCCATCATATGTGTGACGCGCCTTGTGGATGGAGATCAAGATCTCCTGCAATACGTCATCCACTTCATTCCCTGAAAACAAGCGATTCACAAGATAGGGTCGCAGCATACGTGACGTCTCATTGAGCAACGTGGCATATGCCTGAGCATCGCCTTCCAATGCCTGTCGCATCAGTGCTGAATAATCGACGCTATTGTCTGCCACCCGCATTCCTTATGTTTACGTACGGGTGAATATTAACCTGTCACAAGCAACTATCGCAGCCCTTATTTAAAACGCTTTTCCAGCCAGCCATCCAGCGACCACTTGCTCATGCCATGTAGCATCAACACTGCCAGTAACAAACCCCAGTAGATATGCTGATTAATGCCTGCTTCGCTCAACTCGTGGGAGTATGAATACACTGCCACCCCATTGAGTATGAACAAGCCCAGAGCGGCAAAACGCCCGAATAAGCCGAACACCAGCAATACCGGCAACAGCAACTCGGCACCGGTAGCGAGATATGCGGCTAATTCCGGCGACAACAAGGGCACGCGATATTCTTCGTTAAACAAATACAGCGTGCTGTCCCAGGTTTTGATCTTGGTTAGCCCTGATTTGAAGAACACATTTGCGAGGTAAACTCTCAGACCGATATCCAAAAGGGGTACAGCGCATGCCAGCCAGTTACTTGACCGATAATAGAATCCCATCGTTTTGACGATCATGTTCATTTTTGCTCCCCTTGTGAAATGTTGAAGTCGATCAATACGCCCAATGAGAGCCAATGTCGCAACGTGGTTGCCAGATCAAAATCTGGATAAATCGCCAACGTTGCCTCGGTTGCCTCACCCATTAAGATGCCTTGTTGTAGTTGAGCAAGCCAGTGTAGGCTGCCTGCTTCGATGCTGATGATTTCGGTTGTCAGCCCGTTACGGAACACCAGCAGGCTTTCACCACCGCTATCCATGTCGATATTGAATTGTTCAGATGCACCTTGCTGATGGGCCTGCCAGATAGCTGATGCGGGATGCTCCGTCACCAACAGCGTGCAACTGGGATGTAATTGCCAGCGAAGTGCTGCATATGACGCTGGCGCGAGTGTTGCCAGCCGGTCAACATCAAATTCCGGTGCATCGTCGGCTAGGTAGGCATGCTGATACGCCCATTCCAAACTAGCCATGTCCGGCAGATAGGTGAGTTGTCTGGTCGGCCCGAAGTGCACGAGGAATTCCGCCAGTTCACTGCCGTAATGATAAAGATTGCCGCTGCGCGAAGGATGACTCTCGATGAATTTTTTTGCCATCATGCGGAAGAAATCATCGCCAACCAACTGGCGTATCACCGGATAGACCCCGGCAAGCGTATCGTGCAAGTTGCCGCGATAGTTATTGCGATAAACCTCGATACCGCGTTCCGTCGGATAATGTGTGTGTGCCAATGCTCCTGAGGGCATATCGGCTCCGGTACGGATGGCGGCAGAGAATTCTTTAAGCGTTTCGCTCCAATAGGTCATAGCGCATCCATTCTTTGCTGCGCTTTGACTGCTTCACCTTGCAGTATAGCCAACTCAGGAATATCCACATCCCATTCGATTAGCGTCGGACGCTTGCCGACATGATGTAACGCTGCATCGTACAGACGCCATACTTCATCCAACACCGGTGCGCTGTGAGTATCGACCAGACAACCATCCATCATGCTAGGGCCGGCTAGGTGATACTCACCCACGGCCTCAGCCGGAATACCATGAATAAACGCTTCAGCATCTACCCCTAGGTTGACTGTATTCACATACAAATTATTCACGTCGAACAAGATACCGCAGCCAGTACGGGCGACCAGTTCGGACAAAAATTCTTCTTCAAGCATCTCGCTGCTGTTGAAAGCCACGTAATAGGAAAGGTTCTCGATAAGTATCTTGCGCCCCAATGTGTCTTGTACCTTTTGCACTCGCTCGGCAACGTGAGTCAGCGCATCCTTTGTATAAGGGAATGGCAATAAATCGTTGATCGCCTTGCCGCCTACCGTGTTCCAGCACAAGTGCTCAGAAACACTGGCGGGATTGATGGTGTCGCATAATCGCTGCAATTTGCTCAGATGTCCTGCATCCAACGGATCAGGCGAAGCCAATCCCATACCGACACCGTGCAAACTGACCGGATATTGCTGCGCTACCTCCTGCAGGGTGCGCAAAGCGGCACCGCCGCCAAAAAAATTCTCGCTGTGGACTTCTACCCAACCCAGATCAGGTCTAAACTCCAGCACCTCACCGTAGTGAGGAGCCCGCAAACCTATACCCGCCCTTTCAAGTAGCACTTGATCAGCTAACACAGGGGCAGGTAAACCTGTTGTTTGAAAAACAGGGGGCTTGCGGGTATACCCATTACTACATCATGCCTTTAGAAGCTTTTTTGCTGCCATTGGCAATCTTGTCACATGTGCCCTTAGGTACTGCAACGAAATCGGCAGGGTCACCATCCTTTGTGGCTTGTCCTGCGCATGAATGTCCAGCAAGCTTACCGCCGCAATCATTCTGGCCCGCTTTGGCGATGCCGTAGCACTTTTCCATGTCCTTACCTGCCGCCATTGCATTGCCGCTCATCAAACCTACTACCAGCAGGCTACCGATGGCCGCTGAGAGGATTCCTTGTGTATTGTTCATGATCGTTCCTTTTCTATTATTTAATGAAAGGAGAGTGCGTCTCCACATACTGATTCGGGGAGATGGCCGAAAAGGTTACATCAAAGAAAATAGCCGTTGGGAAGCAGGATGATGGGCCTAGAAACGGCCAATCATAAAAGTACAAATTATGTGATTTCATATACTTATCGCATGGATGCCGGTCGAATCCGGTCGGTACAATTTAGATTCAGGCTTAGACTGGATCCGGTCCTGTTTTACATCGTAATAGATCATTTTTTGTGTGAATTTATTCATCAGGCATAACACCGGATCATGCTTCACATTCTTGAATTGGGTGTAAATATGCTCCCAGCCGTTTTTCAGCACTGCCAATTTGCTCATATATATCCTTTCCGCTTGAAGTTGATATTGACGTGACCGGGAAGGATGATTGGCGAAAGTCAGGCTATGTGCAATCGCCATACATTTCCTTTCACATTTACATTTTCGATTAATCCTGTCATCATAATTTATGATATTAGAGAGAGATAAAGCATGTTGAAATACCTACCCTTAATTCTATTAAGTACCCTATTTTCAGCCATCGGCTCATCAATTAGCTACGCCAGTGGCGAAGTTAATGTTTACTCCGCTCGTAAAGAAGCACTGATAAAACCCTTGCTTGACAATTTCAGCAACGATACTGGCGTGAAAGTTAATTTAGTTACAGGTAAAGCCGATGCACTTTTGAGTCGCATCAAACACGAAGGTCGCAACACCCCTGCTGATTTATTTATTACCACTGATTCCGGTCGCTTACACCGCGCTAAGCAAGCTGGCGTTTTACAAGCGATTCAAGACACGCAAATTGAACAAACAATACCCGGCCATCTGCGCGATCCGGAAGGCTATTGGTTTGGACTATCACAACGCTCTCGCGTTATTTTTTATGCGAAAGACCGCGTCAAACCAAGCGAACTCAGCAGCTATGAAGATTTGGCTGATCCAAAGTGGAAAAAGCGTATCTGCATTCGTTCTTCGAATAATATTTACAACCAGTCTTTGGTTGCGTCAATGATTGCCAGTAATGGTGAAAAAGCTACTGAAAAATGGGCTAAAGGATTAGTCGATAACTTCGCGCGTCGCCCCAAAGGTGGAGACCGTGACCAGATTAAAGCAGTCGCCGCAGGACAATGCGATATCGCAGTAGCTAATACCTATTATTACGGCAAAATGCTCACCAGCAAAAAAGATGCTACGCAGCGGGCTGCAGCTAATAAAGTAGCAGTCTTCTGGCCCAATCAAAATGACCGTGGCACGCACGTAAATATTAGCGGCGCTGCCATTACTGCTGCCAGCAAAAACAAAACCAATGCGATTAAATTACTGCAATATTTAGTCAGTGATGAAGCGCAGCAATGGTATGCCAAAGTTAACTTCGAATACCCTGTAGTAGATAAGGTTAATGCCAGTCAATTATTGCAAAGCTGGGGAAATTTTAAAGCCGATACAATTAACTTATCCAAGCTGGGGAGTAATAATGCGGCTGCCGTAAAGCTGATGGATCGCGCTGGTTGGCGCTAGTGCTGTACTGTTTTGGCTAACCTGAATGCACCACCCCGCTCTTTAACCGACTCTTGGCTTTCAAGAGCCGTTTTTGCTAATGGCTGGCAATTAAGTAGCATACTTATCGCTGTTGTTTTAGGGATACCGATTTTCAGTGTACTGAGTTCAATTTTTGAGCCCAGTAGCGACACTTGGCAACACTTGAGCGAGACCCTCTTAAACGACTACATTATCAATTCTCTGATACTCGCCGCTGGAGTGAGTGTAGGCACATTTTTGATTGGCGTGAATACGGCCTGGCTTACCTCAGTTTGCGTATTTCCAGGTAGACGTATTTTCGAATGGGCCTTACTGCTGCCAATGGCCATGCCAGCTTATATTATTGCCTACACCTACACAGGTTTTTTGGATTTTGCCGGTCCGATTCAAACTACACTACGTGAAGCCATGGGCTGGGGTTATGGCGATTACTGGTTTCCGGACATACGTAGTATTGAAGGCGCGATCGTCATGTTTTCCCTGGTGTTATACCCATACGTTTATTTACTATCACGGGCGGCATTTTTAGAACAATCAGTTTGCGTATTGGAAGTCGGCCGCACACTGGGTTGTAGTATTTGGCGTAGTTTTTTCACTATCGCACTACCGCTCGCTCGCCCAGCTATTATTGCGGGTGTATCGCTGGCAATAATGGAAACTTTAGCCGATTACGGCACGGTGAAATATTTTGGGGTCGATACTTTTACCACCGGTATTTTCAGAACCTGGTTTGGCTTAGACGACCATTCCGCCGCTGCTCAGTTAGCCAGTATGCTTTTAGGTTTTGTGTTTCTTTTGGTTCTACTTGAACGCTGGTCACGCAGTAAAGCACAATATCACCACACCACGGGAAAATACAAACAACTCCCCCAATACAAATTAGCCGGACTACGTGGCTGGATTGCGTTTGCCATGTGCTTATTACCATTGCTTCTTGGTTTTATCCTGCCATCGCTACAATTAGGCCAATGGGCATGGCAAACCCATGAAGAAATGTTGAATAGCAATTTCATTACACTGACTTTAAACAGTTTATTATTGGCTGCTGGCGCATCAATAATCGCATTAATTATTGCGCTCTATTTGGGTTACGGAACACGAATTTACAAAGGCATAATTATGTCGAGCGTGCAGCGCATAAGCAGCATGGGTTACGCCATACCCGGTACTGTTATTGCGATTGGCGTTATCATTCCTTTCGCCGCGATAGACAATCATGTAGATAGCTGGTTACGCCAACATTGGGATATTTCAAGCGGCTTGTTGCTTAGCGGTACGGTGTTCGCATTATTGTTTGCCTATACCGTACGGTTTTTATCCGTATCCATTCAAACCGTAGAAGCCGCACTCGGCAAAGTGCGCCCATCCATGGATGACGCGGCACGATCACTCGGTCGAAAACCACTACAAGTTCTCAGAGAAGTGCACTTACCCATAATGAAAGGCAGTCTTTTAACCGCCTTATTACTGGTTTACGTGGACGTATTAAAAGAGCTGCCCGCAACGCTGATATTACGCCCATTTAATTTTAATACACTGGCTGTACGCGCATTCGAACTGGCATCCGATGAACGTCTTGCTGATAGTGCTTCAGCCGCACTGATGATCGTCGCAGCAGGTATAATCCCGGTCATTATGTTGAGCCGAAGTATTAATCGCTCTCGACCAGGAAGCCAGCGCAACAATGACAGCACTACTTGAAGTTCAGAAAATCAGTCTTCTTTACGATAAAACGCAGGCCGTTAATGCTGTCAGTTTTTCGCTCAATGAAGGTGAAATAGGCTGTTTATTAGGACCTAGCGGATGTGGCAAAACCACGTTATTGCGCAGCATTGCAGGATTCGAAATACCCTCAGAAGGCCGAATTTTATTAAATGGCGAAGAAGTCAGCCGCAAAGGTTGGGGCTTGCCACCGGAACGCCGCAACATCGGCATGGTATTTCAGGATTTCGCCCTGTTTCCTAATTTAAATGTTGAACAAAATATCGCTTTCGGACTGCGTAGAATGCCGCGTAGTTATAGCAAAAGTCGTATCGAACAGTTACTCGAAATGATTGAATTGAGCGACTCGGCAAAAAAATATCCGCATCAATTATCAGGCGGTCAACAACAACGAATCGCCTTAGCCCGCGCCATGGCGCCGCGACCAGAAATTTTGTTGCTGGATGAACCCTTTTCATCCATGGATATAGAACTGCGAGAACAACTGGCACGGGATGTACGCAAACTCTTACGCTTGGAAGGCATGAGCGCTATTTTAGTCACCCACGATCAATATGAAGCCTTCGCTATGGCTGACCAAATAGGTGTAATGAACAAGGGCGAAATTCAACAATGGGATTCCAGCTACAATCTATATCACCAACCCAAAAACCGTTTTGTCGCGGACTTTATCGGGCAAGGCGTTATCTTGGAAGGCACTGTAAATTCACCACAAGAAGTCGATACAGAATTAGGTTTAATTGTGGGCTCTGTACCCGATGGATATAAGCAGGGTTGCCCTGTAGACATACTGGTACGCCCTGATGATATTCTGCACGATGATGATGCCAATGAATTTGCTGAAGTCATCGACAAAGCATTTCGTGGTGCAGAATTTTTATACACCTTAAAAATGCCCAGTGGATCGAAAGTTTTGTGCTTAACACCAAGTCACCACGATCATGCAATTGGTGAAAAAATTGGTGTTAAACTCGACATTGATCATTTAGTGATTTTTAAACGTCACTCAAAATTTCAGGTCGAATAATCTCGTATTAAAGCATTTCTCTATCAGCAACAACGTGTTGGGTATCGTTATATTTATCGTAGGCAACTATAACGCTGTAGCAAACTGCACGAGTAATTGCTTGTCTTGACCGCCTCCCTAAGTATCGGCCTGAGAAAATTCGACTTCATAGCTGGATTCCCGCCTACGCGGGATAACCAGCGACTTGGCGAGTGTTGTTTAATCGCTGAGTCAAATGGTTAGTAGCTCCATCAATGACAACTTATTCAGACCTTATCACATGGATACCGGTCGCATCCGGTCGGTACAATTTCGATTCAGGCTTAGATAGTATCCGGTCCAGTTTTACATCGTAATAGATCATTTTTTGTGTGAATTTATTCATCAGGCATAACACCGGATCATGCTTCACATTCTTGAATTGAGTATAAATATGCTCCCAGTCGTTTTTCAACACTGACAATTTACTCATAAATTTCCTTTCCGCTTGATTTGATTATGACGTAACCGGGCAGAATGATTGGCTATTGCTCAGCTATGTGCAATAGCCATACATTACCTTTGTCAATTTGAAGACAGCAGGCGGAAACTAAGGTCTAAACGGTATGTTTCAAGCGACGAACGGAATAGACAAAATGGACTTCGTAAGGCTTGCAAGGCGTCGATTCAGGTTTGGCGCAGTGTGATTGAGATTATTCGCAACTAATTTCAATTTTTGAAGCAAGAATACTATTGCGTAACCTCTCTTGCGACCCTGAAACCGTAGGAATAACTACGGAGTCCCGGAACAAAACTGAGGCTCTCACTAGGGCGTAATAGCTTTTTGTCGTACAACCAACCGCCGCCCTTGAGCTTGCGAGTCAAGCAATCTTCTGTGCCGCAACTATCCGTCCACTCCCAGATATTGCCGCTCATGTCATGTATGCCAAACGCATTTCCCTGCTTCTCGCCCACGGGATGGGTTTGGTCTTTACTATTCTCTTCAAACCAAGCCACTTTGGTGAGTTTGTTGTCACCACAATATTTGGTCTTCTCCCCCGCAAAACAGGCATACTCCCACTCTTCTTCATCGGGAAGTCGGTAGATCTCACCTGTTTTTTCGGATATCCATTGAATATAGTTTTGAATATCATCCCAACTCACATAGATCACGGGCCGGGTTCCACGCCCCCATGCTTCCGCCCTTTTTCTCACCGGGGGTTGTTCACACACACCATCAGTTACACAGGCATCCCATTCGTCGAAAGTGACTTCGTATTTGCCGATAGCGTAATTTTTATCCGGAATCGCCACCATCTCCGGGCAATCGTCACAATCATGAAACGTCTCCGGCACTTGATCAACCGCCACAGCATGAGCCGCCACACATAAAGTGAGCATGGACAGCCATTTCCAATATCCTAGGTTTACAGTTTTCATATATGTCTTCCCCTAAAACTTACTGGCGGCAGATCGGCTTACCGATAGCTTTTGATATATTAGGAATTAAATGATGTGACATCCAACAGAATTACGTGTGAATCACATATTCGCATCATGAAATAATAATACCTTCACTTGAAAACGCTTTGAGGTTAATCAAGTGCGAATCATGACGCTGCCAACGATTGCTTGGCAGTGTGAAAGTGATGCTGGATGCTTAAGCCCAATTTCTATTGAGTCTAGCTTACATTTAGCACCAATATATCTCGCAACGATCAGCTCATCATTCCTGTTAATTCCGCCTAATCCAGCCATTAGCACTAAATGACACACTCATGTAAGTCACAAACGCCAGCCCCAATATTCAAGAAAACCTGAGAAATCCCGCATATCAGATGCTTTTCGTGCCCAAGGTTTGATGCTGGTATAAAAGATTGGCGCATCGTCACCCGCTGTACCGTAGCGTTTATCGACCCCAATGCGGTAGTCAAATGACCACCAACTCATCAACAGCAATTCGAGCGGCTTATATGAGTCACGAACATAACCATGACGCGAACCTGATGACTCAAACATTGATACCGTTTCATTGTTATCTGGCATCTTCAATCTATCAAGGGTGTTCATTGGCTTAATGGTCAGTTGGCGCTGCACAAATTGAGCTGCCAGCTCTCCATGCTTAGCGATATCCAAATGCATGACGCGATGCGTCTCATCATGTAAATAAATGACGACTTTTTCATCACCACCCGGATAATCAACTGGGTCGCTATAGCTCAGTAAGCCTGGCAAAGTTGCACCAAATACATTTTGCGAAACCAGATTCCAATCATCGGGATATGCATCGACTGGCAAATGATTCGTTGGCACGATTGCCAGATAACAGCCACAGGTATGCACTGTCGTTATCAATACAGCTTGCCGCTTTTCATTGAGTGTAATGACAAAAATCAGACCGACATTCTTTCCGGTGGTTAAATTAAATGGAAGCAAACTGAACGGTACTTGTTCAAAGTGAATGCGGTATATCAAATTGGTATATTGATGATCTCTTGTAGTTTTGAAATGGCGCTTTTCGGTATAGGCAACTGATGCATCTGTATTAATTCTGAGCTTGATCCGCCCATTTTCTTTGATGATTTCCGGCTGACCAATTTGATTGTAGGATTTACTTGGATATCCACCCAAGATGATAGGCATGTTTCGAGATAATTCATCTGAACCTGAAGCGATATAGGCTTGCATTGGCTCATCAGGCTGATATGACAGACTGCTACAACCCGCCATCAGGCATACTGTGATGACTGCGCCGATTCTTAATAGAGCTGAGCAATGCGTCATGATGCTAATCCTATATAGTGGCGTGACATATCATCACCCACTATGTGTTTCACTTCAATACACTAATCACTTCCCCAATGTATCTGATTTGATGATTCTGGTAGGATGTGTCGGTATTGTATCTTTAGTAATCAACCCTATTCTCGAAGCATGAAACGCGATAATTCCAACAAGTGCGCAGCACTCATTCAAGAAGCACATCAATTTCACCAGCTAGGTGAGATCGCTAAAGCTGAAGCAGCATGTCGAAAAGTGCAAAAGATAGAGCCCCTCAATTTCAATGCATTACAGATGTTGGGGGCAATTGCACTAGAGTCTAAAAATTATAAACAGGCGATTAAGTTTCTTACCGCTGCGTTTAATGTCCATCGTGATATTCCCGGATTGAATGTCAATTTAGGACTGGCATACAAGGACAGCAAGCAAGCCCCACAGGCCAAATCCTGCTTTGAACGTGCCATTAAGCTCGACCCGAATTTTGGTCCGGCCTACTATAACCTTGCATTCATTTTGGCTGAAGAAGATGACTTGCTTGCCAGTTTTAAGATGCTAAGTGAAGCTGAACGTTGCCGGCCTGATCACATTCCGACCTTAGAACTGCTCGCTAATGTGCTCAAGAGACTCGGTTATTTCTCTGCGGCGATTACGCATTATCTCCGTGTGATAGAAGTGGGTTCACCGAGTGCTGAGTTGTATTTTGCAATCGGCCATTGCTACCAAGCCAATGAGGCTAATCAGGAAGCAGTAGAAGCCTATGAGAAGGCGATCGAACTCGATCCGGCGAGGATTGACATTCGTGCCAAGTTAGCAGATGCACTGGATTCTCTAAACCGAACCGATGAGGCAAGAGAGCAAGCTCAATCTATTCTGGCCGAATCTCCTGAGCAACCCATTGCAAATCTTGTGATCAGTCGTATCGAACGACGTGCAAATAACCTAGCCGGTGCGCGTGATCAATTGCTCGACTTGCCGAAACAGAATCCGCCCGACGATGTAGATGCTGCAGTGCTCACTGAGTTGGGTATGGTTCAGGATGTGTTGGGTGATTATCAAGCTGCTTTCAAAGCATTTGAGCAAGCTAACGAGGTTATAGCCAGCCTGCCTACTGCAAAGGGAATAGACCCGGAGCGTGCTTTGCAATTGGTTGAAAGCTGTAAGCATGAATTAGCCGGCAGTAGCCGCTCACAACATCAGATTGATGATAAATATCCCGACCCGGTCTTTCTGGTCGGGTTCCCCAGATCGGGCACGACACTCACCGAGCAGATCCTTGCCAGTCATTCGAGTGTAGTCACCAGTGACGAACGAACGGTGCTGCACAATATTGCCATTTCTATACGTACGATTCTAGGTCGTGAGCTGGCCTATCCTGATTGTCTGGATAAGCTGACGGATGGTGATATTCTGCTACTTCGCAAGCACTATTGGACGCAGATGGTAGATGCATTCGGGGAGCAAATCCTCGTCAAGATTTTCGTGGACAAAATGCCGCTCAACTTGATTCATTTAGGCCTTATTGAGACGATCTTCCCCGATTCAAAAATCATCGTTGCGCTGCGCGACCCGCGTGATGTCTGCCTAAGCTGCTTCATGCAATTGTTCGACTTGAATGAATCTATGGTGCAATTCCTGAACTTGGAAAAGACTGCAAAATATTATGCTGCTGTGATGGCGTTGTGGTTAAGCCATAAAGAAAGAATAAAGTTACCTTGGGTCGAGTCTCGCTATGAAGACATCGTGGCTGATTTACACTCAGCCACACAGAAATTAAACGAATTCTTAAGTCTGGAAACAGCAAGCTCTCAGGAAAAGTTCTATGAGCATGCTGCCAAGCAATCTATCTCTACGCCAAGTTATAGAGATGTATCAACGCCGGTTTATGATCGCGCGCAGGGTCGATGGAAACACTATGCCGCAGGAATGGAGCCAGCATTGGATGTGCTTGAGCCATATGTAGAAGCGTTTGATTACAAATAAGGTAGGCTATAAGGAGCCATCATGAAATTATCTGATCTATCGCTGCATATCCGTACGATAGTGCGAACTGCTCTCGATGAAGATATTGGGAGTGGTGATTTGACCGCTCAGTTGATTCCTGAAGATAGCCAAGTAAAGGCCACCGTGATCACCCGTAAAGCCATGGTGCTGTGCGGAACCTTTTGGTTCGATGAATGCTTTTTGACGCTCGACCCGAACTGTAAGGTTATCTGGCTTTGCAAGGAAGGTGAGATTGCTGATCCGGGTCAGGAGATTTGTGAGATAGAAGGTAAAGCGCGTGCGATGCTAACGGCAGAACGCTGTGCGCTGAATTTTCTGCAAACACTTTCGGCCACCGCAACTCTGACAAAATCATATGTCGAAGCAGTGGTTGGCACTCAAGCTAAAATCATGGATACCCGCAAGACTCTGCCCGGCCTACGCATTGCACAGAAATATGCAGTCAAATGCGGCGGTGGACACAACCAACGCATTGGGTTGTTCGACGGTATTTTAATCAAGGAGAATCACATCATTGCGGCTGGTAGCATCGCTACTGCATTAGATCAGGCAATTAGCACAGCCCCACCCGATACTTCGATACAGATCGAAGTGGAGTCGCTTGATGAGTTACGTTCTGCACTGGATGCAGATGCAAAACTGATTTTGCTCGATAATTTCTCTTTGTCTGATATGCGCACCGCAGTAGAAATCAACGCGAAGCGTGCTGAGTTGGAAGCCTCCGGAAACGTTAATCTTCAGACAGTGCATGACATCGCAAAAACCGGAGTTGACCGTATATCGATCGGTGGCCTGACCAAAGATGTAAATGCCATAGATTTGTCTATGCGCTTCGAAAGATAGACCATGTGTCAATTGTTAGGAATGAACTGCAACACCCCCACCGACATCTGTTTTTCTTTCACCGGATTTCAAAAGCGCGGTGGCGAGACTGATGTGCATGCTGACGGCTGGGGTATCGCCTTCTTCGAGGGCAAGGGGGTACGCTTGTTTCTCGATCCGTTGCCTTCTGCGCAATCACCTATCGCCGAACTGGTACGCAATTATCCGATACGTTCACTGAACGTAATTGCACATATCCGCAAGGCGACGCAAGGGGTGGTGACGCTGGAAAACACTCACCCGTTCATGCGCGAGTTGTGGGGGCACTATTGGGTGTTCGGACATAACGGCAACTTACCGGAGTTTCAACCCCAACTGGACGGCAGCTTTCTGCCGGTGGGAAACACGGATAGCGAGCTAATCTTTTGCTGGATGCTGCAAAGTCTGCACAATCGTTTTGGTGATACGCCTCCGTCACAGGATGCGCTTTTTAATGCGCTGCATGAGTTGATCTATCCGTTATCCGGCACAGGTATTTTCAACTTTCTATTGTCGAATGGTCACTGTATGTTCGCGCATTGCTCAACCGAGTTGAGCTATATCGTCAGACGTGCACCATTTAACAAAGCGCACCTGAAAGATGAAGATGTGATGGTGGATTTCAGTGATGTGACCACACCGAACGACCGCGTTGCAGTCATCGCAACTTTGCCACTGACCGATAACGAACCATGGATCACGATGCAACCTGGATCATTATGGATGTTTCACGATGGTGAAGCGGTCAGCCACCTTGCTACCCAACCTAGTCCGATCAAGTCGCTGGGCGGCAACGCTTCCGATTAATTGCGGCGTTGCAAACGCACCTTGATGCCATTATTGGAACGTATCGTCACCCTGCCTATCGGCTCGGGCACATGACTCTCATCTGCACTCAGTTTGAAGCGTCTCACTACACTGGCGATGATTAGTATAGCTTCCTGAGTTGCAAATGCTGCACCGATACAAACCCTTTCTCCTTTGCTGAATGGGAGATATGCACATTTCAGAGATTCTTCTCCTGATGGGGTATGGAATCGTTCCGGGTCGAATTCGTCGGGGCGTTCCCACAACTCTCGATGACGATGTATCAGCCATGGTGAGACCATCACAGGTGAGCCTTCCTCAACTTGCTTGTCACGTATGCAGTGTGAATGTGTCGCTTCACGGACAAAAAATCCGACAGGTGGATAAAGCCGCATTGATTCACGGAAGACATCCCATACCCTCGGCATCTTCTTGATGTCTGACATCTCGAATTCTCGCTCACCGACCGACTCCATGATCTCCTCGTACATTTTCTGCTGCAAATCTGGTGCATTAGATATCAAATACATAGACCAAGCCAAGGTGCTGGCAGAAGTTTCGTGTCCGGCCAAAAACAACATACACACTTGATCGACCAGCTCTTGATAGGTAAAGCTGTCATTAGTGACCGGATCTTTTGCCTCCATCAATCCGGTAAGGATATCGTCATATTTATCGGTGATGCCTGACTCATATTCTTTGACCCGTCTTTCAATGATTCCGGAAAGTATGCTGCGTATTTTTTCTGCGGAACGACGCCCGGAACGCGTCACAAATGAAACGGGGAGTTTATAGATCATCAACACCATCGCCCGTTGTGCATGGCGCTGAAACTCGACGAAAGCCTCATAGATCTCCATTGCTTCCGGGCCATCTAGATTTTCGGAAAGTATCGTTCTGAAGATGATGTCTGCCGTGACATAAGTCATCTCGGGGTCAATCTCATAAGATTCACCATCCGCGACCTCATCCAATCTGGCCGTCATATCCTTTGCACATGCAGCCATTAACGGAAAAACCAATTTCAGGCGTGCTTGCGCAAATGCCATGTCAACCAATCTTCTTTGCCGCTCCCACACCGCCCCGTTAGTGGTGAAAATACTATTACCCAGCAGTGGCTCCAACAAACGATGCAACAATTGATGCTTGGGATACGCCTTGGGATTTTCTACCAATATCTTTCGTACCCATTCAGGATCATTCACCATGAACACTGTCGTGCGAGGCGTATAGAACTGCCCCATCTTCATCTTGTAACTACGCTCGAACAGCACGTCCAGCCATGAATTCCATCCACGCAGAAAACGGAGAAAAAACGAGCTCTTGTTTTTGTGTGGCTTGGGGTAAGGTGGTATGAAATTCATATTGTATTTTTTGCCTGATAGGAAAAACGTTCGGAACCTGTCGTCAGTCGGAAATAATCATAATTGGATTTCAGTTCACTCGACATAAGGTACTGAAAATGCAGACGCAATTTATTCAACTTGAGACGCTTGTAATTTTTGCTGGTGTACATTTTCAGAATACTGATATCCAGCCGCTGCGGCCATTTAAGCTCAGATGAATGTATGCCTGATATTTCTACCGGATCGGCTTCATAGCTGCACAACGGATCAGCACGCCCGACGATATCCAGCCACGGAATATCTGATTGTATCGCGACAGCTTTCATATCTCGCCTGAATTCAGCAGCATTCGGAAACAAGCTCAGCAATGGAATACATTGCCCCAAGGTCACCAGTTCCAGATTCGAATGTTGACTTGACCGAGTGAGCAAACGTGCCATCACCGAAACTGCGATGATGGCACCGACACTATGACCCACCACCATCACTTCGTCGCAGGGATGTTGTTGCTGATCTTGCTCAATAATGTCGGCGAATTCATCCATCCTCTGATTTATCCCCTGCGGCACAAAACCGCCCCAACGGATGACGAATAGTATGGTTCGCAATAACCAGAACGTCTTGAGTCGCTCTTCTTGTTTAACCACTACCCATATAGCAATCGGTAAACAGGCAAAGCATACAAGCCATGATAAGGCATGCGAAAAGCCTGCTCCCATCATGATTCCCGCCAGTATCGCCCCCACACTGAGGCCGACGATAGCTGCCAGCGACATGATTACAATGGGATATATCAACGTGATAAAGAAACTACGGTATGAACGACGGATGCGCCCCAACGCCCCACAGGAAATGAACCCCGTATAGTTCGTCACCATCTCACCGAGCATTTCAAGATGACTGGAAGGCCAGTGTTTACGAACGATGTCATCCCAGACCATGAAACGGTAGTCGGTTGTGACCGTATCGCCCTCCCATTCGGCGTCAATGTTCCAGGCATGCTGAAGCGGAGAAATCTTGCGCCTTGAACCGACTTCGATACGGGAGCCATTGATGCTGGACTGTTTAACAGATTCTTCGCGATACAAACGGTGATAATAGGAAGCACCTCTGGGGTCGAAGCCACCTATGTAATAGACCCGTCTGGTTTTAATTGCAGGCTGTGTCGCAGTGTAATCGCCTGCCGGAGAGTCATTCATCTGCCAACATCTCTCTTACTTCAAACCGAGCACATCCTGCATGTCATACATCCCTGCGGCATTGGTCTTAAGAAAACGTGATGCACGTAATGCGCCTACTGCAAAAGTGGCGCGACTGCTGGCCTTGTGAGTGATTTCCACACGTTCGCCGATACCTGCAAATAATACTGTGTGGTCACCTACTATGTCACCACCGCGCACAGTCGCAAAACCGATTGTGGATGGGTCGCGTTCACCGGTGATACCCTCACGTCCGTACACGGCGCACTTTTCCAAATCGCGTCCCAGTGTTTTCGCCACCACTTCACCCATACCCAGTGCAGTACCGGAAGGAGCATCGACTTTATGACGATGATGTGCCTCAACGATCTCGATGTCGTAACCTTCAGACAATACCCGGGATGCAGTTTCCAGCAACTTGAAAACAAGATTCACGCCAACGCTCATATTAGGCGCGAATACGATTCCGATATCCTGCGCACCTGCGCCAAGTTGTGCCTTCTGTTGCGCATTCAGACCGGTTGTACCGATTACCATATTCACACCCAGTTTGCGGCAGATGTCGAGATGCTGCATCGTGCCTTCGGGTCGGGTGAAGTCGATCAATACATCAGCGCCGGCCAGTACAGATTCAGCATCAGCACTGATCTTGACACCGCATGGTTTGCCGGTTAATTCGCCGGCATCCCGTCCCAACTGGTCACTGCCGTTATGCTCCAGTGCTGCATGTAATAACAGGTCATCTGCCTGTGATACGCAATCCAGAAACACTCTTCCCATGCGCCCGCTGCTTCCTGCGATGGCTATTTTGACTTTACTCATAATGCTTCCTCTGTTTACTTATTCGTTTCAACCGTTGGTGCGACGATCGGCAACTTACCATCTGCTATCCGCATCAGTTTGTCATCTTCGAAATATAAGGTCATACCCTGCTGCTCGACCAACTCACCACCTTGCTCGAGTCGAAATACATAATCCCAGCGATTCTTATGGAAAGGGTCATTGATCATGGGCGTACCCACCACATAACGCACTTGCTGCTTTGTCATCCCCGTCTTCAATTGAGCGCGCATTTCAGGCGTTACATAATTCCCCTGACGAATCTCCATTTTGTATGGTGTACATGAAATCAGAGCGACAGAAAGCAATAACAGTGGAAATAATATTTTCTTAATGCACATGACATTCCTAATTGATCAGCAAAACGCAAGCGACGCATGATACCTCATGCCGACTCACCCAACATCTCGGCTGCATGTTTCCGCGTCGTCTCAGTGATTTTCACACCGCCCAGCATGCGCGCTATCTCTTCTACCCGCTGATTATGATCAAGCTCGGCAATATGGCTAAGTGTGACTTTGTTATCAATCGTCTTGCTAACCTGCCATTGATGGTCGGCCTGTGCTGCAACCTGAGGAAGATGGGTAACGCACAACACTTGGTGCGTATTGCCAAGTGTCTTCAATAATTCCCCTACGATCTCTGCCACCCGACCGCCGATTCCGCTATCCACTTCGTCAAATATCAAAGAAGGTACACTGGCGATTTGAGACGTTGCAACCTGCACAGCCAAACCGATACGTGACAGCTCACCACCCGAAGCGACCTTGGCAAGATTGCGTGGTGGCACACCGGGATTGGCTGTTACCTGAAATTCAATCGATTCCAATCCGTAGGCATTGCCTTCAGACAATGGCAGCAAACCAACCGAAAAGCTTCCGCCCGGCATCGCCAGCGTCTGCATCGCTTCTGTAATTTCATGAGAGAGCTTGTCTGCAAAATTCTTACGAACCGTTGACAGCTTTCCGGCAAGCTTCAAGTACTTCTGCTTAGCAGCATCTTCCTGTCGCTCAAGCTCAGCAAGATCGTCATCACCACCCAGCTCAGCCAGGCGTGCGACAAAACCCGCCAACACCTCATCAAGCTGCTCTGCCGGGACACGATACTTACGTACCACATCCATCACACTCCGAATGCGCTGCTCCTGATCCACTAATCGTTGTGGGTCTGCATCAATTTTCTGATGGTAGTGCCGTAACTCATATACCGCTTCCTGCAACTCTGCCTGAGCGCTTTCCAGCATCCGTAGTGTCTCGCTCAGACCCGCCGCATCATGTTGCTTGGCATCACTGATTCTCGTAACCAATGTATTGAGTTGGACTAGGCAGGCCGAGTCTGCTTCGCTTAGTGTATCTAATCCGAATTCCGCTGTTTCTAGTAGGCTGGCTGCATGGGACATACGTGCATGCTCTTGCTGCAATTCCTGCCACTCGGGGAGATTGAAATTCAGCTCTTCTAACTCATTTCTCTGGAATGTCAGCAGTTCTCGTTCAGCGGCGACAGCCTCTGCATTTTCGCTGAGGCTAGCTCTGCGCTGATGTAGTTTCTGCCAGTCCCGATACAACTCACCAAGCTTTTCCAGTGTATCTGACACACCGGCATAACCATCAAGCAGATTGCGCTGTATCTCTGGACGAACCAGTGATTGATGCTCATGTTGCCCATGTATATCCAGTAATTTTTCACCTACCTCGCGCATTTGTTGTTGGGTTGCGCTGCGCCCATTGATGAAACCACGAGAACGCCCACCTGAATCTAACACACGGCGAAGCAGGCATACTCCATCGTCCCCCACCAATTCCTGCTCAATCAGAAATGATTGCAAATCCGGTATAGACGTAATATCAAATTCGGCTGAGATTTCCGCTCGCTCGCAACCGTTACGCACTAGATTCGCATCCCCGCGCGCTCCCAAGGCAAGGGATAGTGCGTCAATCAGTATGGATTTACCTGCCCCAGTCTCACCCGTTAGCACAGTAAATCCGGCGTTGAAATCAAGTTCCAGGCTGGATACGATAACAAAATCGCGGATGGCTAAAAATTTCAGCATTAATCAGGCAACTTCAACATTTAGAGCATCTGATTCCAGAGCAATTTTTCACGCAGCGTATGGTAATAGCTATGACCTTCAGGATGGAGCAAGAATACCGGTTCAGAATATCGTGTAACGATAAGCTTGTCATGCAACTCCAGATCGTAATGAGTATGACTGTCATAGCGAACCCGAACATCACTGGTTCGATGCATCAGTATCTCCAACTCTGAATTACTACTCACCAACAGTGGACGGTTACTCAGCGTATGAGGGCACACTGGCACCAGTTCCAGCACATCCAAGCCCGGATGGATAATGGGCCCGCCTGCTGATAATGCATATGCGGTCGAGCCAGTCGGGGTGGAAATAATCAGACCATCTGCTCGCTGGTTATAAAGATACTCACCATCAATGCCCACTTCAAATTCCACCATGCTGCTAATGCTGCTGCGGTGAATCACGACTTCGTTGAATGCCAAACCACTGTATAACTCTTCATCGTTGCGGATAATGCTCGCCGAAAGCAGCAAACGCTTTTCAGTTACAAACTTTCCTTCCAGCATATCAACCAAGCTTGCGTGCATATTATCAAGCGTAAGGTCAGTCAAAAAACCCAGTCTGCCTTGATTAACACCCACCATTGGGACACGGAACGGGGCGAAAGTGCGTGCGATATTCAGCATCGTGCCATCACCACCCAGCACTATTGCAAGATCGACCGCATGGCCTATCTCATCCAGATTCATTACTTTATAGGGGTTTTGCTTGAGATGATCAGCGGTCAGATCGTCCACCACCACTGTCAAACCACGGGTGGTTAAAAACGCAGCCAGATTCAACAGTGGCTCCGCTATTTCAGGAGCCTTGTGCTTACCGATAAGTGCTACGTTTTTGAAGGGAAATTTCATGTTCTGGATTAAACCACATCACCCTTGCAATGACAAAGCCAGCCACCTGATGAGTGGCGTGGGAACTACAATGATTCCCTACAGCTTTCAGTTACAAGCTGGACACATACTCCGATAACGCTTGTATCTCTTCATCAGTCAAGGATTTCGCCACCTTGTTCATCACTCCGCCTGCACTGTTACTTCGCGCGCCGCTTCTCCAATTCTGGAGCTGCACTTTCAGATAAGCCTGATTCTGCCCGCCAATGACAGGAAAATCAGGAACATCCGGTGCCTGTCCCTTGCCGTTTACGCCATGACAGCTTTCGCAAGGCAGCACACCACGAGCCGCATCGCCTTTGGTAAACAGGTTTTTCCCGACTGCATTGTTACTCTTTCCACCACCCGACATCTGCTGCTGACTGGCAAAGTACGCTGAAATATCAAGGAGTTCTGCATCACTGATAATCTGAGACATGGCACTCATAATCTGATGTTTACGTGCGCCGGTCTGGAAGTTGCGAAACTGCTTGGTAATATAAACTGAATACTGCCCTGCCAGTTTAGGGATCAAACTTTCAATACTGTTACCGGTCTCACCATGACACCCTTGGCACAACTGTGATGACATCGTGCCGGCTACCGGATCACCCTTGCCGATACGCAATTTAATTGCCTCAGGCGTATCACTCGCGACAGCATGTGCCGTAAATAGCAAAACAAATGAAGCAAGACAAGTAAGGATACTGTTTCGAACTATAGGCATAGCTATAAACTCCAATGGAAAGTAACTTTATTAAACCACATTGACCATGCAATGACAAAACTGAAACACATGCCCGAAAAAATAATAATGACTCAGGTATTTAGCTTCATTCATTACTCTTGACGATTAATATCACTCATCATCAATATGTTATTACCCCACTCACCTAGCTACCCAGATATATAAAGTAAAAAACAACGCTGATCACAAACATCGCCACACCCAACCATAGGTGTGTTGACTGGATTCCCGTGTCAGTATCTGAAGGCTTGGTGCCGGTAATCATGGCTCTCACCAGATTCTCACGGTGCAAAAAGCTGCTTACAAACACACCCAGGATGTGTATTCCGATCAAAACCAACATAATATCTGTCGCAACCTCATGTAGCGCGATCACCTCATCACTCGCATAATCTTGCAGTGCAAACACACCGCTTACGTTTAGCAGCAATCCCACTAATATCAACATCCATACCGCCACACTAGCCGCCGGGTTATGCCCGAGATAGTGAATAGGATTTTTCTTGATGAGTGAGCCCAGATATTCAATGACCTTGCCGGGCATGAATAGAAATGAACTAAAGCGTGCATACCGGGTACCAGCAAACCCCCACAATAGCCTGAAAATGAGCAACCCCAACATGATGTAACCCATGGCAATGTGTATATCTCGATATCGTCCTGAGTCCGAAGTCAGATAAGCACCCAAAAAAGCCAGTGCCTGTAGCCAGTGGAAGACGCGCGTTGGTACATCCCAAATCAGGATACGGTTAGTCATGCTCTGTCGTCTATCTGGGAATCTTGACGGTGAGCTCGCGATAATCACCTAATTCAGCCTGCTTGTGACAAACGGCACAATTGGCCAGGCTCTTCACTTTAGGATTTCTTCTGACTTCTGATGCCACCTCGTCGTGCTCATGCCTGAACCACCTAGTCTCTGTGATACGCAAAGGATACTTTCCAGACGAGTCACGATACGACCTTCTTTTACGTGCATTTTGCTCAAGATAAGCCGTGATTTCTTTTGCCGTTTCAGCATCAAGGCCTGCATTACTACCGAAATGATTATCCAAGTCCGACATCATCTCACGCCATGATTCCGCAGGAAGGTAACGTGCCGGAAAGGCCAGATGACACTCACTGCATTCCTGCTTCCAAACAGGATTAGCCATCGCCCTTCTTGCTTTCTTAATTTCATACTCATCATGATCGTCGTCATGATCGTCATGCTTTTCAGATTTGCTGCCGAACCAAGACCAGCCATCGTCTTCATCGTCGTCATCGGCATAAACAGCTGATATCGACAAAACGCCAGTCAACAATGCAACCAGCCCACCTGCTATAAATTTTTTCCAGAATGCCATAACAGAGCCTATCATTTAATGGTCATCAGATACGCAAGGAAATCGCCTTTTTCCTGTGCAGTACATTCACGATCCAGCACATCATTGCAGTTACGCTTGAACCATTTCTTGATTTTTTTCAATTTGGTGAATCGCTTGGGATTCGCTGAAGGGGCAAGTGGTTTGATGAGTTTGTCACTTTTCGCATGCTTGCCTACTGCAGTCGGATCGTCTGTATGACAAGATGCGCAACTCCAATCACTACCATGCTTGTCCTTGTAGAACTCAGCACCTCGCTGAGCAGAAAATTCTCGATATCCAAGTTCAGCAGAAGCCTCTATTTTCAAGGTTGCCAGATAACTTTCAGGTGTTTCTGCGTATACCGAAGAAATAGTTAGCCCTATGGATATAATGAACAGAACCCCGGAAAGTATAATATTTTTTCGCATATAACAACTCTCTTAATAATGACATTGTTATAGAGGCCACTACGAAATTAAAGTTCATATTTATATTCCATGAATGCTCTGAACAATCCCGACTAATCTAGTTGGTAATCCCGACCAAGGCATTTGGTCAAAATACACTTTGCCAGTGATAGAATCCGGCGCATGCTTAATGAACGCGCACAAGTCATTCTCAGAACACTGGTTGAACGATATATCAGCGATGGCCAACCGGTCGGTTCGCGTGCGTTGCAACAATACTCCGGCTTAGAGGTCAGCTCCGCAACCATTCGTAATGTCATGGCTGACCTTGAAGAAATCGGCTTGGTCAGCAGCCCGCACACTTCCGCGGGTCGAATTCCGACTGGCTTGGCTTATCGCTTATTTATAGACACCATGCTGGTGGCCAAACCACTGGACAGTGTGAGAGTCAAGCAAATGGAAAGTCAGTTACACCCTGACAACCCTTCTCGATTAATTGCTCAAGCTTCGAGTATTTTGTCTGAGCTGACGCAATTCGCTGGCGTAGTTGCTACCCCTAAACGAGATGCCATCACCGTTCGCCAGATCGAATTTCTGAGACTGGGAGATAAACGCGTTCTACTGATTATTGTGATGCCTGACGGAGAAGTAGAAAACCGAGTACTAATAATGGGAAAAGACTACACCCAATCACAGCTTACTGAAGCAGGTAATTTCCTGAATGCACATTATCTTGGCTGTAGTTTTTCGCAAATACGCGAAAAACTGAAAGGTGAATTACAAGAACTTCATCAGGGCATGAGTGCCCTGATGGCAGCGGCACTGTCTGCAGGCGATGATGCCGAAGCCAAACAAACCAATGACTACGTTATTAGTGGTGAGCATAACTTGCTCAATGTAGATGAGTTCTCTACGGACATGAACCGTTTGCGTGGATTGTTCAATCTATTCGAGCGTAAGACAGAGTTACTGCAACTACTGGAAGCGGGTCGAAGAGGTAAGGGTATTCACATATTCGTCGGCGCAGAATCCGGCCTCGCGTCACTAGAAGCTTGCAGCGTAATCACTGCACCCTATTCGACGGATGGTAAAGTTGTTGGTACTCTAGCAGTTGTTGGCCCCAAACGTATGGACTATGAACGCGTTGTTCCCATCGTAGATATCACCGCGCGATTGCTTGGCAATGCACTTACACAAAATAAGTAACCACAGAGAATCCTTAAATGAGCTATAAACCTGAACCTACTTTCACCCACGGCACTCCGGCACAAACCGGCATCATATTGGTCAATCTGGGTACGCCAGATGCACCGACAGCCCCCTCAGTACGCACCTATTTGAAAGAGTTTCTGGGTGATCCACGTGTAGTTGAAATACCTAAAGCGGTCTGGTGGTTCATTCTGAATGGGATCATACTCAATGTCCGCCCGAAGAAGTCCGCAGCAAAATATGCATCTGTGTGGATGAATGAAGGTTCCCCGCTACGCTACTACACCGAAAAACAAGCGACACAATTACGTGGCTTCATGCGCCAGCGCACCAAGGCACCATATATTGTGGAATATGCAATGCGCTACGGCAATCCATCCATCCCCAGCGTATTGCATAAGCTAAAAGAACAGAACTGCCAACGCATTCTCATCGTGCCGATGTATCCGCAATACGCGGCCAGCACGACTGCAACCGCATACGACATTGTCTTTGATGAACTTAAGCAGATGCGTAACACTCCTGCACTGCGCACTATCAAAAATTATCATGACAACCCGGGCTATATCAAAGCACTGGCAAACAACATCAATGATTACTGGTCGAAAAACGGTCGCCCCGAAAAATTGGTGATGAGTTTTCACGGTCTGCCGCAGTTCTCACTGGACAAAGGTGACCCTTACCACTGCGAATGTCATAAAACCGGTCGTTTGCTAGCTCAGGAGTTGGGGCTGAAACCTGAACAATACGCACTCAGCTTTCAATCTCGCTTCGGTAAAGCAGAATGGATCAAACCCTACACGACTGCCACATTGCTAGAGCTAGGTAAGCAAAAAACCAAGCGCGTCGATGTTGTCTGCCCCGGTTTCGTCGCGGATTGCCTTGAAACGCTGGAAGAAATCGCCATGGAAGGCAAAGAAGACTTCCTCAACGCGGGCGGCGGCGAATATCACTATATTCCCTGCCTCAATGATAATGACGACTGGATGCATGCACTAACCGATCTAGTGATGGACAACCTGCAAGGCTGGCTGGTCGAACCGGATGCAGCTGATCTGGAAAAGGGCAAATTGCGGGCGTTGGAGCTGGGCGCGAATAAATAGAGTTGCATTAGTGTTGGCGCAAAATTCAATATTTGCACCAACGCTAATTCTCGCTACAGTTTAAGGAAGTGCTCCCGATAATGCTTCATCTCTTCGATAGATTCGTATATGTCAGCCAGTGCTTCATGCTTGCCGTGTTTTTTCAAGCCCTGCATCACCTCAGG